>Ga0351880_1048_pt1 | contig 35925 bp, 36 predicted proteins | sample BONcelFGM3001E13_FD_206766 | JGI IMG/M metagenome (GOLD analysis project Ga0351880, IMG submission 206766) | Enriched cells from coal bed in the Powder River Basin, Montana, United States - BONCAT cells FGM rep3 HSBNCT.FGM.300.1.E13 ...
GAAACCGGTATTACCGGCCCGGTGAAAACTCCGGCCCCAAAAGGGGAGCGCGTTCATTACAATCACCCTCTAGGGCGAGGTGACAGTCAAAAGCCGGGGCTTTGTCAAGTGCAGCCGGGCCCCACATAATCAATCCCGTCGTTGTGCAGTCTTTCCATCCGGTAGCACCGGCGCCCTGCCTGTTTGGCGGCGCAGAGGGCATTGTCGGCCCGCTCCACCAGGGATTCCAGGGTGGGCAGCTCGCCGCTGGCGCTGCTTATCCCCAGGCTGATAGTGGGGGTAATGGCGCCTCGTTCCGTGTTCAGGCTGGCCTCGCCGTTCTGCCGGACCAGGCGTGCGGCCACTTTTTCCGCCCCATTCATATCGGTGTCGGCCAACAGGATGACAAACTTTTCTTCGGCATAACGGCCCAGGACGTCAATGATACGCAAATCCTTGAGGAAACGTTTGGCGGTGAGACGCAAGGCCTGGTTGCCGACCTCGTAATCGTAATTGTCGCAGATGCCCTGGAAATGATCCACCTCCGCCATGAGAACCGACAAAGACCGCTTGAAGCGGCGCGCCCGGTTGAGCTCCCGATTCCCTAAGGCAAAAAAATGGCGCCGGTTATGGACCCCGGTGATGAGGTCGGCGGTGGTCAGGCGCTGCGCCTCCAGGGACAACCGGCGAGAGCGCAGCAAATTTTCTACCCGGGTTTGCAGTTCCAGATGATTAATCGGGGTCCAAATGATTTCGTCCACCGTCTGCCACAAGTGACGCGTCACTACGGCGGTATTTCGCCGGGCCGCCACCAGGAGAAACGGCAGGAAGACCGGTTTGGCGGCCTCTCGCCTGGATTGAATTTCCTCCCACGTCTGCTTGAGGGCGGACTCATCGACTATCCCCAGGTCGAAGGAGAAATCCAGGCTCTGATCAATCTCGGTTTCCAACACCTGGTAATTATCGGCCAGCCTGTCTCTCATCAAGCCGGCACTTTTCTTCTCCTGTATGAGCATAACGATGCGGTCCAAATCTTTTGCCCTCCCGGAAAACTGTCATATTGAGTACATCGGAATCCCTCGGCTCGAGCTTAAATCCCCAAACGCCACCCGGCCCCCGGGCATCGCTTTTGTGGCAGGCAGGATAGCCTCACGCTGGGTCGAAGATCGCTTGAAAAGGCTCCTGGCGGGACCCAAAAATCCAGCCAACCGGACCCGTTTAGTCAGGGCAGACATTCATGGCCTTCGACTCACCCACAAACCATGAAAAGTGGCGGGCTTTTTATCCTTTTGAGCGATAGGTACTCTTTATTGACCGAACTTGAACTTTGAACCTTGAACTTTGAACTTTTCAGGGCAGCCGCTGAAACCCTGCCGGGGTGCGGGCGATCAGGCCTTGCCGGAGCAGGCGGTCCAGGTGTTTGGCCACCATCTGACCTTCCATGTGGTCATAGACGAACTGGGGATGTTTCACTTTGCCATAGATCAGGTGGCGATCCACCAAACGGGCCAGGGACTTCGGGCTATCCAGGGCTTCCAGCAGCCGCGCTTCCCGCTGGGCTATAACCCGGTGAAACGCGGCCAGACCGGTGCGAAACTCCGCTTCGCTAAAGATGCCCTGCTCATGCGCCGTGAGAAAGGTCCGGGCGGGAAAAGCCTTCAAGTCGTTCAAGGTCGCCTCAAAGGCCGCCAGGTCAGAGGCGGCGTCCCCATACCACGGGCCAAAGGGCGTGAGGTCAACGTCCGCCAGGAACAACACCTGCTGCCGGGGAAAATGGAAACAGCTGTGCCCCGGGGTGTGCCCCGGCGCCGGGATGATCTCCAGGATGACCTCCCCCAACTGGAAGAGCTGGCCGGGGAAATAAGGGGTGAACTGGGCCGGAGGCCGGAAATGGAAGTCCTGAATCAGGGTGCGCCGCCAGTAATCCCGGAAGTCGGGGTCCGTGATCCCCATAAACCGGAACACCGCCTCCAGGGAGGAAAAGGCCCCCTCTTCCAGGAGCGGCCCGTAGAAGGTCGCCTGGGGGAAGAGGTGGTTGTACTTCTGGTGGTCTTCATGGAAATGGCTGAGAAAAACCCCGGTCACCCGCCGGGTGCAAGCCAGCTCCCGGAAATAGTCCTTATCCGCGGCGGGGTCCACCACCCAGGTTTCCGCCCCCTGTTCCACCACCAGGGAGTGACAGTAGGGATAGCGCCCGCCTTTGCGTCCGGGGACGAAGGTGATAGGGCCGAAACTGACCGGCCCGGCCAGGGCCGCCCGGGAGGAGGGTGCTGACGGATTCATGATCTCAATGGGTTTTACACGGCGGGCTGAGGAGACCGCGGTCGCGGTGAGCGCTCCGACCTGACCGCTCCTATATATCGCAAAAATGCCTGACGCCGGCCGGACTGCGCCTTTAACGAACGCACCGGTGGTTCAAGCCCCCCCCCGCCTCTTCCAGAATAACGTAAAGCAATTCATAGCGGGAGGCCAATTCCTCCTTGGCCGCGTCTACCGCCTCCGGGGACAGGTTCTTGACCCGGAGGTAAACATCCCGGTAGCCTTCCTGGGCCGTGGCATAGGAGGAGAGCAGACTGACGAACCGGGCGCCCCGGGCCCTGAGCAGGTCCACCACTTCCTTGATGAGGCCCGGGCGGTCTTCCAGGCGCAGGGCGAACTGCACTCCCCCCTGGAGCATCCCGGTAATGTGCATAAAGGTCCGGAACACATCCGATTGTGTGATGATCCCCACCACCTTACCGCTCGCATCCACCACCGGCAGCCCCGAGATGGTGTGCTCCAGCATGATCTGGGCGGCGTGTTCCACCGTGTCGTCCTGGGAGACGCTGATAGGATTGCGGCTCATGATTTCCTGGACCTGGAGTTCGGCCAGGAGATAATAAAGTTCATGAACATCCAGGGTGGTGGCCTTGGAGGGTGAGGCCTCCTTCAGGTCCCGGTCGGTTACCATCCCCACCAGCTTCCCCTGGGACACCACCGGCAGCCGCCGGAAACGGCGCTCCTTCATGATATGAATGGCCTTAATCATCGAGGTGTCTTCCGTAATGGTGACGGGGTTTGGGGCCATCCAGTCCTTGATCAGCATGTTCCTTCTCCACCTTAAGATGAATTGCGGGTTGAGGGCCATGGCCCTGCCGGCCGCCGGGCGCCTCGGGGCGGCGGCTACAGGCGCGGTTCTTCGCCTTTAAAGAAGCGTTCCAGGTTTTCCCGGTGACAGACCAGGATAAGGCCCGAGAGGGCGCCGGCCAGCAATAAAAAAACCTTGGAATCGGAAAACAGTCCCACGGCCACCGGCAGCAGCCAGGCGCAAATCAAGGCGCTGACCGAGAATATCCGGGTTTGGTACAGGGCCAGGAGATAGACCGCCACCAGGTTGAGGGCGGCCCAGGGGACCAGCACCGCCACCACGCCGAAGGTGGTGGCCACGGCTTTGCCCCCCTTAAAACTCAGGTACAGAGGGAAGACGTGGCCGGCGACCGCGGCCGCCCCCACCAGGGCTACACCCGCCTCCTGCCAGGCCCCCAGCGAGGTGAGCGTCAATCGGGCCAGAGCCACCGGCAGAGCCCCTTTGGCTGCATCGCCCAGCAAGGTGAGGGCCCCGGCCTTGCGGCCCAACAGGCGATAAACATTGGCGGTCCCCAGATTGCCGCTGCCTTGCCCCCGAGGGTCCGGCCCACCCAGAGCCCGGGCTACCAAAAGGCCCGAGGGGATGGAGCCCACCAGATAAGCCAGGACTATGAGAGCCAACACCAAGTGCATCAGGCTGCCTTTCTCTCCGGAGATCGACGCCGCGGCCCTCTGCCTCGGTTCCCGGGGCCGGCCATGCCGATACCGGCAATTGTGCGCAACTTCCTGCTAAATGTCGACAAATAAGTGGTCCGGCCGCAGTCCTCGCCGCAATTACCCGATTCAGACCAAGCCGCAGACCAACGGCAACTTTTCTGTAGGGGCGGACCCATGTGTCCGCCCTTGACCAAGGGGACAAACGCAGGTGCGCTTGCAGCAATGCAAAACGGCGGCGGCAGAATGGTTACCGGCTGGCCGCACCCGGAACCGCTCGAGCCCTTACCGGTAATTCTCCGCCAGCACCTCATAGTAGGCCCGGGGATGCTTGCAGGACGGGCAGGATTCCGGGGCCTCCTTGCCCTTGACGATATAGCCGCAGTTGCGGCAGTGCCAGGTGACCGGTTCGCCCCGCTTGAAAAAAGTACCGTTCTTCACCTGCTCCACTAAGGCTTGGTAACGGGATTCATGGAAGTGCTCCACCTTGGCGATCTCCCGGAAGGAGACCGCGATGTCCTTGAAACCCTCCTGATCCGCCACAATGGCAAAATTCTGGTACAGGGTGGTCCACTCGTAATTCTCGCCCTCAGCCGCGGCGATTAAATTACTCAGCGTGTCCCCCAAATGAAAGGGATAGCCGGCCACGATCTCGGCGCTGCCTTCCCCCAAATGCTTAAAGAACACCTTGGCGTGCTCCTTTTCATTTTCCGCGGTCTCGAGAAAAATGGCGGCAATATACTCATACCCCGCCTTCTTGGCTTCGCCGGCATAGTAAGTATAGCGGTTCCGGGCTTGCGACTCCCCGGCAAAGGCGATGAGCAGATTTTTTTCAGTCTGGGAACCCTTCAACTCCATGAACGAACCTCCCTTGACAAATTTTACCCTGGCACAGGACCCGGATTTAGGATAAACGTTTTTCGCTTGATTGGCCACCCCACCGGCCCATAATTATCCTGCTGAAGTCCGGAGCGCATCACTCAGGCCATCCCGGGAAACTGGAGACCGGGAAGTGCCGTGATCCCCATCCCCGGCTCAGCCGAACATCAACCAGCCCGGCTTAAAAATCAGCAACAACCCGAGCAGCAGCATCAAGACGCCGCCGATTAAGTTGGCGACCCGCCGGTAACGGCTGGTCATGCCCGTCAACTGCAGGGTAATCATGGCGGCCACGAAGACGATGATGTCGTCGAGCATGAAAATCACGATATAGAGCAGCAGATAGAGATAATACTGCCAGAACGGCATGGGCGTCAGGCTCAGAATTTGGAGATAAACCACCGGGAAACCCGCGGAGCAGATTAATTCCACCAGGTTTACCAGGAAGGACAGGAGCACGATCCCGCCCAGGGCCAGCCAGAATTTTTGCACAGAAATGACGGCCTTCAGCCGGTCCATGGTCCGCTGCCGCCGCGCCCCCTGGCTCAGTGTGCAGGTCCCGGAGGCATTGGTCCAATATTCTTTGAGGTTATAACCCCCGGCCAACAAGGCCACCAGGCCGATAATGATCCGGATCCAGAAGATAAATCCCAAGAATACCAGAAGGTTGAGCCAGGCGGTCATAAACAGGAAGTAAACTGTCCCCGAGGCGATGATAAAGGCGCTCCCCAGGGCCCACATTCTTCTCCGGTCTTCCATGCCCAGCAGCAGAGTGATGAGAAAGATCAGCACCCACATGGCGCAGGGGTTGAAGCCGTCCAGCCCCCCGATGAGGACGGTAACGGCGCCCAACGACAGATACTTGAGGTTGACCTGGCCAAAGACCGGCAGGGTCAGGGTCTCGGGGACCGCCGGCTTATCCGGACCGCCAGGCAGGCCCGGCCCCGGTGCGGCCAGGAGCCCGGCCACCAGGTCGGCCTCCCCCCGGCTGCGCGCCTCATTGATGGCGGTCTCGATGGCCAGGCCCGTGGCCGATTCATCCTGCCAGCCGATGATGTATTGATTGCCGATAACCGTGAACGGCACCCCGGAAATATCGGCCTGCAGTAATTTCCCGACCTTCTGAAATAACTCCAGGTTCTCCCGGCTGCCGGATACCTCCAGAGCGACCACCCCGATAGCCTGATCCCGGCGTTGAAGCGCGGCCAGAAACTCTTTCTCATGGAGACAATGCGGACACCCGGTGGTCCAAAAGAGATAGACCGTAACCGGTTTATCAGCTGCAGAGGCAGGTTGACAACTCGGTCCGAGGTAGAGGCAGACTAAGACCAGATATCCGAATAAGAGAGCTCTTTTTGACATAGGGTTACGGAACCACACCGCGTTCTTCAGACAAGAATCAGGGCTGCATCAAGCCCGCCGCCAATCTGGGCCATCTTGCGGCTCCATAACCAGGGTTATTCCGGCTGGGCATTAATTGTTTCATTCTGAATGCCCAGGAACATTCTGAAAAATCTTGCTTCACCCACTGCGCGGGCGAATTCCCGGAACGACACATAGACAAAAAACAGGCAAACCAGCCAGATTTGTATCGCCCAGAAATGCGGCCAGATAGTTTCGTTCCACATTCGCTGGACCGCAACGCTCACGTCCCGGTATTTCCACCATAGGGGCAAAAAATATTCCAGGAACCGGACGACCAAAGCGACCAACACATAGATGACGGTCTTCCACGCCGCGTTGTAAATTAACGATTTATCAGGGTACTTGTTGATAAACGGGATTCTATCCGCCAGCAGCACGACCTTGGCCACGATCAAAGCGCCTACCGCAGCCGCGATGAAGCCGGAAAACTTAATGCCGTACTGCTCCAGCATAAGTTTTTTGGTGTAGCTGATCACGTTGAACGCCACAAAGAAAAAAATTGTCGGGGGTACGACTTCGAGCAATTCGCGTCTGACAGCTCTCAGAATCTTCTGCATCAATATCGCCTCGTCCAGCAGGCTAATGCTTCCCTGTGGAATAAATTCACCCCATCAGCAGGCCGCGCTTCTCAGGGTTTCCCTGCCGCGGTTATTGTTCCCAGAGAATTTTCCCGCAATCTTTTAAATCATAACCACCCAGGGCCTTGGCGGCCTCCTGGAACTCCCGGGAACGGATAACTTCCAGCAGAGTCTGGAAGCGGTGGTCGGCAAAGGTGGTCTCCGGCACCACCAGGTCGTAGCGCTCGGGCAACAGTGGCATAAAATCCAGCCCCAACGCCTTCGCCGCCGCCATGATCCCCAGACCCACGTCGGCGGTGCCGGAAAAGACATTCACCGCCACGGCCATGTGGGTGTACTCCTCCCGGTCGTAGCCATCGACTTTGGCCGCCTCAAGCCCCTCTTCCTGCAGCAAATAATCCAGCAATAGGCGAGTGCCGGCCCCCCGCTGCCGGTTGATGAACCGCACCCCGGGACAGGTCAGGTCCCGGATGGTCTTAATCTGCTTGGGATTTCCGGGGGCCACCATCAGGCCCTGCTCCCGCCAGGCCAGATTGACGAGTTTCAGGGGCACTTCCGTCAGGTACCGCTTGATAAAGGGCACGTTATAGGTGTTGGTTTCGGGGTCCAGCATGTGGCTGCCCCCCAGGTGGGCCCGGCCCTGGCGCAGGGCCATCAACCCCCCCAGGCTGCCCACGTGCCCGGACGACAGGCGCAAACGGTGGTCCCGGCGGCGCAGCATCGTGGCCAGCAAATCGATGGTATTATCATGGCTGCCCAGCACCACCAGGGTGCCGTCAATGTCCTCGGGGGTCACCAGCAGCTCCGCGGCCACCGGCCGGTCCTCCTCCAGACCCTCGCTCAAGGCCGGCACCACCAACATCCCGTCGGCCCGTACCAGGGAGGTGATGGTCCCGGCCCCCCGGGGCAGCGGCGTGGCGATGATCTTATCCCCTACCCGGCCCAGGGTAACCCGGATGAATTCAGTCAAGCCGGGCTTGGACGGCAGATTCTGGGCCGGATACACCGTCAGGGTGGGCCGGGGGGTCAGGCGCTTACCCGCCAGCCCGGCGATGAGGGGCGCCGCGAACTGCTCGAAGGACAACACCGCCGACACCGGATAGCCCGGGTTGCCGATGACCGGCTTGCCCTTCACCATCCCCAATACCGTGGGTTTGCCCGGCATCATGGCCACCCCGTGCACCAGCACTTCGCCCAGGGCGCCGATGGCCTGGGAGGTGTAATCCTCGGTGCCCGCCGAGGACCCGGCGTTGATCAGCACCATATCCGCCCCGGCGACGGCCTCCTTTAAGGCCGCGGCCAGACCCCCCGGGTCGTCACGAACGATGGGCGCCACTTCCGCCACGCCCCCGGCTTCGGCCACCAGGCCCGCGAGGATGGTGGAGTTGAACTCCGGCAGCCTGCCCTCGGGCAAGTCCTGGTCCAATTCCGTCACCGGCACCAGCTCGGTCCCGGTGGGGATAATGACCACCTGGGGGCGGCGGCGCACCCTTACCCGGGTAACCCCCGCGGCCAGCAAGGCCCCCTGGGCCCAGGGCGTAATCTCCACTCCCTCCGGGAGTACCATTTCCCCCTTGACCAGATCTTCGCCCACCCGGCGCACGTGCTGCCAGGGGAAGGTGGGAGCCTCCACCGTGATGGGGTCGGCCTCCGGGTCCGGAACCTGCTCCACCATGATCACCGCATCGGTGCCCGGCGGCATGACATGCCCGGTGTTGATGGGAAAAGCCTCCCGGCCCACGGCCAACTGCCGGGGCCGGTCCGGGGTGGCCCCGAAGGTCCCCGCCGCGGCCACCGCAAACCCGTCCATGGCCGCCTGGTGGGCTGCCGGCGAGGACCTCAGGGCCATGACCGGACCCGCAGTCACCCGGCCGGCGGCCGCGGTCACCGGCACCTCTTCGGCTTTAGCCATGGCGTCCACATCAAACCGGGACAACCACAGCTCCCGGGCCTCCTCCAGCGACTTCATGCTAAGATATATGCGCCGTTTCATGTAATTTTGCCCCTAAGTTCGCTAATCACCCTCTATCCGAGAAAGAGAAAAAATGCCGCCTCAGCTTTGACCGCGCCCGTCCAAACGTAGGGGCGGGTTTTAAACCCGCCCCTACAGGGGCTTTCATGATGAAGGTAGCCAATGTTGCGGTCCGGATGGTCGCCAAGTATTCATCAATCGCCCCTCAGCCGTTCTTACCCGGAACCCATTCTATCCCCAAACAAAAGATTAATAAAGGCCTGCTTATATGGGGTGAGTTCCCGGTCCCGGCGTCTGACCAGGGCCAAGTGATCCGGCTTGAAGTAGTGACCCAGGGGAATGAAGGCCACCTGGCGCAAACTCTCCGGCGGCAGGCCCCGGGCCAGGGTGGCGAAAGCGAGGCCCAGCCCCGTTTCCACATAGCGGGCGCTCAACTCCACGTTGGATGATTCTAAGATGATGCGAAAGGCCAGGCCCAGTTTCCGGAACTGCTCTTCCAGGAGGCGCCGGTGGCCTGACTCAACGCCCCGAGGCGGCACAATCAGGGGATAGGCGGCGATCTGCCGCCAGGTGACCCGCCGCCTCCGGGTGAGGGGATGCCCCACCGGGGCCAGCAGGACCGTGTCCACCGGCTGCCAGGGCAGGGCCGCCAAGTCCTGGGGGACCAGGGAGGCCAGGGCCAGGCCGAAATCGATGTCACCGGCCTTTACCAGGGCAAAGACCGACGCCTGGTCCCGGTCCAGGAGGGTCAACTCCACCTGGGGATACGCCTTGAGATACGCCACGAGGGTCTCGGGTAACAGGTGATAGAGGGTGGTAAAGGGGGCCGCCAGGCTCAAAGGCCCCTGATGGCGTCCCTGCAGTTGGCGCAACTCGTCGGCGAGCGCCTCCCATTGGGCCAGAAGCCCCTGGGCAAAGGCCAGGAACTTTTCCCCCGCCACCGTGAGCTTGAGGCGGCGCTTGCCCAGGCGCTCCAGGAGCCGGGTTCCCAACTCGTCCTCCAGGGCCTTGACCTGCTGGCTCAGGGCCGACTGGGTCCGGAAAGTGGCCTCGGCCGCCTTGGTGAAGCTCCCCAGTTTCGCCACCTGGTAAAAGCCCAGCAACTGCTGCCATTCCATAAGATTTCCTAATATTTTTTATAATATTTATTAATTTTACTTATCATCTAAGATAGCGGATTATGAAAATAAATCAAGCCGCAATTTACGCCGCCGAAGATGAGAGGCGAAGGAAATCGATCTTTGGAACTCCATGTCAGGCCCCGGCCCTGGGTTCCAGCTTGCCTGAACCGGTTTAATCAGGATGGTCTTGCCATGCTTGTAAATCAATACACCCCGAAGTTTGTTCGGCCGCCTAACCCAACCGCGCAACATCTGCGCTGTTTTGCCCACCTTGACGGCGATATCAGCGAGGTGCTCCCTTTCCTCAACACCGTGCTCAAGGGCCACCAATTTTGCCCTGAACCCCCTTCACTGACCCTAAAATATCACGCCAAGCTCATCACGTTGACTTCCCGTGAAATTGCTATCAATATGGTTAAAGACCAGACTGAGGCTGAGGATATTCTGGAGTGGTTAAAAACGGAAATCAATGCAGCCTGGGAACGGCGGGGAGAAATTATCCCAAGTTTCGAGGTTGCCGCACCGCCTCGAGTCTTGGACATCCTCAAATTGTTGCCCCGAACCAATTGCCGCGCCTGCGGCCAACCTACCTGCATGGTTTTCGCCGTCCAGGTAGGCCAGGGGGCGCAAAGCCTCAAAGCTTGTCCAGGTCTTGAGTCCCAAAACCTCACCAGACTGCGTGAATATCTCGGGCAATTTCAGCTTTTGGCTTAACCCAAATTATCTTTCTGGAGGTGCATCATGAAAGACTCCTTACAACCCGGCCTCAAGTTCGAATTTCAGTTTCAAGTGCCGGAAACCAAGACGGTGCCTTGTCTCTACCCCGAGTCCCCGGAGTTCCAACTCATGCCCCGAGTACTGGCCACGGGATACATGGTGGGGCTGTTCGAATGGGCCTGTATCCAGGCCCTCAACCCCCATCTCGACTGGCCCCGGGAGCAGACCGTGGGCATCCACGTGGACCTGGACCACACCGCCGCCACCCCGCCGGGCCTGGTGGTCACGGTCCGGGGGACCCTGACTCAGGTTGAGGGCCGCAAGCTCACCTTTGCCCTGGAGGCCGACGACGGGGTGGACCGGATATCCCAGGGCCACCATGTCCGCTTCGTGATCGACGCCGCCAAATTCAACACCAAAGTTGAGGCCAAGGCCAGTTCCGCCGAGGTCGGAAAGGAGTAACGCAAACTTCGGATAGGCGAATGCCCGCAAGCTAAACCGGACCCCCAACACCATATTGCTTCGGCCTTCAGCCCCTCATGGCTGGGGGCTTTTTTTTACCTTGAGTGCAAATAAAAATCGGCAATTTTTGCGGCATCCAGCCCGATCCGTGCTTATTAGATATAATTACGCAACGAATTTGCTTAATTTGCTAATCTCGATTCGAACGGCTTTTTAGCTCCAACCGGACTCAATCAGACAAGTCAAGCAAGGAGGAAGCCCATGACCAAGGAAAAAGATACCCTGACCACCGCCTTTGGCATCCCCGTGGCCGAAGATCAGAACAGCCTCACCGCCGGGCCCCGGGGTCCGGTATTGATGCAGGACGCGCACCTGCTGGAAAAGCTGGGCCACTTTGACCGGGAGCGCATTCCCGAACGGGTGGTGCACGCCAAGGGCGCCGGCGCCGGCGGTTACTTTGAGGTAACCGCCGACGTCACCCGCTACACCAGGGCGAAATTCCTCTCCCAGGTGGGAAAGCGCACCGAGGTATTCGCCCGCTTCTCCACCGTGGGCGGCGAAAAAGGCTCCGCCGACGCCGCCCGGGACCCCCGGGGGTTCGCCATCAAATTTTATACCGAAGAAGGCAATTACGATCTGGTGGGCAACAACACCCCGGTATTTTTCATCCGCGACCCCCTGAAATTTCCCGACTTCATCCACACCCAGAAACGCCATCCGGCCACCAATTGCAAAGACGCCGACATGTTTTGGGACTTTTTGTCCCTGACGCCGGAATCCATCCACCAGGTCACCATTCTCTTCTCCGACCGCGGCACCCCGGCCACCTTCCGTAATATGAACGGTTACAGCAGTCACACCTATAAATGGTATAACGCCCAAGGCGGCTACGTCTGGGTGCAGTATCATTTCAAGACCGACCAGGGCATCAAGAACCTGTCCCGGCAGGAAGCCGAAAAGCTCAGCGGCTCAGACCCGGACCACGCCACCCGGGACCTCTATGAGGCCATCGCCCGGGGCGACTACCCTTCCTGGACCCTGGAGATGCAAATCCTGACCCCGGAGCAGGCCAAGGATTTTCGCTGGGACATCTTGGACATCACCAAGGTCTGGCCCCACGGCGAGGTGCCCCCCATCAAAGTCGGCAAGCTGGTCTTGAACCGCAACCCGGTGAACTATTTTGCCGAGGTGGAGCAGGCGGCCTTCGGTCCCAGCAACCTGGTGCCCGGTATCGCCATCTCACCGGATAAGATGCTCCAGGCCCGGGTGTTCTCCTATCACGACACCCACATCCACCGGCTGGGACCCAACTACCACCTGATCCCGGTGAACTCCCCCAAAGGCGCCAAGGAGCAGAGCTACCAGCGGGACGGCTTCATGCGGGTGGACGGCGGCGGCGCCGGCCCCAATTACTGGCCCAACAGCTTCGGCGGGCCGGCTCCGGACCCCGGGGCGGGCGAGCCGCCTTTTGAGATCACGGGGCCGGCGGGGCGTCACCCCTATGCCTTTCCCAACGACGATTTCGTCCAGCCCGGGGACCTCTATCGCAAGGTCATGACCGAAATGGACCGGGAGCACCTCATCGGCAATATCGTCGATCATCTGGGAAACGCCGCCAAACGCATTCAGATGCGCCAGACCGCCTTGTTTTTCAAGGCCGACGCCGACTACGGGCGGCGGGTGGCCGCGGGGTTGGGACTGGATATCGCCGCGGTGGAGCGCCTGGCGGCCATGTCCCCGGCAGAACGGGCCCAGGCCACCGAGCCGGGAACCTTCAGCTAAGTGGGCTCTGGGGACTGCTCCCCGGGCTGCTCCGAGAGGGGCGGCCCGGGGCCTAAATCTGCGGCGGCCCCTTCCCTTTTGCCCCTGGCGTGATTACTCATAAATTGTACCGGCGGCACCCGCCCTCCTGGGGGGCCGGCCGGGATTCATCCTGATAAGTCAAGGAGGCAGCATGACGAAAAAGAGAGTTGTGGTTCACGCCGAGTGCCCCGCCTGCGCCTGCGGGGATATAAGTTTTATCCCGCCGGAGAAGATGAAGGAAAAGTTCATCGGCAACCCCAAAGAAGTGGACATCCTCTGTCCCACCTGCGGTACCAAGACCACGGGGAAGGTGTCGGAAGAGAAAAAGTAGACCTAGGCCGGTGGGGCGGGCGTCCCCGCCCGCCATTGACCTGTGCCGATAAACCAGGGTGAGCATGGCCCACCATCTTTCCTTGAGTAGCGGGCAGTTGGGATGCGGATTACGCCCGGGAGCCGGTTGGCCGGCTTCCGGGCTTTTTTTTCTGGGGCAAGATGGGGAAGTGGTGCCGGGGGATACAACTTTTCTCATCCCGGAGCCGATGCTCTCCAACACCCCAGGGTGGGACGGTTACCAATAAAATCCTCGGTATTGCCGGTAGTAATCCACGGTGCGATTGATGCCTGTGCGTAACGAGGTCTTGGGCGCCCACGTGATGATCTCGCTAATTTTGGTAATATCGCTGACATAATCACCCGTTTCCACGAAAGCACGGTTAGCCGGCCAATCCACCTGCTTCACCTGGGTGCCGGGAACCGCTTCGGCCACCAGATGGGCCATCTCGATAAAGGGCGTTCCCGTGCCGGTGCCCAGGTTATAAACCTGGCCCGCGGTGCCTGGCGTCACCCCCAAGGCGAGCGCAGCCTCTGCCAGGTCTTCGACAAAGACATAATCACGGCCCTGCCGGCCATCCCCATAAATCGTCAGGGGCTTGCCCTCCAGTGCCAAGCGGATGAACCAGTTGACTATGCCATATTTGCTGTGCTTCATCTGCTGTCTGGGACCATAAGGGTTGGCGATTCGCACGCTGACGGTCTCCAAGCCATAGGCCTCATGATAGAAGCGGTAATACTTCTCCCCCGCAAGTTTATGGATGCCGTAGATGCTCAGGCAATTGAAGGGGTGGCCTTCGTCTACCGGGTTGTATTCTATTCTCCCATAGACAAAACGGGAACTGGCGAACACCAGCCGGGCCTTGGTATTGACCTGACGGCAGGCCTCCAGAACCTGGATGTGGCCTTTACAGTTTATGTCCAGGTCCAGCAAGGGATCGGTGTTGCTATCCACGTAGCTCACCTGCCCGGCCAAACTGAAGATATAATCCATTCCGGGGACCAGGCTCTTTACCAGCGCGATATCGCGTATATCTCCCTGGACGAATTTTATGGCTTTGGAGATCTCCTGGAGATTAAAAGGGTTGCCTCCATAGGCCGGCAGCATCGCATCCAGGATGGTAACCTGAGCCCCATATTTCACCGCCAGATGAGCAATGGTACTGCCAATCATGCCGGCGCCCCCAGTGATCAGGACGCGGGCGCCATGGATAGATGATAAATTACTTATAAAAACACCTCCATATCAGGTTGCCCGGGAAGGTAATATGGCGTCGTAAGGAAGGTTCAGTCGCCAGGTTACGTGCATCGGGAAATACCTCACCACCTCCCGCCGACCCTTGGCCCTCCCCTTTAGATTATACCAGAACTTACGTTAGCGTTGGCAAATCATGATAGCTCTCCATGGCGCCGTGTGGAAGGTCCAAGTTTATGAAAAAATGAGTTATTCAAGGAAACTTGTGATATCATAACGTCGTTGAGAGGGTTCGGCTTCAATAACATAAACTTTAGGGCATTTTCCCTGCGCCAATGGTCCCAAAACCGTTTTTTGACTGCAGTAGCCAAGCCTGCCGCATAATCACGGTAAAACTTCTGTCCAGAAAACCGGAGGTGATATCACCGATTGGACATCTCTTGGAATCGGTTGCTTCCCGAGTAAGAGATTAGCGCATGATGAGCTTCGCCAAGGTTGTAAACCAATCTCTATTTATTCGGCTCGTTTTTGAGATATGAGACCGAAAATAACTGCGGGCATAAACCTATGAAGAGTAACGGGAAAAATCGATTTTTGCCTGAAGAATTGCCCAGATCGCCATTGATGAGCTTTCGGCTAAAGAAAAGGTAGTACTGACCATGATTGATATCCATGCGCATATCCTGCCTGGTATTGACGACGGAGCCAAGAACTGGGAGCAAACCCTGCACATGGCGCGGTTGGCGGTGGAGGATGGCATCACGGTAATGGTAGCCACCCCGCACCTCTATAAAGGAAGATCTATTGATCCGGCTCAATTAAATACCAGGGAAATTATCCTCCAGCACGTGGCGCAACTTAAGGATAAATTGTATGAAGAAAAAATCCCCTTGGAAATCCTCCCGGGTTGTGACTTCCCCCTTGGTTTCGAATCGTTAAAGTTTTTAGATGACGGCCAGGCATTGACTATTAACGACGCCAACCGCTATTTGCTCTTGGAACTGCCCGACACCTCATTGCCGCCGGCGACGGAAGAAATCTGTTTTTACTTGCAATCCAAAGGCATAACTCCCATCATCACCCATCCTGAACGGCATTTGATTATCCAAGAGATGCCCTATAAGCTCAAGCGCTTGATTGACTTAGGCTGCCTAATCCAGATGACCGGCAACAGTCTGACCGGCTGGTTTGGCAGGCGGGTAAAAAAGATTTCTCAACAATTTGTTAAGTTGGGGTACATTCACCTGCTGGCCACTGATACCCACGACCCGAAGCGCCGTCCTCCCGTACTGAGCCAGGCGGTTATTGAGCTATCGCGCCTGGTAGGAGAAAAGCGCGCCCAGGCCATGGTCAACGACATTCCGCAAAAGATTATCGCCGGTGAACCGTGCTTCTAAGAACTCGGGGCCTTGGCGCACTTTTTCCTCCCCCTTAAACCCTGACCTATCCAAAATTTTATGCATCTATGAGCGCGGATGGATAGCGAAGCTGTCGAAACAACCACGTTCAGCTTGTCGTGATCTCAGAAAATTTGGATTTGCTCTAATCCAAAGGTTGGTTTCATTTTCGGGCACAGGCAAAAATAATATAGCGCCACTTTTGGGGGACTATGGGCAAGATGGCAGCATCCAGCCTGGATAGTTGGCGCCGTTCATGCTCCTGCCGGCCCAACGCGCCCACAAAGCCCCAGGTCTCCCCATGGAACTCCCGGAAATCCCCACACCAGGAGCGGATTTCCACCGCGGTTGGATAGCGTCGCCGCCTGAGCAGCCAACCCGGCCGGAAGAGCCGGCGGAGAATTCGATGCAGCGGAGAGGCCCGCAGATTCTCGGCAAATAGCAAAAGCCCCCCGGGGCGCAGGAGACGGTAGAGTTCCTTAAGCGCCTGTGCCTGGAGCCGGACCTGGGAAAGGCCGTGGAGTACGCTCTTAAAAATGATCAGGTCAAAAGAAGCCTCGGGATATGGCGGGTCTAGAATATCTACGGCCCGATAGGTGATCTTATCCGCTACCCCGTGGCGAGCATGGAGGGCCCAGGCCTGGGCCTCCGGGGCTTCGATATCCGAGCAGACCACTTCGTAGCCCTTGAGGGCGAGATAGAGTGACAGGCCCCCACCCCGGGCTCCCACCTCCAAGGCCTGCTTGCCGGTCGGGTCCGGGTCCAGGAACCTCTCGCAAAAGGGGAGAAATTGCGACCAGTTGGCGATGTCCCAGACGATGATGTCGTCAATGAGCCGGGGGCGCATCCTTGGGGTTAGCTACTCCTCGAGCAGAGATTTTTAAGGGATGACCCCAGATAAGCCAGGCGGTCAGGGCGGCCGGTGACCGCGGCGAGATAGGCCGGGGCCGGCCAGAAGATGGCGGCAAAATATGCCGCCCAGGCTGCGAGACGGCGTTGATGGGTCAGGGGTCCCAGCAGGCGGGCCAGGGGGTGAAGGCTATGCCGGAGAATCAACCGCTCCACTGGCCGGGGAACATAAGTTCCCAATTCCTCCAAAACCTGAAGGGGTATGGTCCCAGGAAGAAGTTCCGCCAGTCCCTGGAGAATGATGAGGGTGGGGGCCTGGCATCGGCAATGGGCCGCCTCCCTGAGAAAGAGTCCCCAATTGATGGGCAGGCGGGTGAGGGCCAGTCCCAGGTCCACCAGCTTTAAGGCAATGTCCCGTTCATCATAATAATGAAGACAAAGGTGCAGAAGGGCATGCTCCGGGGAGAGCACCTTGACCGGCAATCCTTCCCAATCCAGGGTATGGGCCTGGGATGCCAGACGCGCATAAGGCAGACGGTAATAACCAGCCACCGCTTCCAACTCCCAATGGATATCCACCATAAGCGAGGCCGGGGGGGGAGACAAGAAGTGGAGCCCCACCCGGTAGCGCTCCCGAAAATCGGGCCGGGGGTTCACGCTGTCCAGTGAAAGGGTGTAGCCGAGGCTCCTCAGGAGGTCACGCACCGCCCCCAAAGACGCCGGGGCAACCAGGAGGTCCAGGTCGGTCATGGGACGGGTGACGGGGTCTTCATAGAGGCGCAGGCGCAGATCGGCGCCCTTGAGGAGGATCGCCTCGATCCCGGCGTCCCCCAGGGGGCCCAGGAGCCGTCGGGCTGCCACTTTCTGGAGCAGAAAAAGTTGCAGGGCCGCCAAATAATCATATCTCAAAAGCTGTGCCGCAGCCGGGGGCACAGCCTCGATCAAACCGGCGCGCTGGAGGCGAACATACAGTAAAGGAAAAAGGCGGCGGCGGCGGAGCACCGTCCACCAAGCGATATCTGCAGTCCGGAAAAGGTGCAGGGGCGGAGGCAGCCGTTCCAAGAGCCAGAGAATTAAAGGCAAGAGGTCAGCGGAGAGGATTGCAGAAGAATAGTTATATGGGATCATAGATAATAGGGAAAATTTTAAAGATAACTAAAAAAGCTTCCAATTAATTAATTTTTACATTATATATGTTAAGTCAAAAATACAAGCTTAAAGAGGTAATTTTCTTGGTGAAAGACCGTTGCCGGTAATCAATGAGACACCTCTATCCTAATTAGAAATTTAACTTTCTTCATCGCATGTCAAAAAACCTGAACCATATGTTAATAGAATTGAACTTAAAACCAGCCGATCGAAGTCTTAGTTCCCAGAAAGCAAAGGAATATTAATTAGATAATTTTTGGCATAAATTTTGCTTTAAAATATTCAGATAAGCAATCGTGATCAAATTATTGGCCAGGGATTTTGAGCCCCGGGGGCCGGCGACGAATTTAAGAAATATAACCTAAAAGTATCCAAGAAACCTGCGCAATTTATGCAGACCATCTGACCGCGTATGAAACCCATAGAGCAGGTTTACCTAAAAGCTAAAAGACTGCGGATTCCGGTGGCGATCCATTTTGACCTGACCTATCGCTGCCATCAACGCTGCCTGCACTGTTACCTTCCCGAGACGTGGCGTCGCGGCGAAGGGCCGGTCCAGGAGTTGGGTACCAACGAAGTGATAGGCATTCTCGAGCAACTGGCGGCGGCGGGCACTTTTTTCCTGACTTTTAGCGGGGGCGAAATCTTGCTGCGGGACGATCTGTTTACCATCCTGGAGCATGCCCGCCGGCTGAATTTTTCCACCTCCTTGATGAGCAGCGGCACCCTGGGCCTGGATGAGGCGAAGGTCGGCCGTCTCAAAGACCTGGGGATAGGGGAGATGCTGTTCAGCCTTTACAGTGCGGAGGCGGCGGTACATGACCGGGTTACCGGCAATCCCGGCTCCTTCGCCCGTCTGTGCGGCACCGTCGAGGCCTGCCGCTCCCGGGGGATTTATGTCGTCTTTAATTGCCTGGCTATGGGTCTTAACTATAAGGAGATCATGGCCCTGAAGGAATTTGGCGACCGCTATGAGAGCAATGTCCGGCTGGACGATCACCTTGCCCCCCGCTGGGACCGGCGCCCGCACCACCCGGATCTGCCATTGACTGACGAGGCCAGGGAAGAACTCGACCAGGTCCGCCGAAACGTGGAACCCCGAAGAGCGGAACCCCTGACGGTGCCTCAAGACTTTGAAGATGAAGACGAGAGCTGCAGCGCCGCCTTCTGCATGGCCTATATTTCTCCCCAGGGAGAGGTGTGGCCCTGCCTGGAAATTCCCTGGACCTGCGGCAACCTCACCCGGGAAAAGTTTCTGGACATCTGGAACGACAGCGCGGAGCTCAACCGGGTGCGCCAGGTGGTGATCAGTGAGTATTCGGGCGAAGAGCTTGTATGTCATTACCTCCGCCGTACAGGGGCAATCCCAAAGACGAGTTAACTCTATAATCCATAACCTAAAGGAGACTATTTCATGGAGACCAAAGCATTCAAAAAAGAGTATCAGAAACCGGTTTGGGAAAAGCAGCAGCTGTTTGAAAGATATGCCTTGGTATGCACTTGCATTAGAAGGAATAGTTGCACATCTGGCAAACGATATTATTCAGCAAATCAAGCCAGCTGATCGCTGGATGGCTCTGAAGAAAGGCGAGGAGGAAGAAAATTTTACCCTACGATCAGACTCCCTTTACCGGGGATCAGGTTGTCCGCGTCCCGGTGAACAGAGAGAATGGCGGCGGGGGCGAACAGGAGTTCCATCTGCACGTGGCTTGGGAGAAGGGGCCGAAGCTTTCTCCCCCCTTCCAGGCCATGGAATCCTTGCGCCCTCCGGGGACTTATCCTCTCAGGGCCCGGGAGGTGGCAGAGCGGGTCTGGCTCTGGTGTCCGCGCTACGTCATTTTCCTGGACCTGGCCAAGCGAGAGGGGGAAGCCCGCCTCACCCGTGCCCTGGATTGGCAAAGCGTTCTTCGGCTCATCTACTTTTTTTCCTCCCTGGAGAGTGACTCCCTGTTGCTCCACGCAAGTGGAGTGGTGCGCCGGGAACGGGCCTATGTTTTCCCCGGCGTCTCCGGGGCGGGTAAAACCACCATCGTGCGCAATTCTCCGGGGATGTCGGTGCTCACGGACGAAATGGCCTCGGTGCATCTAAGCGGAAACGGAGCCAAGGTGATAGCCCATGGGACCCCGTTTTTCGGCGATTGGAACCAACCCGGGGCGGAGATTTCGGCCCCGGTGCAGGGTCTCTATTTTCCCCTGCACGCGCCGGGAAACCGGTTAACCTCATTAACCTCCTCCGAAGTGCTGGCCAGGCTCTTACCTTGTGTCGTTACTTACAGCACCAGAAGAGACCGTTTGGACAAGCTTTTTGACCTGGCGGTGCGCCTGGCAGAGCGAGTTCGGGGGTTCCAGCTGGGTTTCCGCCCGAACCCGGATTTCTGGCAGATGATCGATGGACCCTAAAGAGGCCCTATGGCGGCAGAGTTTGAGTCATGCCGGAATCCTGAGATTTCGTCCCCTGGGTTGCAGCATGGCGCCGATCCTGTGTAATGGGGACATCGTCACCATTGAGGCGAGGGCCGATATGAGGGTGGGGGACATCATGCTTGCAGACCATGGGGGGGGTCTGGTGCTCCACCGGGTGGTGGCCCGAAGGAATGGCCGGCTTATCACCAAGGGAGATTCCTTGGACCACCTGGATGCGCCGGTGACGCGGGAGCAGATCCTGGGGCGGGCGGTGGCCCGGGAGCGGCAAGGGAAGGTAAGGCGATTAGATGTCCTGGCGGCGCGGTTTTTGGGGCTGGCCTTCTCATTCACCGTGGGGCTTTTGCCCGGTCTCATGTCCCTGCCCGCCAGTTTGAAAAGCGGGGCTCGGAAGGCCTTGGAGCTTTGATGACCGGCATAACTTCTTCTCCCAAATCGCCGCAACTGGTTCGAAGAATTATGCAGTGACCATGAAAATCCAGATTTCTCCGCGCAGGGTGTCCACTGGGATTCGGGTGGTGGTTCGTCGGTTAATGTTTCACTGGTTCTGTCTTTTACAAAATCAGGCGAGTAAGTGGGGCCGCCCGACGGCGGAGCGCCTGCCGGTGGAACTCTCCAGCCGCAGGAAGTTCCTGGTAAAAAATTTTGAGATACAAGAACGACTGCGGCAGGTCTTCGCCCCGGTTCACCATTTATGCAGTCCGGAATGCAGTTGCTGTCATCACGAGGTAATTCCTTATGGCTCCATAGATGGGGTTCTCTACGGAATTTCCCCTGATCTGGTTCTCAACCAACCTCCTTTTATGGTAACTGAGCTGGTAACGGAGATTCTTTGGGAGAATGTGCTTCTGGTGAGGAGTTATGTTCAACGATTTTTCCTTGGAAAAACCGATTCTTCTCCAGGGGAACAGGCCCCTCAGCCGCAAGGGGGGTTCTGCCCGGCCTTGACAGAGAGAGGTTGTGGCCTTCCCTCGGGAAGGCGGCCGGCATTTTGTGTATTTATTATTTGCGGGCGCTTTATCAGAGAGATGGACTGGCGGCAATACTGGCGCTATGTATGGATAAGTGGCAGATATTGCCTTCATCTCACCGTATCCTTAAGAATGGTGGTGGCTGAATGGCGACATAAGCAGGGAAAGCTTGCTTTAGAAACTCAAGGTGGAGATGCCATAAAGGATCGGGCGGGTCATAAAACCCGCGGGCTATCTGCCACGATAGTTTGATTTTGCTACCGCATATTCGCATCCTCCGGTAGCTGAGTATCAAAAGAGGCGGTAACGGTGGCTGGGGCCGGCTTGGAGCCCGACGTTCTTCTGGGGTCCGGGGTTGTTGCCATTCGGCGCAACGCACTCTAAAAACGTGTCCGGGTTGGCCACTTTGGAGCAGGGTCGGCCGGTTGTCTTCCAAGTGAGAGGCGTGCCGGTGCTTACCGTAATTTCACTATAAAGGTTTAAGATTAGCTTATGGAGAGAATTCCCGTCAAGAATCAGGATACGGCCCACCGCAAGCTAGCGGATGAAGCCATCGTGGTGAATTTTACCAGCAGTTTTTTCTACAATTTTAACCCGGTGGGAGCCCATATCTGGGAGCGTTGTGACGGCCATCACAACATCTCCCAAATCGCTGGGGAGGTGGCCGAAGAATTTGAAGTATCCTTGGAAGAGGCGACCCGAGACTGCCGGGAATTTATTGATGGTCTCGTAGCCGAGGGTCTGTTGGTATGGCAGGATGGCCAGTAGGATCGGGTTACAGTAAACGACTATGAAAAACACATGCAACGAATTTAAGTTACTGTGCCGGATCTTGGTTTGGATGGCATTGCTTCTCTGGGGCTCCGTCTGGCTGGCGGGCTGTGGCGGCGCTGCCGTCCAGCCACAATCGGCGCAACTGGCGGCCCAACTCCAGGCCGCGGAGCGGAAAAACCCCTTGCAGGAACAGCTCCTGACCCAAGTAAGCCGCGCCACGCTAACAGGGTATCAGGACTACGCCGTGGGTCCCGAGGATCTGCTGGCGGTGGGTTTTTTGGGGGCAGACGAACTGGACCGGGAGGTCCGGGTCAACGGCCAGGGGGAAATCAGCCTGGCACTGGTGGGCCCGGTCAAAGTGGGCGGCCTGTCTCCCCAGGCCATCGAGAAGAAGCTGGCCAAGCTTTACCGGGAAGGGGAATTCATTAACGTACCGCAGATCTCAGTGGAGGTGAAGGAATATCGTCATCAGCGCGTGATGGTCACCGGGGCGGTAAAGAATCCCGGGTCCCATGAGGTGATCGGTCCCCGCACCCTGCTGGAAATGCTGGGGAAGGCAGGGGGCCTTACCGAGAAGGCCGGGGAGACGGTGCAGGTGATCCACTCCCAGAGCGCCTCGGAGGTTCGGAAGGCTCTTACAGGGAAGGCAATCGGGCCTTTCTCTCCGGGCTCGGAAACCATCGTGGTTGATCTCAAGCGGCTCGTGGGCCAAGGGGCCCTGGAGTTGAACCTCCCCATCCAGAACGGGGATGTTATCAACGTGCCCTTCGCCCAAGAGGCCTATGTGTTAGGGGCAGTGACGACTCCTAAGAGCGTGACGGTGAAAGACAATATCACCGCCATCCAGGCGGTGGCCATGGCCGGCGGGCAGCATACCATGCTGTCTTCGAATCAGGTGACTGTCGTACGTCTCAATGACCGGGGGGGGACCGATACCCTCGCCCTGAACCTAAAAGACGTGACCACTGGTCGGGAACCGGACATTCCCCTTAAAGGGGGGGATATCGTTTTCGTCAAGGAAAGCACCGTTCGGAGACTTATGTTTGATTTCAAAAATCTGTTCCCCGGCTCTTATAGCATGGGAACTGCCGCCGCTTTTTAGAATGTTTTCAGCTATACACGGGGTTGACTAACCTGCGATTTAGAGGATTACGATTTTATGGATAATCAGTTACAGCCCCGGGGGCTTACTCCGGAGCCCCCCGCCCCTTTCATTAACCACCCCGACTTCGCGTTGGGCTATGGGAGTGACGGTTCGGAATCCGTCCATATAAGCGAATATTGGTATATTCTCCGGAAGCGCAAATGGTGGGTGATCGGCTTTTTCCTCAGCGTCGTGTTGTTGGTCGGAACCTATACTTTCACTCGGACGCCGATTTATCGCGCTACCGCAGAGCTGCAGATCACCCAGGACAATCCCAACGCCCTCGTCGGGGAGCAGCGTTTCGACCCCTTTGCCGGCTTACAGTTTGACCAGGCCAACAAGTTTTACGAAACCCAATACAAACTCCTCACCAGCCGGCCCATGGCCTACAAGCTGATTGACTCTATGAAATTGTCAGAGCATCCGGAATTTAAGGTTTCCCCGGAGGCAGCTAAAGAGAGCACCCCTGACAAGATCCGGAGTGACATGGCAAGCCAGGTCATGGCAAGCTTGGAAGTACTACCCGTGAAGAACACTTTTCTGGTGGAAGTGTCCTATTTGTCCGCAGATAAGGAACTAGCCCGGAATATCGTCAATACCGTACACCGGGAGTACCTGCAATTCTCCATGGAGACTCGGCAACAGTCGTTTGCCATGATCCGGCTGTGGCTGGAGAGCGAGCTGTCCAGCTTGGCAGGAAAAGTGGAGACCTCCCAACGCCGCATCTATGACCATGGGCGGGCTAATGATTACCTGTCCCTGGAAGGCGAGGACAACGTTATCGTCAAGAAATTTGTGGAATTGAACCGCTTGCTCACTACCGCTCAAGCGGAACGGATGGCCAAGGATGCGCAGGTCCAACAGATCCGGCAAAAAGGGGCTGAGGCGCCCCTGGTCCTGAACAACCCCTTGGTGCTCAAGCTCCGGCAGGATATGATCAATCAGGAAGCCACGGTCTCGAGCACAAAAAAGCTGTTTGGGAAAAACTACCCCAAACTTCAGGCCGAGAACGCCAGCCTGGCGGAGTTACGAACCCGTCTCAACGCCGAACTAAAGCGCATTCAGAACGGGGTCAAAGCGGATTATGAAGTTGCCCTGCGGGCCGAAAACTTTATCAAGCAGGAATTTGACCACCAGAAAGGCAGGGTGGAGAAGCTCCAAAATAACCTGGTGCAGCATCAAATTCTGAAACGGGACCTCCAGACCAACGAGCAGCTCTATCAGGGGCTGCTGGCCAGGATGAAGGAAGCCAACGTTGCCAGCACCATGGTTCCCACCAACGTGGCGGTTATCGAGGCGGCGGAACTGCCGGAAAATCCTTACAGGCCGAGAAAAGGTCGCAACATGGCACTGGCCATCATGATAGGACTGGTTGGGGGGATTGGCCTGGCCTTGCTGGTGGAGCATCTGGACAACTCCATTAAGACCCCCGAGGAAGTGGAACGGTTGGTCCGGCTACCGGCGTTGGGAATGGTTCCCATGTTATCTACCAATGGGAAAGAACCTCTGGGACACACCCAATCGGTGGGGATGGTCACGTATGAGAAGCCCAAGTCGCCGATGGGGGATGCCATCAGCCATGTCAGTACGGCTCTCATGCTGTCTTTGTCGGGAAGGCCCCCGGCCGTAATCATGGTAACCAGCCCGGGGGTGGGGGATGGGAAGACCAGCATTTCTATTAATCTGGCTTCCTCCCTGGCGATGACCGGCGTGCGGGTAGTACTCGTGGATTCCGACATGCGGCGGCCTGTAGACCACAAGACGTTCGGCCTGTCGCTACAACCGGGGCTCAGCAACTTTATTGCCGGCACCGTTTCGTTGAAAGAAATTATTCAGCCCACCCAGATTCCCGGGCTTTTCCTCATTGCGGCCGGAACAGTGCCGCCCAACCCCGTACAACTCCTGAGTTCCCAGGTGTTTAAGGACCTGATCCAGCAACTCCGCCAGGAGTTCCAACACGTGGTCATTGATACTCCCCCCATCATCGGCTTTCCTGATGGCCGGGTCATCTCTGCCCAAACGGATGGGGTCTTGCTGGTATTCAAACACCACGTTACTTCCCGGGAGTCCGGTCGCCTGGCGGCCCATCTCCTGGAACAGGTGAACGCCAACGTTTTCGGGGTGGTCTTGAATATGGCCCAGGCCGGTAAATTCAGGTATGGGGGATATTACGGATACTATGATTACTATAATAAATATTATAATGAATATCATGCGGAATAACGTTGTTTAATGATTTGGTCTGGAATGGTTCTTCTCAGAACACCTTTTCAATATAATGGAGCATCGACATGACCAGAATTATTGACATATTGTTGTCGGTTTTTGGTCTCATTATTTTGTTGCCATTTCTCCCTGTTATTGCGTTCTTTATCAAAGTTGATTCCAAGGGACCGGTCTTCTATGCCTGTAAGCGTGTGGGGCAAGGGGGCAGGATTTTTAATATGTATAAATTTCGTACCATGTATGAAACCCCGGTGCAACTGGGCCCAAGCCTCTCCCCCCAGGGAGACCCACGGGTGACTCCCGTCGGTAGGATATTGCGGCGTCTTAAGCTGAACGAATTTCCCCAATTTTTTAACGTGCTGAAGGGCGACATGACCTTAGTGGGTCCTCGGCCCGAGGCGCCGGACCTGGCCGCGGCTTACCCCGAAGATTCTAAGGTCCTCTTCACCGTCAAACCCGGCTTGGCGGGCCCCAACCAGATTCTAGGCCGGAATGAGGAAGAATTCTACCCCCCCGGCGTGGACCCCGTGCAGTTTTACATCGAACATATCTTGCCGAAAAAAATTCCCATAGATATGCAGTACATTGCGGACAAGTCTTTGATGAAGAATTTCAAATATATCTTCTTAGCAGTGAGGGTAACGTTAACCAAGGCCATCAACCGGCAACATTTGTGGGAAAACCGCAGCCAAGTTTATCTCATGCTGGCCGACATGGCCACCTGCGCCTTTTCTTTCACCTTGGCCCACCTTTTAAGATATGAGAGCTTCTCCAGCCGGGAATCTCTCCAGGTCTTTCTCATACTCCTCCCCTTGGCAGTGTTGGTGCGCCTCCCCATCTTTATTTACTTCGGCCTTTATCACACCCTGATCCGCCACCTGTCAATTTTTGATATCAAGCGCATCTTTAAGGGGGTAGCCTTCTCCAGCCTGATCATGGTAGCTTTGTCCTTTTTAAGCGGGCTGGCCATAACTACTAAGCCCATGGTCTCTTCCTATTCCCGGAGTGTATTCCTCATTGACTGGGTATTACTCACCATCTTGTTAGTGATGCTGCGGCTTTTCTTAAAGAAAATGTACCTGCGTTACCGAGCTGCTGACGATCCCAAGGATGCAAAAAGGGTACTTATCTGGGGTGCCGGGGACGGAGGGGAGCTTTGTCTTCGTTACCTCGAAAAAAACCAGAACCCGAGTTACAACGTCGTAGGATTCCTCGATGATGATTCCTGGAAGCGCGGCCGGCAAATAGGCGGCTATAAAATTTTGGGGGACCGCCACCACCTGAAGATTTTGGCCCAACTTTATAAAATTCAAGAAGTCTTGGTGGCTATCCCTTCGGTCACCTTGGAAGAATTGCAAAAAATCATCGCTTTTTGCCAGGAGTTGGGTTTGGAGGCAAACCTGTTTCAATTCAGCCCGATGGCCTGCACCAATCTTCACCAGGACTCGATGCAACCGGTTAATTCCGTGTCAGGTGTAGCCTCAGTGCCCTGGATACCTTCTCTCGATCACACCGCCGGAAAAATTTAAGGAGAAGTGAAATGCGCGTGATCATTTTAGCCGGCGGGAAAGGTGTGCGGTTAGCGCCCTTAACGGATGTGATCCCCAAGCCGCTGGTGCCTATCGGCGGAATGCCCATCTTAGAAGTGGTCATCCGGCAACTCCGTCACTACGGCTTGCGCCATATCACCCTGGCGGTAGGTTATATGGCGGACCTCCTGCAAGCTTATTTTCAGGATGGGTCCAAATGGGGGGTGGAGATTAATTATTCCTATGAAACCGAGCCCATGGGAACCGCAGGTCCGTTGTCTCTGATTCCGGGCCTGGACGATACCTTTATTGTCATGAACGCCGATGTCTTGACCGACCTCAATTTCCAGGCGCTGGTTGAATACCATAAGACCCATACCGCCGTCGCCACCGTGAGCGCTTATGAACGTCAGGTTACCATTGATCTTGGAGTGATTGTCAAAGACGGCGACCACCACATCAAAGATTATGTGGAGAAACCTACAACTACCCACTTGGTGAGCATGGGGGTCTATGTCTTTGAACCTGGGACTTTAGAGTTTATCAAAGGGGCTAAGTACTTGGATTTTCCCGACTTAGTCAAATCCCTATTGGGAATCGGACAGACCGTTAATTATTACCCTTTCGATGGCTACTGGCTGGATATCGGGCGCCATGAGGACTATGCGCGGGCTGCAGAAGAATTCAACCAGTTTCGCGACCAATTCCATTTATGGCCGGATGGCCCCGCCAAGGCCAGTCCGTCTTCATGAGCATATGGACACCACCTATGGGCTCGCTGGGTTTTTCAGTGCCCGTTTAATTCTCCCATGACCCTCATTGGGAGTGGAGATGTAACCGATCTAATCCGAGATAATGAATTTCTATCCCTGCTATGGAATCCCGCTATCCCCAACCTTGCTCTTATCAGGTTGAAGACCGGCTCCTTGTTATGAGAAGTAGTCTTGCCAAGGCCTCGGCGCCGTCGTCTCAAGACAAGCCTGCGCCGCGCATCTTCACCGTCATCGACTGGGATATTGACACTAAGGGGAGGGCATTTATGGTTAATTATAGCCACTCAGGATTAGCTAACCCATGAAAGATTTCTTCACGGAAAAACATGTTCTGGTCACCGGCGCTTGCGGCACCGTTGGCAGCGAACTGGTCCGTCAACTCCTGGAAGAATACCATACAGGAGAGTTAGTTGGTCTGGATAACAACGAAAGCCAAATCTTCTTCCTTGAGCAGCGCTTCTCAAGGCATCCCAATGCCCACTTCTTTTTAGGGGACATTCGTGATCGCGACAAACTTTGCCGCAAGATGGAAAACATCGATGTAGTCTTCCACGCTGCGGCATTCAAGCATGTCATCCTCTGCGAGCGCTCCCCCTTCGAGGCAGTTCAGACCAATATCTCCGGAGTGCAAAACATCATTTATGCCGCCTGCCAGAACAACGTGGAGCGGGTCATTTTTACGAGTTCAGATAAAGCTGTCAACCCCACCAATGTGATGGGTACCTCCAAGCTCATGGGGGAGAGACTCATTACCGCTGCCAATAGCAATCTTGTGGACCGCAGACCCATTTTTGCCTCAGCCCGCTTTGGGAACGTCCTGGGTTCCCGCGGTTCGGTTATCCCCATCTTCCGTGAGCAAATACGCCGCGGCGGTCCGGTGACTCTCACGGATACCCAGATGACCCGCTTTATCATGAGCATTCAAGAGGCCGTGCGTCTTGTGATCGCCACCGCCTTTATTGCGAACGGTGGCGAAGTCTTCATCACCAAAATGCCCGTTATCCGCATTCCAGATCTCGCTGAAGTGATGATCCAGGAACTGGCGCCGCAATTCGGTCAAAACCCTGAAGACATTGCTATCAACATCATCGGTAGCAAGCCGGGTGAAAAAATGTACGAAGAACTGATGAGTCATGAAGAGACGCGCCGTGCCTGGGAATTGGAGCACTACTTTGTAGTGTTGCCGGCCTTCACTTCCATCTACCGAAACATCAAATACGATTATCGCGATATCATCTCCAAAAGGGTTGATAACCCCTACCATTCAGCCAACGAGGCCCCATTGAGCCAGGCTCAATTGCTTCACTTCCTGCGCCAGAATGACTTGCTTGCCGAGCAACGATCCTACTGACCGGCTAAACGGTGATGGCCGGCAGGGGGAAGACAAAATGGACACAAATTGCGTTCGCGAGTTGCTGAAACTCAGCAAAGCAAAGGCATGGACACTCTAATTATTGGCTTGGCATAAAAGGAATTCTTGATGCCTCATATCTTGATACTAGGTGGTGATGGCTACCTCGGTTGGCCCACCGCGATGCATTTTTCCAATCGTGGTTACAAGGTAACGGTAGTTGATAACTATTTCCGCCGCAACGCCTGCACGGAACTGGATGTCGGAATGCTCTACCCTGTGCCGACCCTGGTTCAGCGCGCTAAACTATGGTATGAACTGAGCGGCAGGGAAATCAGAGTGGTCATCGGCGATTTGACGGATGCGAACCTGATGCGGGCTCTTTTCGCCGGCTCTGTGGAATACGCCTGGAGTCTCAACCAAGGCTTCATCGGTAGCCCTGAAACCGTCATCCACTATGCTGAGCAACCTTCAGCCCCCTACTCTCTTATCAACTACAAGTACGCTAATATCACCTTGATCAATAACCTGCTCGTTACCAACAATCTTATGTTTGCCGTGAGAGACTATTCTCGCGATACCCACATCATCAAGCTCGGTACCATGGGAGAATACGGCACCCCTAACATTGATATCGAAGAAGGTTGGATCGAAATCGACCATAAAAGCCGCAGAGACAAATTTCTCTTTCCGCGCCAGGCCGGATCCCTTTATCACACTACCAAAATTATGGACACAGACCTTCTCTGGTTCGGTGTGCGGATGTGGGACCTTCGAGTTACCGATCTGATGCAAGGTCCGGTCTACGGCATTGACACCGAAGAATCAGCCCTCAGCCCCGATCTAAGAACCATATTCAATTATGACGAGATCTTCGGCACCATCCTTAATCGTTTCATTGTCCAGGCCGTGGCCGACTACCCTCTCACCGTCTACGGCAAAGGCGGCCAGACCCGCGGCTACCTCAATATCAATGATACCCTGCAGTGTGTGCAGATGTCAGAAAAAACTCCAGCTCGTCAAGGGGAGCTGCGGATCTTCAACCAGATCGTAGAAACATACTCGGCCAATGAACTCGCTGAAAAGGTCCAGAAAGTCGGTCAATCTCTAGGTTACCGCGTTCAAATTAAGCATCTCGAAAACCCCCGCAAAGAGGCCGAAGATCACTACTACAACCCCACATATCAGGGGCTGATCGAATTAGGCCTGGAACCGCATTACCTTACTGACGATATTTTGGCGGCAATGTTCAATGTGATTGCGTCGTATAAAGAAAACATCCGCAGGGACGTGATCATGAAGGGGATCAAATGGTAAATGACAAGACTGAAAAGTGAGTGATTGTTATAGATTATTCGTTATACATCTGTAAATTGAATACTCTTAATAAGTGAACCTGCTTATTCAACGCAAGCTGCGTGATGGAAATATCAAACCATGATAGGTGGCAAATAAGCTGCCGGAAGGTTACAATAACATAATGGAAGCAGTCTCCACTATATCTATTGCATTAGCTAAGCCAGAGAGAAGATTAAGCCTGCAACTTGGATATCTCATCTTCCCATGTGCTTTGATGATACTTATCTTATTTATGGGATATGGTAAGTTTGTTGAGCTTGGTTCTGAAAGACGGTGGTTGATAACTTTAGCGGTAATTGCTCCAATTATCATAATGGCGTTACGTGACCCTGCTCAAGGTCTATGTATTTTTGCTGCCGCTATTATTCCGATTGACATCTTGATGGACAATGGCTATGTAAGCTATGCAACTATACATCTCATCATAGTACCAGTTACCCTGCTTTTTTTCCGCAAAACTAAAAAAAATAAAACATTTCAAGGGGGCAAAATTTTCGCCTTTTTGTTTATGGGTCTGATAATTATTCAATTGGGTCGGGCGCAAGATTTTATAGTTGGGGTGCAAAAGGCTTTAGCCTGCCTTGATACTTTACTTGTATTATATTTTTGCATTACGTATATGTCAAATATACAATTAAAAAAAGTTTTGAATTCTTACTTTGCGGGATTAGTACTCAGTATATTATTTGTCCTGGTAACTCATGACTGGAGTTTAAATGTAAGACTTGGAGATGATCTCCTGTTAAACCCAAATAATATTGCCCTGCCTTGCGCTCTCGGTTTAATCTACTTAAGGTATATCCAAACTACAATGCGTGTTGGACAGTGGACCTGGATAGCTGCGGCTATCCTCATGATAGCCTTGATGCTGACCTCAAGTCGTGCAGCCATCATGGCTCTCTTGCTAGGAATATTGGTACTTACCAATGCGCAGCGCAGATTCTCAAAATTGATTGGGATATCTCTCTTGATGACTTTAATCATTTTTATTTTGTTTAAAGCTTTTTTCTTTGAAACTGCCACAGGGGTTCATATGCTACAAGGTCTCGATGTATCAAGTACGTCGGTCGATGTCGATAGTACGATGGGCATCCGTGCGAAACTTTTTAATGAAGGTATTTTCCTATTTCTGACCAACCCCATTGTTGGCATCGGATGGACTAATTTCGCACCGACTGCAAATATTCAAGTGGGCAAGCGTGTTTTGCCGGCCCATAATATGTTCCTCGAAATCGCTGCGGAGATGGGCCTAATTGGTCTATCTATCACAGTAATTTGGCTCTTCCTGATTTATCGATATGCTTTGCGGCAAAACCGCGATCTCGGATTGGCAGCGACCGCCGCATTGTTGGTTTGGGCTTTTACGCACGGCAATTTTCTCAGCGGCGAAATCGCGATCTTTTGGCCTATAGCGCTCGGCATCATTGAAAGGAAGCAATCACCGCGCTTGTCCTTCCATCACCCATTGAATGCAGTTGTGGGGCCAAGGATGGGTCACGTAAATTCTCATGTTGGCCATAATAATTCACGGAAGGCCAGCTTTTGATGCGGATTCTTTTTGTTATTAATCAGTTAACCTATGGGGGGGCTGAAAGGCAGCTCATGTATCTGGTTAAAGATTTAGAGGCTCAAGGTTGCCACGTGGATCTCTGTTCCTTGACTCCTGGCGGAGACTTACACCCTGCATTCGCGGCCGCCGGGGTCAATACGATCTTCTTGAGAAAAGTTTTGCCTCGAATGGATCTGACCAGGGCCATCCGGCTGGCTACCCTGATAAAACGCCTGGGACCGGATATTGTCCACGCCTTCATGTTCACGGCCAACCTCTACACTGCCATGGCTAAGGTTTTGCTGCCGTTTCCCCTGATTGTGAGTGAGCGCAATGCCGAGCCCCAAAAACCGCTGATACAGCGCTTCCTTGAACCCTTTGTATTCGGCCGGGCTGACTGCGTGATCTGTAATTCAGTTGCGGGGGCTAAGCTGCTCGAACAACGCGGTCTGGGTAAGAGGAACGAATTGGTGGTGGTGCCCAATGGTATTGATACGTCCCGGTTCGCAAACCTTCCATCCTCCGAAGCGGTGCGCCGCTCTTTGGGACTTGATGGCCGCGTCGCCCTGGTAGGAATATTTGGCACCTTAGATGGAATAAGGAAGGATCACGCTACCTTCTTGCATGCCTTTAAAGCGCTGCAGAACTGCGGTGATTCCCCGATCCGGGGACTCTGTGTCGGCGGTGGTTCCCAATTCTCCGCAACTCGTGATCTGGCTCGCCGGCTGGGGCTCGAAGACCGCGTCATTTTCACCGGTTCTAGATCTGATGTGCCAGAGTTGATGGCTGCAACAGACGTCGTTGTGTCCAGTTCCCGATGGGAAGGAATGCCTAATGTGATCATGGAGGCCATGGCCGCGGAAAAGCCGGTGGTAGCAACAGCGGTTGGCGGCACTCCCGAATTAGTTGTTGATGGAAAAACCGGTTTTCTGGTGGAGCCCGGAGATGCTGACTCCATGGCTGGCCGCATCGCCGAACTTTTAGCTGATCCTGAGTTAGCGGCCAGGATGGGGCGGGCGGGAAAAATCCGCATCGAAACAGACTTCACCATCGACTCTATGGTCTCCAGGACCGCCGCGGTTTATGAGAAAGTCCTCCAAAGAGAAAATGCCGCCCCGCATCCATCATGGAGAATGCAGTGAGTTCATTGGTCCCAGGACCATAGAAACATGAGCCGTGGCCTTCTTTGCTAAATAGAGTGGTATGCCTTATCTATAAAGGTAATTTACTTTCTCAACAATATTTTTGCTATTGTCAAGTTCTAAAAGAGCTGACCTTCTCTTGATGCTGTTCACGGCAGTAGATGGCTAAAAGAATATAGGTGATGAGGCCGCCCAGGATGTAAACCATTAAGGCGTCCCGGTTTCTGGAAATCAGGTGATAGACCTTGAAGTGGCTTTTCCATTAGCCCCAAAATATTTCGATCTGCCGGCGGAGTTTATAAACCATGCCTATATCTAAGACGCCGAGAGTTGAGAAAAAGTATAATTCCCCATTGGAAAATGTGATATCTATTATAAAATTAAGATACTTAGCAGACCGCAATTTTCATAAAAAATCGAGGATATCGGCACCATGAAGAATTCCCTGCGCGAGAACCTCTTGGCTCTTTCCCTGCGAATGCCTCTCCGTCACCGCCTTTCTTCCACCCGGCCTATCTGTTTACTATACCACGGTGTTCCCCAGATAAATCTCAAGCCACCGGAAATATCATTAAATAGTGAGACATTTGAGGAACACATAATATTTATTAAAAAGCATTTTCAAGTTATTTTTCCAAGAGATATTATGCATCGGCGCCATGCTTCTGATAAAGTGCAAGTGTTATTGACCTTTGATGACGGCTTCCAAAATAACGCCACTGTAGTAGCTCCAATTCTAAGGCAATACAAGGTTCCGGCTATTTTTTTCGCATGTACTCGACATATCACCCCGGGCAATTACCTCTGGTTTAACCATTTGTCTATATTGGAAGAAAAATTTCCGCATCGCGGTTTTTGTTTCTATGGTGTATTTATGGACATGTCTCCAGAGCGGCGATCTGACACGATCACGCGACTGCAGGAGCACCTGTTGAGTCTGCGGCCCCATCCGGCAGCCATGTATGCGGCCATGGAGCACTTGCCTCACCCGGAGGAATTCCTTACCGGTCAGGAAATTCTCGATTGGTGCGCCGGTATGACCCGGGAACAGATTGCCGAACTCGATGCTGACCCATTATTTACCGTAGAAGTGCATTGTCATGACCATCCCTTCCTGACAAAATGCGACCCTGATGAACAAGCCAGACAGGTAAAGGAAAATCAGAGGCTCTTGGGGGACATCTGCGGGAGAAAATCAGCCGTCATCTCCTACCCTCTGGGAGATTATAACGATGCAGTGCTCAGACTTTGCCAGCAGGCGGGTTTCACTCAAGGGTTTGCAGTGAATTCGAACCGCCTCAATGGCCTGCACATGGAAATTCCCCGGGTGGGCGTTTCCAAGCCCTCAGTAAAGATTCTTGCCTTCAAGATTTTGTGGGGGAACTACTTAAGGGCCTTGTCCCTGAAGGTAGGCTGATCATGCGCTTGGTCTTATACACCTCCAAAAGTATTCTCACATCCGAATTATTTCTATATATCTATGCCCATGTGGCTTCACAATTCCAAGATGTCAAGTTGGTGGCCGTTGTCTCGTCGGAAAGCCTTCCCCAAAAACTCCGGCGCTTTATTAGAAAAATTAGACGGTTGGGCGTATGGTCCGGTCTGGAAATCCTCACTTCCTTGCCTTTAAAGAGATCGTTGGCGGGGCGAGACCAAGAGAAAATAAAACTCATGCTGTCACGATTGCCCCGCCCCCGCCTGGCACCGGACTTGAGGTCAATAATCTTTGTGCCCACGGTCAACGGCCCGGAAGCAGTGCAGGCCATAGGACGATTGTCCCCTGACATCATTATTCAGGCCGGTGCCGGTATCCTGCAATCCCAAATTTTCACGCTGGCGGATATCGGCACCCTGAATATTCACCATGGCATTGCGCCCCTCATCAAGGGCATGGATTCCATATACTGGGGCCTTTGGGAGAGGCAATCTCAGTGGTTAGGTTCAACCCTTCATTGGATCGATGCGGGCATAGATACCGGCGGGGTGCTGGCCTATCATTTTGTTGCTCCCCGCACTCCCAAGGAAGGTTTCCCTGAGCTCTTCGTCCGGGCCACAGAAGGCGGGGTGGCTAATTTAGTCCAGGCCCTCCGGCGTCTGGAACAGGGAGAACGCTGGGTCTTGCCGCCCATGCCTGATCCCAGCGTGTATCGGTCCACTTTCTCAGGCTGGAAACTTTTGAGGTTGTGGTTACGTTAGGGCGTCGCCAGGCCCAATTACTCAATGGTCTGAGCAAAGGGAACTTCATTGGATATTATCTTTGTGAACCCTTTTCACATCATCATTTATTTATGATGTGGTAGCCAGTCCCTCAAACTTGGAAATGATATGTATAAAGAATATCATCATCCGGACAGTCCCATGAACTGCGGTTTAGATGCAAAAAGGTGGGATTTGCGCTGGAGCAGGATGATGAGAGGGGCGCGACCTCAGGAGAATGCCGCAAGGGATATACCATGACTCCTGCCAGCATATTACTCCCGTATCTGCTGCTGGTCACGTTTATGTCTGGCAGCATCACCGAGTTCAATGCGGAGAAGATTCAAGCCATTAATGCCTCTCCCTATCAGGGAGTAGCCGTTCCGATGATCGACGCCTATGATGCCGGAAGTATCGCGGTGCATGATTTCCCTGCAGCCATCAAACGCATTAAGGAACATTCCAGGAAACACGTGTGGCCGTGGGTATTCATCAATCGCATGGTCGGATTTGAGGACCGCCAGCGGGCCCATTCACCCTCTGCCGATAAGCCTTATTTCCGAAACATCCAAGGAATGGCCCTTGACGAAGGCAGTCAGCCTTTAAGAGATTTTTACCAGATCTGGAGGCTGGCCCTGTCTTCAGCCAAGGAGATGGGGACCCCCGGGATCGTCGTTGATCTTGAGCCCTATAACCATCACCTGGCCAACCGGATGGCTTATGTCATGAGCAAAACGAATATGAACAAACCGGAACTCATCGCCCGGTTCAAGCAAATTGGGGCCCATTTATGTGATGCGGCAGATGAGATTTACCCGGGGGCAGTCATATGGTTTTTATATACCGGGGTAGTT
>Ga0351880_1050_pt1 | contig 35798 bp, 31 predicted proteins | sample BONcelFGM3001E13_FD_206766 | JGI IMG/M metagenome (GOLD analysis project Ga0351880, IMG submission 206766) | Enriched cells from coal bed in the Powder River Basin, Montana, United States - BONCAT cells FGM rep3 HSBNCT.FGM.300.1.E13 ...
TATCGGACTGATGCAGGCGGCGGACACCCATGACGAAAGCAAGGGGAGCTTCGCGCACTGGGCAGCCTACTACATCCGCTACGAGATCCGGCTGATGCTGTCGATGCACCGGAAGCTGCCACGGATCAGGGTGATGGAACTGTCGCTGGACGCGCCGGTCATGGACGGCGAGGAGCCGACGTTAGGTGACGCGGTGGCTGCCGATGTGGACATCGAGGCAGGCGCAGACCGGCAGGAAGTGGCGCAGGCGGTGAACGAGGCGGTCGATCGGCTGCCGGAGAAGCAGCGCGACCTGGTACGTCTCTGTGACCTGCAGGGGCGCTCCCTGAGCGACACGGCGAGGGTATGTGATACCAGTCTACCCTCTGCCCAAAACACCCACAAAACAGCCCTAAAAACGCTGTTTTTTGACGAAAATCTGCGTGCTTTGGCGATCGCCCACGAACTGGACGAATGGACGGATTGGCATCATCATGTCGGAACCGCAAACTACCGCAGCACTTGGGTTTCAAGCACCGAGGCGCTGGTATTCGACCGGGAAAACAGACGCCGAAAGCTCATGAAAAAGTACACCAAGACGGGACCTCTTTCGGGTGCAAAATAGCATTTTTGAGAGGGGTCCCCCCCTTATGCCATATGGGTTTGGAGGCTCTCACAGACCGGCAAGGGTCGGCTCTTCCCTCCCCGAGGCGATTTTGGGGAAAGGGGGGAAAAGTGAGTAAATGGTTATAAATAAGCACCTGTTACCCCATGAATCCGATTACTTCGCAAACGTGATATTGTGAAAAAAACTAAAACATGATATGATGCAGTAAAATATTGGGCGCATATGTGTTCTATTGTACTCTTGCGTTTATCAGATGCATACACTATCTCTTAATGGGTAAAAAGATGAGCAGCGCAGAAAACTCTCAAGTTCAAGGCAATGCAAAATACCTCTGGGCGAAAAGCACACCATTCAAAAACCTATGGCACCACATGCTCGATAGTGGATACTGCGCTGCGAACCTCGTTGAGCAGCGACTGTTTGCCCATGTAATTACGTTAATCAGCGAGGCACTGGAACTGCCGAATTGCGATACCAAGCGCATCATCATCTATCTTGCAGCTATGCACGACTGTCATGGCAAAGCACATCCTGCCTTTCAGTGCAAGGTGCAAGAACTCTCTTTGCCCTTTCGTGAGATCATTGGTATCAATGACCGATGTAGCACCTTCCGGCATGAGAAGTTTGGCGAGAAAGCCATCATGAAGGAATTGCTTGATGCAGGCGTGCCGATGCTTCCCGCCCGTGTGCTTGCCAGCGCGATTGGCATCCATCACCAGAAAAGTAGCGGCGATAGCCGGAACGAGCGCCGTGGTGCGGAGCAGTGGCAAGCCATGCGTGATGACCTTAGCCAAGCGGCGCAGGCTGTGTTCCAACCCCCGCTTGACAAGCTGCATACCTGCACTCACTGCGATGCCGCCGTGATGAGCCTTGCGGCGCTGGTGATTCTGGCCGACTGGATTGCTTCCTCCGAACCTTTCGCAATGCTGGATGCGCCGGACGAACAGGCGTATCGGAAGCTATCCCAGGAAACAGCCAAACAAACCGTAGAAGCCTATGGGCTGGCTTCCGGCGATGTTTTCCCGGCCATCGAACAATACAACGCCATTTGGTCATTCTTGAATGAGGATACACTCCGACCCCTGCAACGGGTGATACTATCGCAATGCGAGCCGGAGGCGGGGCTAACGATCATCGAAGCCCCTATGGGCGAAGGCAAGACGGAAGCCGCCGCTTTCTATGCCGCCCGCCTGTGTGGACGAACCAATCGACAGGGCATCTACTTTGCGCTGCCTACGGCAGCCACCAGCAACCAGATGTACCAGCGTATCAACACTATGTTAGCGGCTATTGGCAGGGGCGAGGCGCGACTGATGCACGGCATGGCTTGGCTGATGGCAGAAACCATGCCGAATACGTCCACCGCGGAGGATCGGGATGAGGTCAACGCTTGGCTGCGACCGATGCGACGGGCTATGCTTGCGGAGAGCGCCGTAGGTACGGTCGATCAGGCGATGATGGCGGCTATGCCGGTGCGGTTCGGGTGCCTGCGCCTGCTTGGCCTTACGGGCAAGGTACTGGTGGTAGACGAGGTGCATGCCTATGATGCCTATATGGGAACGATCATCGAACGATTGCTGATGTGGTGCCATGCACTGGGGATACAGGTCGTGCTGCTTTCAGCCACGCTTACACTTGAAAAACGCAGACATTTGCTCAAAGCCTATGGAGGTAAGCCGGATACCCTCTCCATGGCGTATCCGCTGCTAACACAGGTATCGGGCGATAGGGTAACACAGCATGATGTGGCGGGCAGCACAATGCGCAACCGCTATCGCTTTGTGCTTCGTAAGGGATTGGGCGATGCGCCGGAAATCGCGCGTATTGCGTTGGAACGGGTCAGGGAGGGCGGTTGCCTGTGTGTGCTGCTCAACACCGTGCGCGAGGCACAGGAAGCCTATCAGGCAATGCAGGGACTGGCAAGATCAGATACAACTGTGCTGCTTTACCATGCCCGTTTCAAAGCGAAAAAGCGGGACGAGCTGGAACAGACTTGTATGCGTCTGTTTGGAAAGGATTCCACGCAGCGCCCAATGTGCGCCATCCTAGTCTGCACACAGGTGGTGGAGCAATCGCTGGATGTCGATTTTGACGGGATACTTACTGCAATCGCGCCCATCGATTTGCTGTTGCAGCGCGCCGGACGCGTGCACAGGCATGCCGGAAGGGTTAGACCCGCTGCCATGCAACAAGCCTTCATTGAGGTGCTTGTGCCACCCGAAGGCGGGCAATACGGTGCGTCTGCGTATGTGTATGCGCCATGGCTGTTAAAGCAAACCCATGAATACCTGCCAAGGGATATCCAAGTGCCGGAGGATATCCGGCAGGCTGTCGAAACGGTCTACCAAACACCGGAGGATATCCCGGATGATTGGGCACGTATGATGTTTGAAGAACAGGGCAAAAACGCACAGGCAAAGGGGAACATGCTGCCGGAGCCGGATGCGGAAAGGTTCTTCGGGTGGGATGACCTGCAAACACCCTTTTCGCTTGAAGACGGAGAAGAACGCGGCTCGATCGTTGCCCATACAAGGATGTCGGAGCCTAACCAGCGCATCGCCCTCTTACCAGCGGATAGAGTGAAAAAACTAACCGCCGAGCCGTTGAATACCGCACTGGCAAAGGAAGCGTTGCTTTCAAGCTTTACGGTTGCTGCAAGTGCACCGGCAATGCTGACAGGTAACCTGACAGAAGGCAAGGGGCTGCTGACAGGTACCATACTGGCCTGTGACGATGGCCAGCCTATCCGGCTTGGGAACCTATCGATTCGCTATGAAGAGGCTTTGGGTGCCATCACAGAAAGGGTGTGAACGTTTTGCCGTTTAGTGTGCTCACCGATGCATGGATACCGGTCGATACCGGTGAGGAGCTTTCCCTGCTGGATACGCTGGCCCGGTCGCATGCGTTAAAAGCGATCAGCGCGGCATCGCCGCTGGAAACCTATGCCACCTATCGCCTGCTCATTGCCTTCTTGATGGACGCGCTGCAAATGCCCCACCGCGATGCGCGGTTGGAAGTGCTGGCTCGCGGCAAGTTTGACATGGCCGCTATCCAGGCCTATGTGGCTTGCTGTGAGGCGGATGGCGTTTCATTCGACCTGTTTGACAAAGCGCGCCCATTCATGCAAGCCGCGTATGATCCGCAGTACGACCATGAAACCAAGCCGGTTTCGGAGCTGGTTCAAGCGTTGCCAACAGGGAATAACCACATGTTCTTTGACCACAGATACGCCAGGGATCACGAGCTTGGCTGCGCGCAGGCATTTCGGGCGATGATCGCCACCTATGTGTTCTGCGCAGCATCGGTACAGGACTACCCTTCCTCGGTCAACAATACGCCGTGCGCCTATATCCTTGTGGAAGGTAAAACACTGTTTGAGACACTGGTGCTCAACTGTATGTCGGTACGCGAATGCAACATCAGCAACATCGCCTATGGGCTGACCGCGTGGCGTGAACCTAACCCTGTTATTCCAAAGCGGGAACAGCCGGATGTCGATATGCTGGAAGGCCTGACATGGAGACCACGCCGTGTGACGCTGGTGCCGGAGGATAGCGTCATTCGCACGGTGTACCTGCAGCAGGGGCTAAACTACAAGGGTAACGGCAGCTGGCGCGACCCGCATGTAGCTTATATCAAAACCAATAAAGACCTGCTAACCACCCTGAAGCTGGATACAGCGCGCGCGGTCTGGCGAGATATCGGCAAGTTGGCTGCTTCCAGCGAGGGAAAGCGCGGGTATCCACCACGTGTCATATCCAACCTGCCAAGCGACTGGGGGCTTGTTCGCGCAACGATCGCTGGCCTTGTGACCGATCAGGCCTCCTTTGTGGACATGATATGGGATCGCCTGGTCATACCGCAGTCGATTCTGGATAACGAGGAACGCGGCGACCGACTGCAAACGGACATCGCATTTATCGAAACCTGCGCAAAGCAACTCAAGAACGCCGTACTGCTACTTGGTGAGGAGGGCAAAGGCCAGAAAGGGAAACTCACCAGTGCACAAAGCAAGATGTTGGATCGAAAAGATGGCGATGTGGCTGCCAATGTAGTGCAAACCGACTTTTTCCAAGTTTCGCATGGTTTTGTTTTTGGGGATTATCTGGCCCGCCTTGCGGCTTGCGCAACGGATGAGGATTATATCGCGCTGATTCTCTATACCGATCAGGAGATCGGCAAGCAATTGACGGCGGTACTGGGTAGGTATTTTGCGCAGACGGGGTATGACGCCAAGAGCCTGATCGCGCAGGCTAAAATCCGAAAGCGGGTCATGATGACCTTTGGACGTTACCGAAAGGAGCGGGAGAATGGAATCACAGGAAACGGCGATGATACTGCAGGGGCTTAATCGACTGACAAACGGCGAGCACGCATCTCTCCGGCATACGGTTGGCCGCACCATGGCGGAGGCAGACGGCCGGGCACTGGAGGCCTTCTACAAAGCGATACCGCCTGCGGTGAAACCATGGCAACAGGGCCGTTGTTTTACCGTGATGGGCATCGCCTGCCTGTGGCGTGCAGAGGAGGTATCGGTTCGTGGCGATATCGTCGGGATGCTGCACACGCTGGAACAGAAACGGGACACCAACGGGATTGGTGTTAAGATTCGCGGGTTGCTGGACATGCGTTGGGATGATGAGGACGGGTACCTTGCCGCGAAACTGGGTAGGCTAGCCAGAATGCTGCGTGCGGAAGACGCCGGTGCGATGCCGGACATTGACATGCTCTTCAGTGACCTGAACACGTGGAATGATGACAACAGGAAAACCCAACGCCGCTGGGCGCAGGTTTTCTTCCAGAATTGAAGGAGGGCTTTTGTATGTTGATCGAGATCCATATGCTAAAAAACTACCCCGTCACCAACCTGAACCGTGACGATACCGGTGCGCCCAAGACCTGCTATTTCGGCGGTTCGCAGCGCGGGCGCATCTCCAGCCAGTGCCTCAAGCGCACATGGCGCACATCCGAGCAGTTTCAAGCACTGGAGAGTGCAGGCTATCGGTCACGGACACTGCCGGAGATGATAGCTAAACGGCTGGCCGACGCAGGCGTGGCTGCCGATATGGTAGCCGTTGCGCAGAAGATGCTCACCGGCATCGCTAATAAGGATGGTAAAACAAATGATAAGAAAATCACCTCCCAAATTATTTTCTTCTCACCGGATGATGTAACCGCTCTGACAGACTGTCTATTACAGTTGATCGATCAGGCGGGTGAAAGCAAAAAACTTGAAAAAAACAAGCCTGATGAGATCAACCTGTTGATGAAAAAGGCGAACGCACGAGCAATCACGCTGGATATCGCTCTGTTCGGGCGCATGGTCACTTCGGATGCGTTTGTGAACGTGGATGCGGCCATGCAGGTCGCCCATGCAGTATCCACCCATACCGTCAATCTGGAAAGTGACTACTACACGGCGGTGGATGATTTGCTGGGTGGCAGCGGGGGTGCTGACGAGGCGGAGGGCGAACAGACCGGTGCTGGAATGATCGGTGATATCGATTATAACAGCTGCTGCTACTACCTATATGCGGCGCTGGATACAGATGTGCTGCGTGAGAACCTGAAAAACTCCCCTGATGCGCAGGCCAAGTTGCCAGAACTGCTGCCGACGCTCTTAACCGTGATGGCGCAAAGCAACCCAACCGGCAAACAGAATACATTTGCCGGGCATGTGTTACCGGAAATGGTTATGGTGGAGTTCAAACAACGGAAAGTGCCACTTAGCTATGCAAACGCCTTCGCCGAGCCTGTATCCCTGCGCAAAGGGCACGTTGTACGTGAAAGCATCGAAAAGCTGGCCAAAGAAGTAGACCTGATGGACGGTGCCTATGCCCTATCGGTAACGCACCGCGCGTGGATGGCTTTGCGTGGCGACCAGAAACCGACCATCTGCGACACTTTCCGCAGCATGAAGGATATGGTGCAGGCCTGCGCGAACTGGGCGAAGGAGTGATGCACTTTGACGATTCTGGTGTTCAGGCTGGAAGGCGTGCTGCAAAGCTGGGGCGAGCGTTCCCGCTGGGATCACCGCGACAGCGCCGATATGCCGACCAAATCAGGGATTGTTGGCTTGCTTGGGGGCGCGCTGGGATATCCGCGAGGAGATAAGCGGCTTGCGAAGCTCTCGGAATCACTGACGCTGGCGGTACGGGCTGACCGCCCCGGCACGATGATGACGGACTACCATACTGTGCAGGGTCAGGAGGAGAAGATCAGGAACGCCGAAGGGAAGCCACGCAGCAGCTTTGCGTCCAACACGATCGTATCCCACCGCGAGTATCTGCAGGACGCCTGCTTTACTGTGTTTCTTGCCGGTGAAACCGACCTGCTACAACGCTGTGCAGCCGCGCTTACGGCGCCGATTTGGTCGCCCTGCCTTGGCAGGCGTAGTTGCCCGCCCACGGAACCAGTACAACCAACATTGACTGTCGCCTATGTATCACTGGATGATGCGGTGCAAGGCTTCCGGTGGCAAAAACCTGTGCGCAGGCAGGCTAAGCAGATGATGGCGCAAATCGAAGACCCCCTGGGCGACCACGAACGTGTGGATACGACACTTTGCGCTTACCGTTATGAATTTGCCAGAAGACGGGTCCGCTTTTGTACTGTGAAGGAGGGAGAAACGTGTACCTGACCTGCGCGACCATCAACCGGCTGCAACAGAGCGCAAGGCAAGCGCTGGGGGACTGCTGCGACATGCACCGCAATGTGATGACCCTGTACCCGCATGTGCAATGCCTCGAAGCACGAAAAAGCGGCGGTGTGCTGTTTCGCACCATGGAGCAACGGGGCGACACCTTGCTGTATCTCATGAGTGAAACACAACCTGACTTTTCGGGGGTTGAATGGCTCAACAGCAGCAGTGCAAGGGTGCGAGACGTAGCCCCGCTGCGCAGCGTTCTGGCCACTGGCAAGACATTGCGTTTTGACCTGCTGGCGCATCCGAGCAAAAAGGTGAATGCTGAGCGAAAGAACAGCGCGCGCGTATTCCTGCGGACAGAAGACGAACGTAAGCAGTGGCTGGCACGGCAGGGGGAAAAGTACGGCTTCAGCGTAGATGCATCGCAGGAAAAGCTGATACTTGACCTTCATGGAAAGCGTTCGACCGGACCCATGTACCTGAAAGCCGTGCAGTTTAATGGCATCCTTCGGGTAACTGACCCGGACATGTTCTGGAAAGGTTACACCCAAGGCATCGGCGCTGAAAAAAGCTATGGGCTTGGGATGCTACTGCTTTCGGCGGTGTAGGGTACCATTATGGCGAAGGATTTACGATCGCTTCCGAAACTTAGAGACAGTTTGAGCTTTCTATACATCGAACATGCCGTGATCGAGCAGGATGCCCTGTCCATCATCGTGATCCGTAAGGATGAGCGAATACCGGTACCCATCGCGGCAATGACAGTGCTGCTATTGGGGCCAGGCGTGAGCGTTACGCATGCCGCCATCAAAGCAATATGTGATAACGGGTGTACGGCTATATGGTGTGGCGAAAATGCAACCCGTTTCTACGCCACAGGGATGGGAGAAACACGCAGCGCCTCAAACCTTTTACTACAAGCAAAACTGTGCATGGACCCGGACGCACACCTGACCGTTGTGCGACGGATGTACATGCGGCGCTTCCCGGACATGGACTGCGCGCAACTATCTTTAAAACAGATACGCGGCCTTGAGGGGATACGTGTCCGGGAAGCATACCGTAGGCTGGCCAGACAATATGGCGTTGCGTGGAAAGTACGCAATTACAAACAGGATGATTGGGACAAGGCAGACCCGATCAACAAAGCCATATCCACTGCAAACACAGTACTATACAGTTTGTGCCAGGCAGCAATCGTATCACTGGGTTACTCGGCGGGGCTTGGTTTTGTGCATACCGGCAAGCTGCTTTCGTTTGTTTATGATATTGCAGACCTATACAAGGTGGATACCACATTACCTGCAGCGTTTTCAACCATCGGCGGTGGGTATGCAGATTTGGATAAGGATGTGCGCACCGCCTGCCGCAAGACGATCAAGAACGAGCGGATACTGCGGCGGATACCAGAAGATATCGCATGGATATTTGACTGTGACAACATCAGCGAGCAGGATATGATGGAAACCGTCGGCGATATCTGGGGCGAAGGAGGCGATACCATCGCAGGCGGGGTGAACTATGCTGGGGAGGCTGAAACATGACGGTGCTGGTACTGGAGAGCGTATCAGAATCACTACGGGGGGAATGCACCCGTTTTCTACTGGAAATCAAAGCCGGTGTGTTTATTGGCACCTTATCAGCGCTGGTACGGGAAAAGCTGTGGGATAAGGTAAAAGCAACATCCGGAGAGGGCAATTGCCTGATAGCATACCCGTCGGATAACGAACAGGGCTTTCAAATGGAGATGAGTGGAAACCCACGAAGGACGATTATAGACATAGAGGGTTTATTGCTTATCAAAAGTGTGGTTTAATAATGCTTTCTCGAAGTACCTGCCCCACGCACGTGGGGGTGAACCGCATATTTTTCAAGTGCAGTTAGTTTGGAACATCACCTGCCCCACGCACGTGGGGGTGAACCGATGCTAATGGCGGGCGCGGAGCAGGTGAAAATAACCTGCCCCACGCACGTGGGGGTGAACCGCACATCCGCGCCACGCGTGTAATAAAATTTGCACCTGCCCCACGCACGTGGGGGTGAACCGCAGCAACCTGCCCTGTTCCTTTTGTTCCCGCTCACCTGCCCCACGCACGTGGGGGTGAACCGCGCAGGAGGAGTGGGCAGATTGAGCATACAGAACCTGCCCCACGCACGTGGGGGTGAACCGTTGTAGCCGCCGATGTTGTAGTTGACCGTTGCACCTGCCCCACGCACGTGGGGGTGAACCGGCCATGCTCTCCGAAGATGACGTAAAGAAGGCACCTGCCCCACGCACGTGGGGGTGAACCGGACTTCAACATCCCCGAAAACACTAATGCGGCAACCTGCCCCACGCACGTGGGGGTGAACCGATTGACGAAATGAATCTGGCGCAGGTTGTGGAGCACCTGCCCCACGCACGTGGGGGTGAACCGGTGTTTTGCACGCCGGAAGTGCTGGACAAAACACCTGCCCCACGCACGTGGGGGTGAACCGACGCCGCCGGCCGAGGCGCGCGAGCTGGAAGCACCTGCCCCACGCACGTGGGGGTGAACCGCAGCGCCAGAACGTTAGTGTACGTGTCGTCTCCACCTGCCCCACGCACGTGGGGGTGAACCGATTAAACTTGTACGTAAAAACGCAGGGCTTAACCACCTGCCCCACGCACGTGGGGGTGAACCGATGCAATAACGTGTCGAGCCAGTAAAGAGGGTACCTGCCCCACGCACGTGGGGGTGAACCGCAGATCGTGTCTTTGTATCCCGATATGGGGGCACCTGCCCCACGCACGTGGGGGTGAACCGTAACCGCTGACGCACAAGGCGACTTTGCTCGCACCTGCCCCACGCACGTGGGGGTGAACCGTTGTAGCTGCCGATGTTGTAGTTGACCGTTGCACCTGCCCCACGCACGTGGGGGTGAACCGATTACTGCCAGTGTTTCGGGTGCGGGATGCAAGGACCTGCCCCACGCACGTGGGGGTGAACCGAACTACGTTCTGATGATTCGCGCTTATGCTCTGGAACCTGCCCCACGCACGTGGGGGTGAACCGCCGAACGTGGGGCCGCGCAATGTTTTATCGGTGACCTGCCCCACGCACGTGGGGGTGAACCGTAGACAGTGCCCGCATAGGCATAGATGCCGTAACCTGCCCCACGCACGTGGGGGTGAACCGGGAGATGGATGTGATGGAGAACAGGGAAACCCACCTGCCCCACGCACGTGGGGGTGAACCGTGCAGGAGCCGCAAACGGCGAAGCGGACGGGGTACCTGCCCCACGCACGTGGGGGTGAACCGTGTATCAAGCAACTTGATTCCCGTTTGGATGTACCTGCCCCACGCACGTGGGGGTGAACCGGTCGCGCCGTTGTAATGGTATTCGTCGCCCGGCACCTGCCCCACGCACGTGGGGGTGAAGCGATCATCCGCAGGCGGCTGTGGTGGTTTTTGGTCACCTGCCCCACGCACGTGGGGGTGAACCGGGTGCGATCAATGACCGCATCCGTTTCCTGTGCACCTGCCCCACGCACGTGGGGGTGAACCGAAAAGCCGCTGTTACACGGCTGTTCTTGCTTCACCTGCCCCACGCACGTGGGGGTGAACCGTGCAACGCCCGATTGACGCCGTGCCCATGGCTACCTGCCCCACGCACGTGGGGGTGAACCGCACAACGGTTTACTGCGAGGAAAAGGGCGTACACCTGCCCCACGCACGTGGGGGTGAACCGAACTCCGATTTGATACGCTCAATGCCTCCGTCGCACCTGCCCCACGCACGTGGGGGTGAACCGAGTTGCCCAAGATGCGCTTGTAGCTGTCGGCCACCTGCCCCACGCACGTGGGGGTGAACCGTATGGGTGCGATGATGGGGAGAATGGAATGCTACCTGCCCCACGCACGTGGGGGTGAACCGGTCGCGCGGCCAGCGTCGCATTTGATGACCTCACCTGCCCCACGCACGTGGGGGTGAACCGGCCATTGCCATTGCGGCGGGCTACTCCGACAGCACCTGCCCCACGCACGTGGGGGTGAACCGACACAGACGTTGCATATGCGTTTACTTTGTTTGCACCTGCCCCACGCACGTGGGGGTGAACCGTCGCCGCTGGCCGCCCATGCCGCTGTGAGTATACCTGCCCCACGCACGTGGGGGTGAACCGTAGTAGTAGAACTGCGCCGTCGTTTCAAAGCCCACCTGCCCCACGCACGTGGGGGTGAACCGTGACATTATGGCTATGATTGGCCTTCGGTATCCACCTGCCCGACGCACGTGGGGGTGAACCGTGCTGATGAACAGCACCCAGCAGGATATCGTGAACACCTGCCCCACGCACGTGGGGGTGAACCGGCGCTGAAAGGCACTCGCGAAGACCCCACGGCCACCTGCCCCACGCACGTGGGGGTGAACCGACGTACGTGCCGCGCATTGTCTGCCTGCCCTTGACCTGCCCCACGCACGTGGGGGTGAACCGCGCAGCGGCAGGCGTATGCCGCGGAATGGCAGCACCTGCCCCACGCACGTGGGGGTGAACCGCGACGCGCTGGAAAAAGCGCGCAGGCAACTGGCCACCTGCCCCACGCACGTGGGGGTGAACCGGCGTTCCTCGACAACCTGCGCAAACTGCGCGCCCACCTGCCCCACGCACATGGGGGTGAACCGGGCGGCGCAGCAGAACGCACCGACGACGCGGAACCTGCCCCACGCACGTGGGGGTGAACTGTTGTTAATCGGATGACGTGGTATGTTCTGGTGAATCTGCCCCGCGTAAATTATGCGTGAGTCGAAATACACGTCAGCACCACAAGGTTCTCGTGCATGTAAATCGCACCTCAAATATTTCATGTTGGCGAGAATTCCATTCCATCATCATGGCTTTGGAGCGTGTGAAGGAAATGCTGGAAATATGGCGAAATGATTCTAATGAGTACCGTCCACACAACGCACTGACATACCTTTCGCCGACCGAATTTGCAAGGAAGCATGCCGCCTATAGGCCATATTCAACCTCGGTTTTCCTCGTTGCAATTAGACCACTTTTTGGTGAACACCCACGACCACATTTTTCTAATAGGAATTGTATTACATTTGTGAACACCCATGCAAGAGGATAGAATGATGAGAACAAACGAATTTGGACCTAAGATTCCTAGAAATGCGGTTATAGTAAAGAATAGGTACACAAAATTTAATACACAACGTTGTTGTACTGCGATTACTAATAATGAAAGAGGTTCTGATCTATATAAGAGTATTATTGGTTATGCTAATGATAGCCTACACGCAGAAGATGGGATTGGACTTGTTGCACACATCATACATAAGAAAATGGATGGAGCTGTAGCAACCGAAGAAGCATACTCGTTACTTAAAAGGAGTGGTTATCCATGCGAAATGCTTCGGCTAAACGACAGTAATATCTTTAACTATATTAACAATGCTTACATTATTCGTATGGCAAGAAAGAACAATTTAATTGGTCTCAGAACTTTTCAAGAAACCGTTTCGGATTATCTTGTTAGTATAATTCTACTTCTATTCTCAGCTATTCCGGGCCTGTATTCAGTGTACAGTGATGTATTTGTTTGGATTCCTATTCCATTCAGCAAACTACCCTTTTACCTTGTATGCGGAGCCTTTCTACTTCTGTCAATTTTTAAAGCGTGGAAAAAAAGAAAGATGATAAGAAGTAAGAATATCGCCACCTTTCTAGAATCAATACATGCATTACAACGTGATTTCTTACTAAAATTCTTTGAACAAATTCCACCCAACAAATACAAATTCCACCGTAAGAAGAAAATCTACATATGCGACGAATTCGAAGATATTGATGACATCGTTTATTGGGCCCTGTCGAGTTATTTGAAACAGGCAGAAGAACAACAAGGCTGGTTTGTATTCAGCCAATTTACCGAAAGAGTTACATGTGATTATGATCATTTTGCATCTATCGTCATGTATATAAACCCGTTATCGACTGATGAAAAAATGAGATATGCGAGTAAGTATAATCCAGAAAGAAATAATCACCACTTGTGGAAATATGGTGCGGATTACATCATGCTGAATGGATTATTTCCATTAAAAACTCGAAAGCTTAATCAGAATAAGATCAATGAGTTTGTTCAGTCAAGAGCAAGTAAGTACCCCAAAACGAATATTGCATCAATCGTGTACTTGATTGCAATGATAGAAGTAAAGTTCGATGTTAGGTTAAGTCAAAGCGAATGGACGAGCATGATAGTAGTTCCATTAGAAAATGCCAATGAGAGAGACTTACAGTATTATATCAATGAGTTGACAGAACTTGTGTTTGGATACATGCCATCCAAGACGGCATTGCTGATTAGGGATATTGTTGAGACATTCGAAGATAATTGGATGAGTATTGCAAAAGAGGCGGATGATATACTTAGCGACGATTCTGATCGTTCATTCTCACACAATGCTTTTTATCAATTACTTTTATTAAAGATTATATGGTTATATGATAATCGAAAGGGCCATCATCTTTATATCGCCTGCTTTGATTGTTATAAAATGATCTCATTTGAAGAGACCGATCACGAAGTAAACTGGTTTCACGTAATCATTACCAAAGAGTTGTTGCGGGTTTTTGACCATGCTAAGTGGTTTCACTTCCATGACGAAATACTTAGAATCGTACTGCATCATTGTGAGATCTGGAGATCTCTTGACATCGTCAAATATATAAGAGAGCAAGACATTTTCCTTCATGCATTTGAAGTTAACACAATAGTAGGCCTATCTCCCAATGGATGGGAACTTCATAATAGGTACATAGCATATACGGAGGATAACTCGGATTTTAAGTATAGTGCGTGCAAATCGAACATTGTTGCTTATTATTCACAACTGTGTGAAATAGATAATTGCAAGGCTAACATTGATAAAGGACTATTGCCAAGAATTTTCACTAATCTGTTTCTTGTTTGGAGTTTAACGATCTTTCAGCCTAATCTGTACATGGATCGCAGCTTATTTCTTTTTCCGCATGAATACAATTTTTTTATGGCTCTGCTAATTAGGAGCGAGATTTTAAGTACAAGTATACAGAACAATACAATTTTTGCACTTTTCACGAGAAACATTATTCGTATGATAAGAGCCGTTTTTAAATCTGTTAATGCAAGATGTCTAAATGAGTGTTTAGACCTTCTCGATACTTTGCTGGTGCATATACAGGAAAACAGCGAAACAAGTGAGGAAGAAAAGCGATTGCTCAGCCTAGATTTTTCATTACTCTTAATTTTTAATGAGCTTATTGATATTCCAATTTTGAGTTTTTTAGCAGCTCTTGTCGATGGATATATATGGCATTATAAGTACATCGATACCTTACATGTCAATATTGTTGACAATACTATGATTTTCAGTATTTTGAGTTGCTTTCTCAACGGTAACAACCATCATGGTCATGATTTAACTCGTAAGTTCTATAATGCGAGTATGAATGCCGCATTTCCAGAGAAGCTAAAAATATCGTCTAGCCTCTTTCTTAATATGAATGGTGCAACAAGATATTTTCAGGAAGAACTCAATGATAGTCTGTTTCAGTCACCAGAGATTTTGCGGGAGGCACTATCCGATTGTATGAATTACAAATGGTTTACCGAGGACATCTATCAGTCATATATATGCTTTATTGAAGGATGTTTACCACTATTATCTGAGAAGGTAATAAAAGATGAGAAATTTTTTGCCATCGCAACTGATATTTGTGAGAAGCTTATTTTGCTTTGTTCGAATGATGATATAAAATCTTCAATTATAATCTATAAAGAGATCTGTCTTGATAATAATACTCAAAATTATTCGAATTTTCGAGCACTCGCAAACAAGTTAACTAACTATAATCCAGAATTTGCTGGAAGCATCTTAATGAATTACTATTTTGCGGGAAAATCAGAAAAAGTTGCAGTCATGCAAAACTATGAGTCGATTAACTGTATTGTTATGAACAGCAGCAATTTAGATGTGGTAACACTCCTAGTGGCTCATTTGGAGTATATATGGGAAGAAAATAAACCCAAGGACTATATCAACGAATTACTAGATCGCTTGAAAGTATATATTAGGTTTGAAGATGGTGTCCGTGCAATTTCTGTCTGTGAAGGCGCGATGCGCGTATTAGTAAGATATTTAAAAGACAAAGATGACGACTTCGTTGAGCTGTTTGCTATACTATGCAAAATGAGAACAAATATCCTTATGGAACGTTGTGGAGTAATAGTACCCCTAGTCACATCAAATGGCATGAGCTGGCTGTCGCTATTGAAATTTTCTTGTTGTATATTTGAGTTTGTTTTCGAGTATTGCAGGGATCATAAAAATGGATTTGAATCGCGAAGCATCTTATTAAATAACAATGAGATATATGAAATAAATGTTGCACTAGTTCATCCTTTATCAATTGATGAAAACGGGCTAAGCGTTTTAAATAAAAATTACTACATGCAAGTGATGAAAATTTTTAGTGATAAAACAACACAAGACTTGATCTTTCGTAACTATGGAAACAAGCAGTTAGTAAGAATATACATAGATAACTCAATCTCACTCATTCAGTATGCGCTTGATTCACTCATCGATCACAGTGATTGCGCGTGTTCCTCAGTTTTAGAAAAGGCAATTGATATATTAGAACAATACGCCGCTTCGTATTGTTAGTTAATATATACTTATATACACCATTGCCTGCCACGTGTACGACTAACGGTCATGTCTAACAATCAAGCGAACTCCAGCACGGTATCCAAGGGACGTTTTCCTCGGTTTCGGTAACCCCGGTGAGGGCGCTCGGTGTTGTAATGAATCAGCCAGCGATCCAAGTCCTCCTGGAGTGCCTCCACGCTTTCGTAGAAGTTTTCCCGGAAAGCGATGCGAAAGAATTCGTCCAGTACCGTCTTATTGAAGCGCTCAATGAATCCGTTGGTCTGCGGAGATTTCACCTTTGTCCGACGGTGTTCGATCTCATTAAGGGCAAGGTAAAGCTCGAAAGGATGGTTCTCCGTCCCGCAGAACTCGCGGCCGTTGTCGGTGAGGATCGCGCCTACAGCCAGGTTATGTTCCCGGTAGAACGGCAGCACATCGTTGTGCACCAGTGCGGCGGCACATTCCGGCTTTTTGCCTGTGTGCAGGAAGCCAAAGGCATAGGAACCGTAAGTATCCACACAGGCATGCAGATACACCTTTCCGACCCCTTTAAGGCTGCCCACGAACATGGTGTCTTGGCACAGGAGTTCGCCCGGCCGAGATGATTCCACATGCCGTTCCTTGAAGCAGGGGTTATACTTCTCGATCTTGGACACCTGCTCCGCCGTCAGTTCGATTCCCGTCTCCAGATGGCGCTCCTCTACCTTGAGCCAGCGGTCGTAAATGCTGGCCATGTCGTTTCGGATCAGGATCTTCTGAACCGTGGGCGAACTCACCGAGACGCCCTGCAGCTTCAGGAAATCGGACAGTTTCACGCAGCCCCAGGATGGGTGGGCTAAGCTGCATTCTACGATGGCAGCCTCGGTTTCCGGCGTCGTCTGGTTCGGTTGTGACTTGGGGATGGGCGGCATATCCTTGAGCCCTTCCAGCCCGTGCGTCTGGAAACGCCGTTTCCATTCGTAGAAGCTCGTTCGGTCCATGCCGCCGCGGCGGCATGCCTCCGAGATGTTCCCCAGCGTTTCTGCCATCTCAAGCACACTCAGCCGCTGTCGGGCCACCTTTACCGTAGCATCCTTTTCCACGATTTTTCCTGCCATTACGATCTCCTCCAACATCAGTTTATCATACTCTCCTGATGTTAGACAAGACTGCTAGTCGTACAGGTTAACGATGCAATGATGATTGCATTGTTTCCGAAACCTCCCCCGCTCCCCCCTCCAATCTGCAATATGCCACCACATCCATCCCCAGCAAACGTGCCGCCTCGTTCTGCGATAGCCCGGCTTCCCGCCGCTTCCTTCTGAGCTGCATATGTAGCGGCTCCGCATTGGCCACCGCGCCGCCCTGATGCACGATCGGCTCCATGAACCAGTCTGCTTCATCGTGGAAGAGGTACACCTCCGATTGTATCCCCTCGATCGTTACCCTGCAGGTGTAGCGCATGCCCTGGCCACCGGATTTCAAGCTTGCCGCCTGCCGTTCGTCCGTGATGCTGTCGACCTTGATCGGCTCGCCGCCATCCACGCGGTAAGCGATGGGCCGTATCCTGCCGCCCAGCTCATGCCGGGCGAACACCGTTACATAATCTTTCGGGGTCGTAGGTACGCGCGCGGAGTTCGGCGCGACGTTCGACTGTGCCATTGTCAGTTAGCCTCCTTCATCCCATGCCGTACATCGCTACCGGGTGGATCGTATGGTCCGCTTTCGGGTCCAGCGTGGCGGCCTTGCGGTCGATCAGCACGATGCCCTTCTGGACGATGTTGTTGCCATAACGCAGGCGGAGGGTGTCCACGCTGCGCTCCAGCTGCTCCAGCCGCATCTTCTTCTCCATGTCGCCGAACAGATCCATCTGCAGCGGTACGGTATCCGGCACCAGCGTGCCGCAGCTGACGCCCAGCCCGCGGAACGGATAGAGCAGGTCGTAGCGCTCATGGAACAGCTTCATGCCCTCCCGGATGATGTCCGAAGCGAGGTTCGTGGCGGAGGGAAGCATCCGCTGGCAGGAATGCCACTCCAGCCCAGTGTGCGTTTTGCCGTTGATGTCGGTGTAATGGGTCACGTTGCGCACACCGATGCTGATGTTCCGGCTCCGGAAGCCGTGCTCTCGCAGGCGCATGGCCACGCACTCCGCGAGGATCGTGATGATGCACAGCGCATCGTCCCGGTTCTCGATGTCGCTGGGTGCGGTGGTGGAGTTGCCGATGCTTTTGATAGCCATCGCTTCACTCACTGGCATCACGGGCGTGATGTCCGTGCCCTGGGCATAGCTCTGGAGCATCTCCGCGGTCTTTCCGAACTTGTGCTTCAGGCATGCCGCGTCAAATCGCGCCAGATCGCCGATGGTGTGGATGTTGATGTCCGCATATTTCTTGGTGGTCTGCCTGCCAACGTAGAGCAGCTCCGACACCGGTAGCGGCCAGACCTTTTCGCGGAAATCATCGCGCCGGATGACCGTTGTGGCGTCCGGCTTTTTCATGTCTGATCCAAGTTTGGCAAAAATCTTGTTAAAGCTCACGCCTACCGAGATCGTCAGCCCCAATTCCTCCCGCACCCGGTTGCGAATGCTGTCCGCGATGCGCGCGCCGTCCTCGATCGTGACGCCGGGGTTGGTCAGGTCGATCCAGTTTTCGTCCAGCCCGAAGGCTTCCACACGGTCGGAGTATTCGAGGTATATCTTGCGCATGAGACGCGAAAAGTGCAGATAGCGCTCATACCTTGGGTGCAGAATGATCAGGCCGGGACAGGCTTTCTTGGCCTCCCAATTGGCCATGCCTGTTTGGATGCCGAACTTCTTGGCGATGGCATTAGCCGTGAGCACGATGCCATGGCGATCCTCCTGACTGCCGCAGACCGCGACCGGGTAGGGGCGGAGGGCGGGGTTGTCGAGTATCTCCACCGAGGCATAGTACTTGTTGGCATCGCAGTGCAGCACGACCCTATCCATGGTTTGCCTCAAGCTGTATGGCAGGCACCGCGCACAGGGTGCGCGGTTTGCTGTTCGCCTGCGTAAGCAGCCCGTCGCGGATCATCCGGCATACATGCCCATGCACGGTAGAGGTGGAGCAGATACCGGTCGCAGCACAGATCTCCCGGATGGTAGGCGAGTAATGCTTCTTTTGCTGGAACTGTAACACAAAATCAAAAATTCGCTGGCGGTTTAGGCTGTGGTTGGTATAGGTGCGTGGCATCAGAATCCCTCCCGTTTTGAGTGTTTCGGTGTAAAATGGGTACACAAAAGAGACGTTTCCGCTACTAATGGAAACGAAAGTGTTTTACATCAATGATCAGGCTTCGACGGCGATGTCGCTTTCGTCCAGCAGGCCAAGCACGCGGCCCACACAGCGGACGTCATCATAGTCCGAGAAGCGGATGTCCTTATACTTGCGGTTATGTGATACCAGGCAGCCCTTGCCCAGTTCCTTTACGTAGCCGTCGCCGTTGACAAGGAACACGCCCAGCTCTCCCACCGAGAGCGTCTCAGTCTGCTGGATCAGCAGCTGGTCGCCATCCTTCAAAGTCGGACGCATACTGTCGCCGGACACATGCACAATCATGTCGGCGCGCTCGGTTTCGGGCGTCTGGTAAACGCTGAGCCATTGGTAGTTATCGCCTTCCGGCAGGTACTCGCCGATACCCGCGGAGGCGGGCATGAAGAAATCGCGCAGCTGGACGATCTGACGGGCCTTGCGGATGGCTTCCGCCTGCATGCGCTCGACCTCCATCTTCATGACGCTAGCTACCATTTGCAGGCCGTGCGGGTCGAGCTTGCGATACTGCTCGACCAGCTGCCGCTCCGTCATGGAGAGGCTGCGATAGGTGGTCGTAGTGAACCCGGTGAGCTCATCCAGCGTGACGTCGTAGAGCTTACAAAGTTTGAAAAGCGTCTCCATGTCCGGCACGTTAGCGTCCTTCTCCCAATTGGAGACAGACGCCCCGGTCATGCGGAGGTGTTCGGCCACGTCTACCTGCTGCAGGCCGAGGCGCTCACGGCTGGCGCGCAGGTTACGGCCCAGGGAGGGCTGGCGCGCTTCCGGCGCGGGCCTGGCACCCTCGATGGGCTGCGGGTCGGGCAGGGCGTGGGGCGAGGGTATGAGCAGTTTTCGCATAGCGGGTCACCTGCTTTCGTGGCAAGTATAACATCGTTTGAATTTCGTGTAAATGCGAACACGAACAAATGTTTGAAATTTTTCTGCATCAAGATTCCATACGCGTCGTTGGGCGATGTATGAGTGTTGGTTGTTCAATATCACAAACTCGAACGTATCAGGCAGTGTTGTATGGTAACATCCAACACAACAAACAGCATTGCCTCCCTTCAACGTTGCTTTTCTTTGTTTTTCCAGTATTCCTAGTATAGCTGTGAAGCGTTGCTAAGAAAGAATGTTTGAACCTGAATACCGTTATCCATGTTTTGCTTGACCTAAGTGTTTCCTGCGCAATAATCAAAGAAGTTCACATGCTTTGGGGAAACACTCGGCAGAAAGAATCCCGACATGGACTGGATGAACAGCGCTTCTCATCAAGTTCCCAATTCCAATATTCTCCTCATAACAAATCGACTTTCGCGCAACTTTCTGCATACCGTTTTGCATACCAGATCCTATTTATAACAGGTGAAAAAGGGGCAAAACAACATAATAAATGAAAACATAAAACCCCTCGAATCCTATGATTCAAGGGGTTTTACGTGGTGACCCATCGGAGACTCGAACTCCGGACACCCTGATTAAAAGTCAGGTGCTCTGCCAACTGAGCTAATGGGTCGTCTGTGTGAATCTGCCGCCGCTTGATGCCAATAAACCAAGTCGGACAACGAATGATATTTTAGCATTCCCGCTTCGCCTTGTCAAGGACGAAACTGCCGATAACGCAAGGCAATTCCTCTTTCTTACACATCTGCCGCATGGGTGCTGGCTTTCCTCCCTTTCCTTTGGCAACCTTCTGTGCTATAATTAAGGCAGTTGAATACGGCAACACGTGCGGCAGTCAGGGCGGGCCAAAGGGTATCCGTGTACGCGGCCCGGATGGCCCGCGTGTGGCAACCCGTTTACGTGGATCGGGGGATAAGCGATGTTTACGCCGAGAATCCAGAACGAGCAGACGGATCTGCTGATGAAAGCGCTCCTCTCCCTGAAAACGGTGGAGGAGGCGTACCGTTTTTGCGAGGATGTGCTCACCGTCAACGAGATCATGAGTATCACGCAACGGCTGGAAGTTGCGGTCATGCTCAAGCATAAGGTTACCTACCAGGAGATTGCCAGAAAAACCGGCGCCAGCACAGCCACCATCAGTCGCGTCAACCGCTCGCTTTTATATGGCGCGGAAGGTTACTCGCTGGTGCTTGGGCACATCGACCCCGACTGACCTGTGCATCGGGTCCCCTGCAACCTAAGAAAATGAGGATAAAACGATGAATCTGGATATGCTCAACCCGGAACAGCGCAAAGCCGCGGAAACGCTCGACGGCCCGGTGCTGATCCTCGCGGGGGCCGGCAGCGGCAAAACGCGTGCGCTGACCTACCGTGTCGCAAACCTCATCGACCATGGCATTGCGCCTTACCGTATCCTTGCCATCACCTTTACCAACAAAGCGGCCAAGGAGATGAAGGAACGCATTGCGGCACTGGTGGGCGAGGCTGCGGGCGAGGTCTGGGTGAGCACCTTCCACGCCATGTGCGCAAAGATACTGCGGCGCGATATTGAAAAGCTGGGCTATACCCGCTCATTCACCATATACGACGACGACGATCAGTCCAACGTGCTCAAGGACGTGCTTCGCCAGCTGAACATCGACGATAAGGTGCTTTCAGTGCGCGAGCTGCGCAGCAAGATCAGCGACGCTAAAAACCACCTTCAGTCGCCGGACGAGTGGTTTCAGCACTCGCCTCGTGATTTCCACAGCCAGCAGATCCACGATATCTACCACCTCTATGAGCAGCGGCTGAGAAGCGCCAACGCGCTTGATTTTGACGACCTGCTCGTGCGCACGCTAGAGCTGTTTGCCGACCATCCGCCCGTGCTGGCCAGCTACCGCCAGCGTTTTTCGCATGTGCTGGTGGATGAGTATCAGGATACCAACTTCGCGCAATACTCGTTGGTTAAGCTGCTGACCCAGCAGAGCCGCAACCTGTGCGTCGTGGGCGATGACGATCAGTCCATCTACGGCTGGCGGGGCGCGGACATCCGCAACATCCTTGATTTTGAAAAGGATTTCCCCGATGCCAAAGTCATCAAGCTGGAACAGAACTACCGCAGCACTGCCAACATCCTCGACGCGGCCAATCAGGTGATCGCACACAACGCGGGCCGCAAGGAAAAGGCCCTCTGGACTGATGCGCCCGCGGGCGAGGCCATCCGCCTGTTCTGCGCGGGCGATGAACGCGAGGAGGCCGCATGGATCTGCGACCGTATCCAGCAGCGCACCCTGACGGATGAAGCCTACGGTAGCGTCGCGGTACTCTACCGCACCAACGCACAGAGCCGCGTGCTGGAAGAGATGCTCATGCGCGCGGGCATCCCCTATCGCATCTACGGCGGCCTTCGCTTCTATGACCGCAAGGAGGTCAAAGACATCGTCGCCTATCTGCGCTGCATTGTCAACCCCAGCGACGACGTGAGCCTGCGCCGCATCATCAACCAACCCAAGCGAGCCATTGGCGAAAGCACTATTCAGGAGCTCGTACGCTACGCCGCCGAGCATGAAATGCCGCTGTACAGCGCGCTGGTGGACGTGCCCGAGTCGCTCTCCGCGCGCCCGCGCAAATGCGTGCGCGAGTTTGGCGACCTGATGAACGAGTTGGTCATGGCACGCGCCACCATGAAGCTGAGCGAGTTCGTCGCCCACCTGATCAAGCGCACCGATCTGCGCGCCCAATATGAGCGCGATTTGGCGGACGAGGCCAAAACGCGGCTGGAAAACATGGACGAGTTCATGGGCGCGGTGACCGAGTTTGAAAACGCCGCCGATGAACCCACGCTGGAAAACTACCTGGAAAACGTGGCGCTCATCACCGACCTGGACACCGCCGTCACCAGCGCCCATTACGTAACCCTGATGACCGTGCACAGCGCCAAAGGGCTGGAGTTTCCCACAGTATTTGTCGCAGGGCTGGAGGAAGGCATTTTCCCCAGCGCGCGCAGTATGCTGGACGACGCCAAACTGGAGGAAGAGCGCAGGCTTTGCTATGTGGCCATCACACGCGCCATGAAGCACCTGTACCTGAGCTACGCCTCCCAGCGCATGATCTATAACCAGTTAAACTACAACGCCGCCAGTCGCTTCATTGCCGAAATCCCCAAGCGCTTGCTCAACGACGAATGGATCAGCAAACGCGAGCACAGCTTCCCCGGCGCGATGGACTCCTACAGCCATCCGGTGGCGCGCCGCGCCCCCAAGCCCGAAACCAAGGGTCCGCTCACGTTTGGCGTGCCCAAGATCGTCACGCAGGGGGCTGGGTTGGGCGGCAAGAGCGCCGCGCTGGGCATCCCGGGCGTGCAGAAGGGCTTCACGCCTTCCATGGCGGCCAGCATCCCCGGCAGCGCCGTGGCCGCGCTGTTTCAGGTGGGCGACCGCGTGATGCACCGCAAGTTTGGCGAAGGTAACGTGGTGGAGATCAGCGGCAGCGGCGCGGACGCGCGCATCGCCATTTCCTTTGCAGCCTATGGGCTCAAGGAGTTTGCATTGAGCATCGCGCCTATTGTGAAGGTCAACGCCTGAGGTCGCGTTCATACCCATCGACCCATGGACGCGGCCCGCGCGTCCATTTTTGATAATGGAGGGTTCAGCATGGATCGTATGCGGGAACTGGTCGACACGCTCAACGCCGCCAGCCGTGCCTATTATGCGACCGGTGGCAGTAGCCTGAGCGACGCGCAGTGGGACCGGCTTTACGACGAGCTGGCCGCGCTGGAGGCCCATACGGGCCTGCGCCTGCCCGATACCCCCACCGTGCGCGTCGGCGCAGAGCCGCTACGGGCCTTTGAACCGCACCGGCACTTGCGTCGCCTGTGGAGCATGGACAAGGTGCAAAGCCGCGAGGAACTGCTCGCCTGGGCTGCGCGCAGTGAAAAGCTGCACGCGCAGCTTTCGCAGGATACGCCTCTGCCACCGCTTGCCTATGCCGTGGAGTATAAACTGGACGGCCTGACAGTGAACCTCACCTACAGGGACGGGCTGCTTGTACAGGCTGCCACGCGCGGCAACGGCGAGGTGGGTGAGGGCATTCTGCCGCAGGCGCGCACCATCCGCGGCGTGCCGCTGTCCATCCCCTACCACGGGCTTTTGGAGGTGCAGGGCGAATGCATCATGCGCCTGAGCACGCTGGAGTCATACAACCGAACTGCCGACGAGCCGCTCAAAAACGCTCGCAACGCAGCGGCGGGCGCGCTGCGCAACCTCGACCCCGCCGTGACCGCCGCGCGCAGACTGGATATCTTCTGCTACCAGATCGGCACCATCGAGGCCCCGCCCTACCGCGACCACATGGGCATGATCGACTTTCTCAAGCAAAACGGCTTCCCCGTGAGCCCCTACCTGAAGCAAGCGGGCACGCTGACCGAAGTCGAGGCGGCCATCGCCCATGTGGATGCAGCCCGCGACTCGCTGGATTACCTGATCGACGGCGCGGTAGTCAAGGTCACTTCTCTGACGTTGCGCGAAGCCATGGGCTATACCGACAAGTTTCCACGCTGGGCCGTAGCCTATAAGTTCGCTGCCGAAGAAAACGTCGCCACACTGTTGGACGTGGTATGGCAACTGGGCCGCACCGGCAAGCTGACCCCGCTTGCGCACCTAACGCCCACGGACATCGGCGGCGTTACCGTGCAGCGCGCCACGCTCAACAATTTTGGCGATATTCAGCGAAAGCGTGTCGCCATCGGCTGCGAGGTGTGGATACGTCGCAGCAACGACGTGATCCCCGAAATCATGGGCCGCATGGGCGAACCTGCGGAGGGCGAAACGCCCATTGTGGCGCCCGCATATTGCCCCGCCTGCGGCGCGCCCCTTGTGGAGCGTGGCGCGAACCTGTTCTGCATGAACCGCCAAAGCTGCAAACCGCAGGCTGTGGCGCGCCTTGCGCACTTCGCGGGCCGCAACGCCATGGATATCGAGGGCTTTTCCGAGAAGACCGCCGAAATCCTGTACGATGAGCTGGGCGTACGCGACCCCGCCGACCTGTACCGCCTGGGCGCGGCGCAGTTGCTGAGGCTTGAGGGCTTTCAGCAAAAGCGGGCAGACAACCTGATCGCCGCGCTTACCAAGAGCCGTGCCTGCGGACTGGACGCGTTCCTGTTCGCCATCGGCATCCCCAACGTAGGTCGCAAGACGGCGCGCGACTTGGCGACCGACTTTGGCAACCTGGACGCGGTGGCCGCCGCAGATGAGGCGCGGCTGACCGCCATACCGGAGATCGGCGGCATCGTCGCAGCCAGTATCGTGGAGTTTTTCAGCTTTGCGGAGAACCGCGAGATGATCGACCGTCTGCTGGCTGCCGGCGTAACCCCCGCGCAAGCCGCCAAGGCCGCGTCGGACAGGCTCGCGGGGCTGACCGTGGTGGTTACCGGCACATTGCCCACCCTGAGCCGCGAGGATGCGGAAGCGCTGATTGTCGCACACGGCGGGCGCGCAGCGGGCAGCGTGAGTAAAAAGACCGGCTTTGTGCTCGCTGGCGAAAAGGCGGGCAGCAAGCTGGCCAAGGCGGAGGAACTGGGCATCCCCGTGCTGGACGAGCCAGCGTTTCTCGCAAAAATCAACGGATAAGGCGGTAACACGATTGTTTCAGGCGCAGTTGCTGTTGCAAAAACCCCTTGTGATGATGGAAGGCGCGCTGGGCGAGCGCCTGAAACGGGAATACGGCATCGACACCATGGGCAGGCAGTACATGGCGGGTCTTGTGCGCAAGCCGGAAGGCAGGGCGGCGCTGCGCGCCATCTGGCAAAGCTACATCGACGTGGCGGCGCGCTACGGGCTGCCCTTCATCGCCACCACGCCTACGCGGCGTATGAACCGTATCACGTTGCCGCAGGCAGGGCTTGACGAGCAGATTTTGTACGAGAACGTTGCCTTTCTGCGCGAGGTGCGCGATGCGGCGGGCATCGACATGCTGGCAGGCGGCATGATGGGCTGCTTTGGCAACGCTTTTACCGCCGAAGGCTGCCTGACGGAAGCGGATGCGTATGCGCTGCACCGCTGGGCAGCGGAGCACTACCGCTGCGCAGGTGCGGATTTCCTGTTTGCAGCGCTGATTCCCACGCTGGCCGAAGCGCTGGGCATCAGCCGTGCCATGGCGGAGACGGGGCTTCCCTACCTGCTCAGCTTTACTCTGCAGGGTGACGGGCGGCTCATTGGCAGCACCACCATTGCGGACGCAGTGGCAGCCGTGGAGGACGCCGTGTTTCCCGCGCCGGTGCTGTACATGACCAACTGCGTACACCCGCAGATCGTGTACGAAGCCCTCAGCCAGCCATTCAACCGGACCGATGCCGTGCACACACGCTTCCGCGGCTTGCAGGCCAACACATCCGCGCTACCCTACAGCGTGCTGGACGCTTCGCCCGTGCTGTACAGCTCACCGCCAGACGAGCTGGCGCAGGGCATGGCTGCCCTGCAGCGCGATTTTGGCTTCACGCTGTTTGGCGGCTGCTGCGGTACCGACCATACCCACATGGCTGCCATGGCCGCCGCACTCACGGGCGAAGCTGCGCCCGCCACGGTATAAAGGAGGCGATCCCTGTGCGCTGCGGTTGCCCCCAGTGCGGGGCTTTCATGATACAGGCAGACGGCGACGCAAGCGTTTGCGTATGCCCGGATTGCGGCTACCGCTGCAACGCATGCCTGGGCACGGGCACTGCGCTGACCCGCGCAGAACTGCTCGCACGGCTGGGCAGCGACTGGTATGCGCCGGATGCCCTAAAAAACCAGGAAGATGCAAACGACGGGCAGGGCTGAATGCCCCGCCCGTCGAACGTATGTGCAGGGTGCGCGCCGCCTTAAAACGGCAGCACGCCCAAGTGCGACAGCAGTATCTTGCCGCCGATCAATATCAGCACCACGCCGCCGCCAATCTCCGCGCCGCGGCGAAACCGCGTGCCAAAACGGTGCCCCAACACGACGCCCAACAGCGACAGAATAAACGTAACTCCGCCAATGGTTACAACAGCCGGCCCAATGGGCGTTTGCAAAAACGCGAACGTGATGCCCACTGCCAGTGCGTCGATGCTGGTGGCCAACGCCATCAATAGAAGCTCGCGGTAGTTAAGCCTCCCGTCCACGGGGCAGGTTTCATCCTCTTGGGCGCGCAAGGCTTCCCAAATCATCTTGCCGCCGATGTAGGCAAGCAAGGCAAAGGCGATCCAATGATCCACGGGCGTGACAACGCGCTCAAACTGCTTGCCCAGCAGCCAGCCCAGAAGCGGCATCAACAGCTGGAAGCCCCCGAAGAACAGCGCGATCACCGCGCCCTGCCGCAAGTTGAGCTTCTTCATACACAGACCCTTGCAAAGGGCAACCGCAAACGCGTCCATCGAAAGGCCGACCGCGATCAGGACCATCTCCACCCAGCACCACTCCAAACATGAAAATCGGATGCCCTCCGCGGCACCCGAAAGTTCTTCGGAGCACACACGCGCGGCATCGCCGCACATGAGTCTCGTTATTCAATGCATGCCAGGCGCAAGCGCCAGTATGTTGACATGCAGCGTATCAACGCCAACTACTCCCCCATGAACCTGTTCATTATACCGGCAGGCACAAGCCCTGTCAAGCATAGGAGGCCCCATGCCAAGCCGAGCCGCAACGCCATCCACACCGGATGCGCCCATTCTGCCGGAAACGCTAACCGATGCGCCGTTTGGTGAAACGCTTCTGAACGCCATCGCACAGCAAGTTGATATCGAAGGCTTCCGCTTCTCCGGCGAAAAGGTCACGGAAATTGATGCGCCCGCGCTGGACGTTAGCGGCTGCAGGTTTGAACGCTGTACCCTATCGGCTTGGGCCATCCGGCGGCTGCGCTTTGCGGACTGTGTTTTTGACCACTGCGACCTGAGCACGCTTCGCCTTGAAAAAGCGGCGTTTCAGCGCGTGCTGTTTGCTGACTGCCGCCTGACAGGCGCAGACTTTCTTGCCTGCACCCTCAACCATGCTGCGTTTACCGGTTGCGCTGCGGATTACCTTGCCGTGAGCGGGTGTGCGCTGCACCATGTGCGCATGGAGCATTGCCGCCTGCGTGAGTGCGTATGGCAGGATACCAGATGGCGGGATACGGCGCTGGACAACTGCGATCTGAGCGGCGCGCAGTTCCGCTTTACCCCGCTTGCGGGCATGTCGCTTGCAACCTGCGTGCTAGACGGCATCCAGATCGACCCGCACGACCTGCGTGGCCTGCGTGTAAACGCATCGCAGGCGCTGCACCTGTGCGGATTGTTTGGCCTGGTGGTAGACGATTAACAGGAGGTGCCCTATGGGAATCGAGTGGCGGGCAAAGGATGACCCTGACTTTCTAAGCTTGATCGTGGAGCTGGACGCCTACGCACGCGACATTACGGGGCCACGGCACGCGGCGTTTGCGCCGCACAACGCGTTACAGCACATCAGCGATGTGGCCTTGCTGGTGCTGGAAGGGCAGGCCGTGGGTTGCGGCGCGTTGAAGCCGCATGAGGACGGCACCGTGGAGCTCAAACGCGTTTACGTCAAGCCAGCCAGCCGCCGCTTGGGTTGCGCGCAGACGCTGCTGGACGCGCTGGAGACGCAGGCGCGCGCGCAGGGCTTCCACACGCTGCTTTTGGAAACCAATCCGGAATTTGCGCCTGCGGTAGCGCTGTATAAGCGCAACGGGTTTACCGAGGTGGAGGCATTCAGCCCTTATCAGGGCATGAACACGCTTTGCATGGGCAAGCGGCTGATCCCCTGAACCGCCGTTCGGTAGCCCGCAACGGCCAAGAAATGCGGCGCGCGCCCGATTTTCGGGCACACGCCACATTGTTTTATTGTTGCTTGAGCCCGTGATACGCTGCTTATCAGTGGGGTGATATGCTCTGGTCGATCTGCTGGCGCGTCATGCGGATGTCCGTCAGCTTTTCGCTGATGGAGCGGTCCAGTTGGGCTAACACATCGTCGATATGCTTGTATACGTCGTGGTATAACTTGTCGATCTCCTCCTGCGTGCTCTGGCGGATCTCCACCACTTCCATGCGCGCGCGGGTGATGATCTCCTGCTCGCTTACCAGTTGTGCGGCGCGCTCCTCCGCGTCGCGCACCATCTGCACGGCTTTTTCCTTGGCGTCGGTCAGCATCATCTGCGCCTGTTCCTGCGCTTTGTGCATCATTTCCTGCGCCTTCTGAGCGGCCATATTCAGGGTGTTCTGCGCCTGCGCGTTCGCGTCGTTTACGGCGCGGGACGCGCGCATGTTTGCCTCCGCCTTGGTTTGCTCGGCAATCTCACGCGCCTCGGAAATGATGCTGCTCTGGTTTTGCAGAATGCTCTCGGCAGCGGTGATATCGGCGGGCAGTTCGTTGCGGATGTCCATCACCATCTGGCGGCAATGCTCTTTGTCTATCATCACCATGCTGCTCAGCGGCACGCGCTTGCCCATGGCGATGCTGTTGTCAAGCTCATCCAGCAGCATGGCGGTACGGGGTTTCATCATGCGGTTTGCTCCTCCTTGGGGCGTTGCTTATCGGTAGGCATTCCGGATATCGTCGATGATCACTGCGGGCACCAGCGAAGAGAAATCCCCGCCGAAGGACGCGATCTGCTTGACCGCGCTGGAACTGATGTAGGCGTAGTGGGGCGAGGTCATCAAAAACAGGGTCTCGATTTCCGGTGCGATTTGCCGATTCACCTGCGCCATTTGGAACTCGCTTTCAAAGTCGGTCACGGCGCGCAGGCCGCGCAGCACGATGCCCGCGCCCTGTTTGCGCATGTAGTCTACCAGCAAACCCCCGAAACTGTCAATGCGCACATTGGCAAGGTGCCGGCAAGCGCGCTCCAGCATGGAAAGCCGCTGGGCAACGTCGAACTTGCCGCGCTTGTCCGGGTTGTTGAGCACCGCGACCACCACTTCCGGAAACAGCACGCTGGCGCGTTCGATCAAATCCACATGCCCGAGAGTCACGGGGTCAAAGCTGCCCGGGTAGACGCACAAGCCGTTATACATCCGTCATTACGCCTCCTTGGTAGCGGTATAGGTGTACGGCCGTATCGCCGTAGCGTCGCTCGCTGCGCGGCACAAAACGCGCATCCAACGAAGGCGGATGCGCCCAATGGTGCTCCACCACAATGACCGCGTCTTGCGCAAGCAGGTTCAAATCCGCCATGCGAGCGCACTGTGCGCCCGTGTCGGTGATACGGTAAGGCGGATCCAGAAACGCAAGCGTGAATGTGCGCCCCTCCGAATGAAGCCGCCGCAGGGCTTCCTCCCAGCCGCAATGCAGCACGGTTGCGCACGTGTCAGCCCGCACGGTTTCGATGTTGCGGCGTATGCAGGCCACGGCTTCGGCAGCGTGATCCACCAGCACCGCGCTTTCAGCGCCGCGGCTCACGGCCTCCAGCGCCAGCGCGCCGCTGCCCGCAAACAGGTCCAGCACCCGCGCATCCGGCACGTCGCGCATCAGGATGTTAAAGAGCGACTCGCGCACATGATCCTGCGTGGGGCGCGTATCCTGCCCTTTGGGGGCTATGATGGGCCGCCCGCGCGCCTCGCCCGCGATGATGCGCATTGATTGCCCCCACTTTCCTCAAATGAGCCTCTCCGGCGTGGTGGTGCGCTGGCGTGCCGTACGCTCACGCTTTTCGCGACGCTTCTTGCGTTGGTCGCCGATGGCGATGCCGGTGTTGATGCGGTTGCGCAGCGCAGGCCCCTGCCGGTAACCGATGCCATACCCCAGTGGCGCCAACAGCACCCACAGGGGAGAGAGGCGCTCGCACCAGAGCACAGCATCCGCGCCTAACCTGATAGCGACGTTCACAAACGGCATGGTCATGCTGCGTGTAATGATCTTGAGCACCACCAGCACTGTGACGCCCTCGCGCTGCGCGTAATATGCCAGCGCGTCGCCGATGCCGCTCTGCCGTGTGAAGGGCGTCATCCACGAGGGCAGCACGCCCAGCGAATACTGCTCCTTCTGCGCCATCAAGGCAAAGACCAGCGCGAGCAGCACAAACGGCAGCGCGCCCAGCATGGCCGCGAAAAAACCCTTGCCAGGGTGGTAGCACCGACCGCGCTCCGCCGCCGAAACAGGTTTGCCATCGGCATCGCGCAGGTACATGATCTCGGCAAACGCCGCGTCACTCTGGCCCGCATTTGCGCCCTGATAATAGAAGTACAGCACCGCAAGCCCCACAATGGCAAGCCCCAGCACGATGCGCAGCACCAGCGAGTCAAAGCTGAGCAACAGGCTCAGCACCACATACAGGAACGTGACCAGCAACATGCCCAGCAGCACACTGCGGGCTTTGCGCAACGCGTCCCTGCCATTCCATGTACCGGTGAGGATCGGTTTCCTGACCTCCTGAACCGGTTTTGTTGGCTTTGCTTGCCTTGCCATGCCCAAGTCCCCTTCCCTGATGCGCGCTCTGCTCATTGTACCAGAAAGCGGACACTTGCGCAATGTGCCGCGGCGGCGGGTTCACGCCTCGCCCACGGGCAGGTAGGCGCGCGGCACGCGGGTGGTGACGGCCAGCAGTACCTCGTAACTGATGGTGCCCGCCCACGCGGCCACCTCGTCCGCACCGATGCGCAACGCGCCTTGCGCGCCGATGAGCACCACTTGCGAACCCACGGCCACCCCGTCAATATCTGTCACATCAATCATGGTCTGGTCCATGCAGATGCGGCCCACGATGTTGGCCCGCCTGCCTCCCACCAGCATCTGCCCACGGTTGCTGGCCGCACGGTGGTAGCCGTCACCGTAGCCCACGGCCACGGTGGCGATGCGGGTGGGGCGATTGGCGGTAAAGGTACAGCCATACCCCACGCATTCGCCCGCCGCGATGTCCTTCACGTTTACCACCTCCGCCACCCAGCGCAGCGCGGGCAGAAACGGAAGGTCGGTAGGCACGGGCGGGTATCCGTAGAGCGAGATGCCCTCGCGGATCATGGCGAAGTCCGCCTCTGGCGAAACCAGGCTCATGGCGCTGTTGCTGGCGTGCGCGGGGATGGACGGGTCGAAGTGCGCTCGCAGCGCACGGAACGCCTCCAATTGCCGCTGCGTGTAGGTGCTCACCGTGCCCTGCGGCAGGTTGTCCGCGTCGGCAAAGTGGGTGTAAATGCCCGTCACGCAGATGTGCGGGGCCTGCGCCAGCGCCACGGCCAGCGCGTCCGCCTCGCCGCCCGTGCGCAGGCCGATGCGGTTCATGCCCGTATCCAGTTTGATGTGCACATAGGCGGTTTTACCCAGGCGCGCGGCGGCTTCCTCCAGCACGGCCACCATGCGGGGTTCAAATATGGTTTGTGTCAGGCCATGAGCGATGGCCGCGTCCACGGCAACCTCAGTAGCCGCGCCCAGCACAAGGATGTTGGCCCTGAGACCCGCCTCGCGCAGCTGGATCCCCTCCTCGGCGATGGCCACAGCCAGATCGCCGCCGCCAGTCGCCTCAATGGTGCGCGCCACCTCCACAATGCCGTGGCCGTACGCGTTGGCCTTGACAACCGCCATCACGCGCACGCCCTCGCCCACCCGGCTTTTCATTAACAGGTAGTTGTGCCGTATCGCCCCTAGGTCGATGATCACCTGATTCTGCCGAAACAAACCGTTCATCCCCTCCCGATCAGACCCCTTGCACGGCGGCGGACGCGCCGCCACAGCGCAAGGCACGGACAGGCGCGGCGGGCGCGAGCCCACAGCGGCTTCCGTGCCGGTTGCAGTTGCAGGCAGCGTTACAGCGCCTTGACCTCGTCTTGCGTGAGCAGGCGCACGCCCGCACTGGTCAGCACGCTGGCGGCCTCGGCGGGCCTGTCCACCCGCAGGATGATCAGCGCATGGTCGCCGCTCTGACGAACAAAGCTGTACAGGTACTCCAGCGCGATGTCGCGTTCGGCCAGATGAGACAGCACCTCGTTGAGCCCGCCGGGATGGTCGGGCACGAATACGGCCAGCACATCCGTCACCTTGACGGAATAGCCCTTTTCGATCAGCAGCTTGGCCGCGCCGTCCGGGTCTGCCACGATGCCGCGCAGGATGCCAAAGTGTGTGGTGTCCGCGATGGAGAGCGAGAACAGGTCGATGTCGTTCTCCGCCAACACGCGGGTGAAATCGGAGAGCCGCCCTGGTGTGTTTTCAATGAAAACTGAAATCTGCTTGACGAACATGTCGCCTGCACCCCCGCTTCTACATGATAGTATAGCACCGTTGCGCTGTTTGCAACAGCGTCGGTCACGACAGTAGGCGCTTGTCAATCACGCGCTTGGCCTTGCCCTCGCTGCGTGGCAGCGCGCCGGGCTGGCAAAGCTTCACCGTGGCGCTGACCAGCGCGTGCGCCGCGATGGCGTTTACGATGCGTTTCTCCAGCGCTTCCATGTCGCGCACAGTGTCGCTCATGAACGCGGGCGAAAGCTCCACCTGCACCTCCATGGTGTCGAGGTTGCCCTGCCGCTCCACCACGATCTGGTACTGGGGCACGATACCCTCAACAGTCAGCAGCGCGTGCTCCACCTGCGAGGGGAACACGTTCACTCCGCGGATGATGAGCATATCATCCGTGCGGCCCATCACGCGGCCCATGCGCATGTGTGTGCGGCCGCAGGCGCAGGGTTCGTCGGTCAGCACGCACAAATCGTGCGTGCGGTAGCGCAGCAGCGGCATACCGTGCTTGGTGAGCGTGGTGAAGGTCAGATCCCCGCGCTCGCCGCAGGGCAGGCTCTTGCCGTTGTCGCCAATCACCTCCGGCAGGAAGTGATCTTCCCAGATGTGCATGCCCTGCTTGCACAGGCACTCCACCGACACACCCGGCCCCATCACTTCGCTCAACCCGTAGATGTTGATGGCGTCGATGCCCAGCATCTCCTCAATCTTCTCGCGCATGGCCTCGGTCCATGGCTCCGCGCCGAAAATGCCCGCCTTGAGCTTCGTACGCGTTACCCCTTCGGCGTGCAGGGCTTCCGCCAAATTCAGAGCATAGCTGGGCGTGCAGCACAGCGCCGTGGCCCCGAAATCCTGCAAGAGCATCAATTGCCGCGTGGTGTTGCCGCCGCTGATGGGCACCACCGTAGCGCCCACGCGCTCCGCGCCGTAGTGCGCGCCCAGCCCGCCCGTAAACAGGCCGTAGCCATAGGCCACCTGTACAATGTCACGCTTGCCCACGCCCGCGGCGTACATGCTGCGCGCCATCATCTCACTCCAGCGGTCGATATCGCCGCCGGTGTAGCCCACCACTGTCGGTTTGCCCGTGGTGCCGCTGCTGGCGTGGATGCGCACGATCTCGCTCTGCGGTACCGCAAACAGCCCGAAGGGATAATGGTCGCGCAGATCTTGCTTCTGCGTAAATGGCAACAGCTCGATATCCTGCACGCCACGGATATCGGCCGGGGTGATGCCAAGCTGCTGCATCTTACCCCTGTAAAACGGTACGCTCTCGTACACCCTGCGCACCACGTCGCGCAAGCGCTCGTCCTGTAGGGCGCGCAGCTGGTCGCGCGGCATGCATTCCATGGTCGGATTCCAAATCATGTGCTCCATCGGGTCTATCTCCCCCATCGCTACTGTCCTGCCATCCTACAAAACGGGGTCAGGCGGCGCGCCCCGCCTCAAACGCTTTGATGTTGACCGCCATGGTCGCGCGCGGCACCGAGCCTGCGATGGCTTGTTTCCACTGTTCGTCCGTAAAGGGCAGGTGGCGGCTGAGCATCCCCAGCAGCACGAGGTTGACCGCCTTCTGGCTGCCAGCAGCCACGGCGAGGGCCAGCGCTTCCACCGCCTCCACGCGGTGCGCGGCCAGCTGGGCATCCTTCAGTGGGTCGGCGGGATACACCGCCGCGCCGATGATGACCGGCATGGGCAAGATTCGCTGCGCGTTTACGATGGCGACGCCACTGTTGCTCAAGTAGGCGGCGGCGCGCGCCGCCTCCAGCGCCTCAAAGCTCAGCAGATAATCCGCTGTGCCCAGCCCCACCAGCGGCGCATGCACCGCATCGCCCACACGCACATGCGTAATCACGCTGCCGCCGCGCTGGCTCATGCCGTGCACCTCGCTCACCTTCACGGTAAGCCCTGCGGCTAGCGCCAAGCGGCCCAGTATCTTGCTGGCCAGCAGCGTTCCCTGCCCGCCCACGCCCACGATCACGAGATCAAAAGCCGTTTTGTCCATCACGCGCGCACCCCTTCCCTGATGGCCTTGAATGCGCACACCTGCGCGCACATGCCACAGCCCGTGCACAGCGCGGCGTTGATGACAACCCCGTCCGCTTGCCGCTCAATGGCTGGGCAGGACAGCTTCAGGCACATACCGCAATTCTTGCAGCCTTCGATGACATACGGTGGTGGATTGTCGCGTATCAAAAGCACGCAGGCCCGCTGGGCGATTACCACGCTCACCTCGTCGCGCGCTGTTTCCTCGCGCAACACCCGTTCCATCTCTTTCAGGTTAAACGGGTCGACCGTTACCACACGGTTGACCCCGCAGCCCTTACAAAGCGCGGCCAGATCCACCGCAGGCGCGGGCTGGTTGTGGATGTCCAAGCCCGTTGAAGGGTTCTGCTGGTGCCCCGTCATGCCTGTGATGCGGTTGTCCAGAATGAGCACGGTGATGGCCTCTTTGCCGTACACCGCGTCGATCAGCGGGGTGATGCCACTGTGCAGAAACGTGCTGTCCCCCAGCACCGCCACGGTGCCCTTGGAGAACGCCCTGCCCTGCGCGCGCTCCGCGCCGCTGGCCATGCCAATGCTGGCGCC
>Ga0351880_1051_pt1 | contig 35529 bp, 24 predicted proteins | sample BONcelFGM3001E13_FD_206766 | JGI IMG/M metagenome (GOLD analysis project Ga0351880, IMG submission 206766) | Enriched cells from coal bed in the Powder River Basin, Montana, United States - BONCAT cells FGM rep3 HSBNCT.FGM.300.1.E13 ...
TTATGGGTTGTGTACGGAGAGCATGAAATCCCAATGGCATTGGCGCACGGAAGTCGGTGGGTCGCGGATGAATCCAAAGCAAGATTGACGATCATCGAAGGCGCGGGCCACTGCGCAAATATGGAAGTGCCTGATGTATTTAACAAGCATTTCCGCGAATTTTTGAGATTTGTAGAAATGGGTGGGGAATAGGCTCGTTTGTTGCTGCTTATATTAACAATAAGAGCGTTCTCTATCGCAGAGAACGCTCTTATCAATCCTCCTGAGTAGATCTAATTTGCTTTTCCCGGGCTAAACTTCTTTAACATTGCCAAAGGGATCTCTTTAATCTCCTTGATTCCCATCAGCAGCGCCGAGCCAAAGAAAACCACAGCTCCCGCGCCGCCGCCGATGACAATTAGCATGATGTCTCCGGGAGCCAGCCAGGCGCGTACGCCCTCAATCACTGCGGCCATCAACCCGGCGGCGATCAGGGCTTTCAAGGCGTCCAGTCCAATCCGGCGCGCGTCAACCCCCTTCCAGCGGATACTCAAAATGACCAACCCGATTAACGCTTCTACCAGCACCGCTACACCGTTTGCCAATGCCGGTCCACCTTGTTCCAACCCGCCCGCGCTGATCGGACGCGCCAGCCATACCGCCAAACCCACGTTCAGTATTGTGGTAAAAAATGAAACATACAGCGGTGTGTAGGTATCCTGCTGGGCGGCATAAGCGCGGACCACCACCTCCAGCATGGATTGCGAGATCAACGCGATTGCGTAAAAGCGCAGCGCGTAATACACCATATTGGTACTTTCCGCTGTAAACTCACCACCTTCAAATAAAATGCGAATCAATGGCTTACCCAATACGATCAAGCCCACCGCGGCTGGGATGGCGAGTGTTAGAATCGCCCGCAGCGAGCCGCTCAACGCGCGCCGCTGGGCTTCAGTATCTTTTTGAGCGGCCAATGCAGCCATGGTTGGGAAGACCGCGATGCCGATCGCGGTGCCAATCAACGTCCAGGGCATGTTCATCAGGCGGTAAGCAAAATCCAGTGAAGCCAGACGCCCTTCTCCCAGTCGTGAACTGAGTGTCGCGTTCAACCAGTTGATACTGGCGCGCGCCATCAGCAGGTCAATAATGCGCGGCGCCATTAAAATGGCCACCCGGCGCACGCCCGCGTCCCAACCAATTATTGGCTGCCAGCGCACTTTGTAAATGAGAATTACAGGAATTTGGATTAACAAATGCAGCAGCGCGCCTAAAACCGCCCCCCAGGCTATGCCAAATATCCCCATGTTTGGTACCAGAAAAATTGCCCCGGCGATAATGCCAAGACTATACATGGACGGCAGCAAAGATGGGATTAGAAAGTGCTGATGAGCGTATAAAACCGCGGTTAGAATACCGCTGACTGAGAATAGAATGGTGGAGAGAAGCAAGATCCGCATCAGTTGAACGATCAGAACTTGAATCTCTGCGGGATATTGAGCACCCACACCCCATCGCGCTGATACCAGCCATGGGGCGGCGATTGCCACTACAATTGAGGCAGCACTCACCAATATAAAGATCAGGTTGACTACTTTACTGAACAAGCGGCTGGAATCCTGAGACTTCTCTTTTCCCAAATATTCAGTGTAGACGGGCATAAACGCAAAGCTTAACGCGCCGCCGGATAGCATGGTGAATAACAATTCGGGGATCACATTCGCGGCGGTAAATGCGTCCAGTTCAGCGCCGGTGCCAAATTGTCCGGCAATAATGCGCTGGCGGAAAAGGCCAATCACAATCGAAGCCGCCCAGCCCACCATTACAATCAAGGTCGATCTGGCGATCCTGCTGGTGCGTTCCGATGTTTTTTCTTCAAACGGTTTTTCTGTCATGGTCTCCTCGTTTCAATTCGAGTTACATGTACCCAATTGTACAACAAGCCCGGTTGCTTGAGAATTAATTCGACGGTAAGATATTAATTAAGAGATCAAATAGTAATCAAGGAAGGTGTCAAAATGTCATTGAAAGGTAAAAAAATCCTTTATTTAATTGGTCCAGGGTTTGAAGAGTTGGAATTCTATGTACCCATTATGCGTCTGCAAGAAGAATTCGCAGAGGTGGTGGTGGCCGGTGAAAAAGCCGGGAAAGTCTATTTTGGCAAGCACGGTAATTGTCTGGATGGCAAAGCCGATATTGGTTTTGATCAGGTGGATACCAGCCAGTTCGACGCGTTGATTGTGCCGGGAGGATGGGCACCCGATAAAATTCGCCGCGATGAGCATGTTAAACGCATTACCCGCGAAATGTATGAGCAAAAGAAGATCGTCGGCATGATCTGCCACGCCGGGTTGGTTGGTATAAGCGCGGGCATCGTTAAAGGCCATGATTCGACCGGCAGTGAGGGCATCAAAGATGACCTGATTAACGCCGGAGCGAAATGGCGGGATGAACCTGCTTTCCGCAGCGGCAATCTGGTTTGGGGGCGTGTAGTCGCGGATATACCGGATTTCTGCCGGGAGCTGATTAAAGCGCTTAAAGAGACTTAAAATTGTCTGTTATGTAAATAATATTAAGCCTTCTTTTTCAATGGTACACTATGGAACTGTTCGAATTGTATGAGCAGTTCCTCTTTGTTAAATCTAATAAACTTTTCACTTTTGGAGAAAACATATGGCCAGGGCTACCAGCTTACAGGATAGAATGACCCAAATGGCAAATGAGCGGGTATTGTTTGAGCAGGCAAAGTCGTACGCTTATGAATATCTGGACCAGGTTTTCACACGCAATGTTTACCCCACCAATACCGCGTTGGAAAATTTAAAAAAATTTGACGAACCGCTAAGTAACGCTCCTGGCGACCCATTGGATATGTTGCGCATGCTGCATGAGTACGGATCACCGGCCACGGTTACCACCACCGGCGGACGCTATTTTGGGCTTGTTGTTGGCAGTGTTTTCCCGCCGGTGATGGCCGCCAAATGGCTGGCCGACGTCTGGGACCAGCTGACCGCCTTGTATGTGACCTCACCCATTCTTTCCAAACTCGAATCAGTCTCTGAAAAATGGCTGGTTGAATTGTTTGGTTTGCCATCCCAGACCATCGCTGGTTTTGTCAGCGGCTCATCTATGGCTATTCTGTGCGGGTTGGCTGCTGGACGCTACGAAATTCTCAACCGGGCTGGTTGGGATGTGAACGGGAAAGGATTGTTTGGCGCGCCGCCATTTCGAGTGGTAGTGGGCGCGGAAGCCCACAGTACTGTGTTTAAAGCACTGGCTTTATTGGGGCTGGGAAAAGAACGCGTGGAACTGGTTCCTGTGGATGAACAGGGCAGGATGCTTGTTGAACAGGTGCCAACATTGGATAGCAACACGCTGCTGATTTTGCAGGCAGGGAATGTCAATTCGGGATCTTTTGATCCAATAGATGAACTTTGTGAAAGAGCTAACGCGGCTGGTGCCTGGATACACATTGACGGCGCGTTTGGATTATGGGCGGCGGCATCTGAAAATCAACGCCACCTGACCAAAGGAATTGAAAAAGCCGATTCCTGGTCGGTGGATGGGCATAAAACACTCAACACACCTTATGATAACGGTATTGTTTTGTGCAAGCACCGCGACGCCTTGGTTTCCGCTTTGCAGGCTGCTGGATCTTATATTCTTTACGGAGAAAACCGTGACGGTATGGTATTTACCCCTGAGATGTCGCGTAGGGGGCGTGCGTTGGAGATCTGGGCCACGCTTAAGATTTTGGGTAAAAGCGGCGTGGAAGAACTGGTCGACGGGCTTTGCGAGCGGGCCAGTCAATTCGCGGAGCAAATGCGCGAGAATGGGTTTGCCATCCTAAATGAGGTTGTGTTTAATCAGGTGCTGGTTGCCTGTGATACCCCCAAAAAGACCGCCGCTATGCTAAAGAATCTACAAAGATCCGGAGAGTGCTGGTGTGGGGCAGGTAACTGGCACAATACCCCGGTGGTCCGTGTCAGTGTCTGTTCATGGGCTACAACGGCGGAAGATATTGATCGCACTGTGACCGCGTTTGTGAAGGCCAGAGAAGGTGCCAAGGTTTAATACCTGGTCAAAATGTGAAAAGATATTAAGTGGTTATCAATCCAGACTGATAATGCATTTTTCCCCATAATTGGCTTTTCTCAACTACTTGCAGCGCCACTGTTGATGAAATAATTCTAATATCCCTCATCACGATTGGGGGTTACGTGTTTTCAGGTTTTATCTCAATCGGATATCATAAACAGTAATTGTTGAGTCTGCATCAGACTTCTTTTTTTCGAATGAAAAGGTGTGTGATAGAAACGCTAAAAGATGTAATTTGAAAGACAATTGTCAAACATCCAAATTTGCCTGGTCGAGCCTAAAAAAAATTAAGAATTTGATTTCCTGTTTTTCGAAACAGAGATTCATTATGAAAAACCTATTGACACCGGTTATAAAAATATATATACTCTAATAGTAAAACGTATTACTAATTCGTATTACCAAAGACCTCTTATGAAAAAGCATGTCATTACCATGTTGGACGTCGCCAAGCACGCCGGGGTTTCTCAGACTACCGTGTCTTTGGTGCTAAACAATCCCGAGACGCCCAATATTCCAGATGAAACTCGACAACGGGTATTGGCATCTGTGGCTGAACTTGGATACCGTCCAAATGTTTTAGCTCAAGGATTGCGCATGAAGAAATCTGGAGTGTTTGGTTTTATTACTGATTCCATTGCGATTTCACCCCATGCCGGGAAAATATTCGAAGGTGCCCAAGATATCGCCTGGGAAAATGACAAAATCTTGATATTGGTTAACACCAAAACAGACCCCATAATGGAAGCGAGTGCAGTTGACATCCTTTTGGGTAGAAGAGTGGAAGGCATTATTTACGCAACCATGTATCATCGTGCGGTCACAATTCCTTCCGCTTTACGTGAGTTACCAATGGTGTTGTTGGATTGTTTTGTAGAAGACCATAAAATTCCTTCTGTTGTGCCTGATGAATTTGGCGGTGGTTACACGGCAGTGAAGTATTTGCTGGAAAAGGGACATCGAAGAATTGGGTTCATAAATAGTGGTGACGATATTCCTGCTTCCTCAGGCCGTTTGGAAGGATATAAGTTTGCCCTGGAAGAATATGGTGTCCCATTCGACCCGGAATTGGTTGCTCGAACTGAAAAGCACACAGATAAAGGTTATCCTTGTGCTCGAAAACTCTTACAAATTGAAAACAGACCCTCTGCGTTGTTTTGTTTCAATGACCGCGCAGCCATGGGCGCGTATGATGCCATCAGGCAACTTAATCTTAAAATTCCGGATGATGTCGCAGTTGTTGGTTTTGACAATCAGGAAATTGTCTCCGAGAATCTTTATCCATCTTTAACCACAATTGAATTGCCCCATTATCAAATGGGCGTTTGGGCGGTACAAAAACTAGTCGATATATTAACTAGTAATGGCCAGGTTGATCCAATTCAACATAAAATGCCATGCCCAATTATTGTCAGAGATTCTGCCTGAAGGGATTTTTTTTGCCAAATTAGTAAAACGTATTACTAAAATTAATTGCAAGATTTCGTTATTTTGAAAACATAAAGGAGGATTAATCGGGGAACTTATTCCATGTTCAAGAATTGTTATGTGCAACCCACATTAAAGGGCGTTTATTAAAAACTCGGATTTGAGACATAAGGAGAGAGACATGAAATCAAGAGGTTGGAAGTTTTTGACGATTATTGTATTGGCTGCCATTGCTTTGGCTGCCTGTACACCACCTACAGCGCCTCAAACCAATACACTCGATGCTTCTACCACTACCGCCACTGAAGCACCAACCGCTGTGAGTGAATCTAGTGTTGCATCAACTTCTCCGGCTACACTAACGATGTGGTATCACGGAGCCGGAAACGAAACTGAGAAGGAAGTTCTTCTAGGTATCGTTGAAGATTTCAATAATTCCCAAGAGAATTATGTGGTTGAAGTTCAGGATTTCCCTCAAATCAGCTACAACGAATCGATTGTTGCGGCAGCTCTGGCGGGTAACTTGCCTGATATCATCGACGTGGATGGACCCGTTATGCCAAATTGGGCCTGGTCAGGTTATATGGCTCCGCTCAATATATCTCAGGATAAACTCGATACATTCTTGCCTACTGCCATCGGAAAATGGGATGGAAAGGTTTATTCAGTAGGTTTATGGGAAGCCGCCTGTGCCATTTACGCTCGCAAATCAGTATTAGAAAAATATGGTATCCGAATACCCACCTTGGAGGAGCCCTGGAACTTGGAAGAGTTTAATTCAATCTTAAAAACATTAAAGGATTCAGGTGAATTTGATTATGCCCTCGATATGGGCATGGCTTGGAAGGGTGAGTGGTATCCCTATGGATTCTCTCCGTTCTTACAAAGCTTTGGGGGAGACATTCTGGATCGCTCCACGATGGCAACCGCAGAAGGGGCATTGAATGGTCCAGAGGCTATCGCATTTGGTGAATGGTGGCAGAGTTTATTCACTGAGGGATATGTACCTGGAATTACACAGGATTCTGCTGATCGTGACACAGGATTTATAGATGGGAAATATGCCTTACAATGGAATGGTAACTGGGCCGGTGGATTGGCGATAGAAAAACTGGGCGATGATCTCTTAATCTTACCCGCGCCAAACTTTGGAAACGGCTCGCGCATTGGTGCGGGCAGCTGGGAGTTTGGAGTTTCTGCCAACTCGAAAAACGTAGTGGGCGCAACGGAGTTCATCGAGTTCATGATGCAGGATGAATACCTGGTTCAGTTCTCAGATGTCACCGGTAATATTCCTGCTACCAGCACCGCGGCAGCGGAATCGAAAAATTATTCGCCAGGTGCTCCCTTTGAAATATTCTTCCAATACACGGCTACCCAAGCGACACTTCGCCCACCCACGCCCGCATATCTTAATGCTGCATTGATATTTGAAAAAGCTTTGGCTGATATTTCTAATGGTGCTGATGTTACAGCGACTTTGGACAATGCAACGGATGAAATCAACGCGGATATTAAGGCGAATAAAGGATATGGGTTTGATGGCTCTGTGATTGGCCCATCGATTAAAGAAGATGCGATCGCAAAGGCAAAATCCGACTAATCGAACTCATTCACAACCGTTTTGAAATTACCAAAAACCATCCCCTCTCTCCTGAAACATGCTAACTTTGGGGAGAGGGGATCAAAAAAAACAACAGATTTGAAGCAGGAGTATTGTAATGACAGCTATAACCAAGTCCGGAATTCAAGATCAGGATCATTTGGAGAACGGGATCAAAGGCCGCCATATGGAAGCACTGATAGGTTGGTTGATGGCCAGTCCAGCGATGATACTCCTGGTGGGCTTTTTGATCATTCCTTTTTTCCTGGCATTCTATTTTTCATTTACCAATCAAAGGTTAATCTCCCCCAATCCAACCGAGTATGTTGGGATGGCTAACTTTAAACAACTCCTGACCTTCAATGTATTGCGATTAGATCCACTTACAGATGAATTAGGACAACCAATTCTCGACGAAACTGGATCACTTACATTTCCAAGTGAGCGGAATTTCACACGAAATAATCCAGATTATCCAAAATTGAGTGGTCTTCAAAAATGGAAATCCTGGGACCTTGGCAATTCCCGATGGGTATTGTTAGCTGGTGATGTCTTGTTCATGAAGTCTTTGATCAATACTCTTTATTTTGCCCTGGTAATTGTTCCTGGGCAGGCAGGGTTAGGCTTATTGCTTGCCTTGCTAATTAATAAACGTACTGCAGGGGTGAATTTCTTTCGTACCGTTTACTTTATACCTGTCGTCGTTTCGATCGTGGTCGTATCAATATTGTTTCAATTCATATATGATGGCGACAATGGATTAATCAACACCGCTTTAGTCTTTATCACTGGGGGAAGATTCACACCCATTGATTGGTTGGCTTCTCCAAAAACAGCCATGCCCGCGATCATGCTCATGTCGGCTTGGCAAGCTGTGGGCATTCATATGGTCATCTGGTTGGCTGGTTTGCAAACCATTCCTGAGATCCTATATGAAGCCGCGAGTATAGATGGAGCAAATAGCTGGCAGAAATTTATTTTTGTCACCTGGCCTGGCTTGCGCAATACCGCTGTTTTTATCCTTGTAACCATTACGATCGCGGCATTGGGACTTTTTACCCAAATTGATGTGATGACCCGTGGTGGACCCTTGGATTCAACCAGCACCATTATTTATCAGGCTGTTCAAAAGGGTTATAAAATGCAAGATATTGCTTACGGATCTGCTATTTCTGTGATTTTCTTTATTCTTGTTCTGTCGGTGGCACTTATCCAGCGTTACTTAACCAAGGAGAAGGATGTATGAACTCCGTAATGACAAATAAGAAAAAACAAAATTTCTCCAATATTGTTCGATACGGCTTCATGATGATACTGGCTATCATTTTTTCTTTCCCGGTGATCTTCATGATAGTTTCATCTTTGAAGCCCAGTATTCAAATCCTCCGGGATTCATCATCTTTGTTCGCTTTTTTGCCCGTTGGCGATATCTCATTGGAAAATTATGTTAAAGCATTTCAAAGAGCGCCAATCAGTCTTTTTGTTTTCAACTCTCTGTTGGTCACTGCAGTCACAATGGTGCTTGGTTTGTTGATTAACTCAATGGCAGGTTTTGCGTTAGCCTGTATGCGTTGGAAAGGAAAAGAAATCTTATTATCTGTGATTATTGCAACCTTGATCCTACCGTTTGAAACAATCGCAATCCCGTTGTTAATGGTGGTGAGTAAATTGCCGTGGATTGGTTTGGAAGGGTTGAAGTTTGGATGGTTAAACAGTTATCACGTTCAAATCATTCCATTCATAGTCGATGCTTTTTCCATCTTTCTTTTTGTGCAATTCTTTAAGTCATTGCCGTATGACTTAATTGAAGCCTCCAGAATTGATGGTGCAGGTTGGTTCAGAATATATTCACAGGTTATTGTTCCAATCTCAGGACCAGTGTTTGCTACTGCAGCCATTCTTCGGGGGCTATTTATGTGGAATCAATACTTATGGCCCAGTATGGTAGTCCAAAGCACCCAATTCAGGCCAGTGATGGTGGGGCTTGGTTACTTCTGGCAGCTTACCTCCTCAAATACTGCAGGAGAAGGGATCCTTCCTTGGGGGGAATTGATGGCTTATCTCACAGTAATTACCGCCCCTGTAATCATCTTGTTCATCTCACTCCAGCGGGCATTTGTTGAGAGTATTGCCACAACAGGGCTGAAGGGATAATTCTTGAAAAACTGTCGATTATTTGAACTAAATAAAAAACAAAAGACCGATTTGGCCTGAAGAAGGTTTGAAGTTAGATGGAATTGAATATTAAAAATTCAATCATTTTTGCTTGGTATATTACGATTACTTGGAAAAAAAATAATGGCACGCGAAAAATCATTTCGACCACTTTATCATTTCACACCTTCTAATGCTTGGATGAATGATCCCAATGGGCTGGTATATTACCGTGGTGAGTATCATCTTTTTTATCAACATAATCCCGAAAGCATTTCATGGGGACCTATGCATTGGGGACATGCAGTCAGTCAAAATTTAATTGATTGGGAACACTTACCCATTGCTCTTTATCCAGATTCTTTGGGAACCATTTTTTCAGGAAGCGCAGTAATTGATTGGAAAAACACAGCTGGTTTCGGTAAAGAATCGATGGTGGCAATTTTCACTCACCACAAGGATGGAAAACAATCTCAAAGCCTTGCGTATAGCAATGATTCTGGGCGTTCATGGAGAAAATACAGCAACAATCCTGTTCTCGTTACACAAGACAACCCCCAAGATTTTCGAGATCCGAAAGTGTTTTGGTATCAAGGAAATTCTGACGCTTATTGGGTGATGTGCCTCGCTGCTGGTGAAAATGTGCTGTTTTACAGATCTCCTGATCTCATTCATTGGACATCATGCGGGAAGTTTCATCTAGATTCAAGCAAGCGCTTTGGGGTCTGGGAAACTCCAGACTTATTTGAACTACCTATTGATGAAGGAAGTGATTCACGATGGGTATTGACAATCGGTGCCCTAGAAGGAAGCCCGGCTGGTGGTTCTGGAACAATGTATTTTATTGGTCATTTTGATGGATGCACATTTACTTTGGAAAATCCTTTGGAAGATATTCATTGGATTGATAATGGATCTGATTTTTACGCTGCGCAATCATGGAATGATGAGCCTAACCATCGCCGCATCTTTATTGGTTGGATGAGCAATTGGGCATATGCCAACAACACGCCTTCAGAAGATTGGCGTGGCATGTTAACTTTGCCCCGGAAGGTGTCGCTCACTAGAACAGAAGAAGGCATCTGCCTTGTTCAGAAACCAATTGCTGAGGTTGCGGCTTTACGTTGCAAATCGATGAGCTGGCAAAATATCACGATCTCTAAAGACAACAATCTTCTCAAGAATATTCAGGGAAGAAATTTTGAAATCATATCCAATTTTCAGATTAATAATGGTTCCGAACTGTTCGGTTTCCGGGTGCGCGTTCGAAATGGAGAAGAAACCGTCATTGCTTACAATGCTCTCACTCAGAAAATATTCATAAACCGTACGCACTCTGGACAAAACAATTTCCATTCAGAATTCGCGGGAATTCATTCCGCCGACCTTGTCCCTATAAACGGCAGCATAAATATACACATATTTGTTGATAGCTATTCCGTTGAGGTTTTTGCTAACAATGGACAGGTTACTCTAACTGACTGTATTTTTCCTGCTCAACGGAGCTTGGGAATAGAATTGTTTAGTGAGAATGGCGACACTCAATTGAATCAAATGGATTTCTATCAATTGGCGAAACCGAATCAATTTAATTGTCTGAGCGATGTATCTAGAAAAAATTTTGGTACGTTACTAAATTTATAAGGCCTGAATTCCAGGTTAAGAATAAGTTTTGAAATCCAACACGGTCTGGAAAAATACTATTTAACCAGACCGTGTTGGAGTAATTCAATCGAGTGGAGTTACTCTAGATAGTCTCTCAATATTGTATGCAGCAAACCGCCATTGCGATAGTAGCGCAGCTCATTGCGTGTATCAATTCTGGCAGTCGCCGCGAACTTGACCTGACTGCCATCCATTCGCGCAGCCCGTACCTGCACTTCCTGCCCCAGATCGAGATGTTCGGTCAAATCTTCGACTTCATACGTTTCACTGCCATCCAATCCCAGACTTTGCGCGTTTTCGCCGGGTTTGAACTGCAGCGGCAATATCCCCATACCAATCAGGTTGGATCGGTGAATACGCTCGTAGGATTCAGCGATGACCGCCTTGATACCGAGAAGCATGGTGCCTTTTGCCGCCCAGTCTCGGCTGGATCCAGTTCCATATTCTTTTCCGGCCAGTACCAATAAAGGTGTTTTTTCTGAGAGGTAGCGCATGGCGGTCTCGTATAATGTCGAAACCTCACCGCCTGGCATGTGTTTGGAGTACCCTCCTTCGGTTCCGGGTACCAGCAGGTTCTTCAAGCGGATATTGGCAAACGTGCCGCGTGTCATCACCCGGTCGTTTCCGCGCCTTGACCCGTAAGAATTAAAATCTTGCGGATCTACACCCAGACTCTGTAAATATTTTCCTGCCGGGCTTGCCATCGGTATGGACCCTGCCGGGGAAATATGATCAGTGGTAATCGAGTCGCCCAATAGAGCCAAAATTCGCGCGCTCTTCACCGGTGTAACCATGTCACCTTTGCGGGTAAGGTTTTCAAAATAAGGCGGTTCCTGAATATAAGTTGAATTGACATCCCAATTGTAGAGTTTTTCCGCATCCGCACTCATCGCGTTCCAGGTATCATTACCAGCGAATACTTCAGCATACCGCTCGCGGAATAATTGCGGTGTCACAGCGGCTTCTACCAGCTGGTTGACTTCCTCGGGCGCAGGCCAGATATCACTCAAATAAACGGGGTTTCCATCGATGCCGATTCCTAAAGGTTGTTTGTCAAAATCGATTGCCACTGTTCCCGCCAGGGCATATGCAACCACCAACGGAGGAGAAGCCAGGTAATTCGCAAGTGTGTGGGGGCTTACCCGGCCTTCAAAGTTACGGTTTCCAGATAGGACCGCCGCGGCGACCAGTTGGTTGTCTTTAATGGCTTTTACAACCTCATCAGACAGCGGTCCACTGTTGCCAATGCAGGTCGCGCAGCCATATCCAACGACATTGAAACCCAAAGTTTCCAGATCATCCATCAATCCGGCAGCAGCCAGGTAATCAGTAACAACCCTAGAGCCAGGCGCAAGACTGGTTTTGACAAATGGCTTGACCCGCAAGCCCAGGGCAACTGCTTTTTTCGCCAAAAGACCGGCTCCAAGCATGACAAAGGGATTGGATGTGTTGGTGCAGGATGTGATGGATGCCAGCACCACTGCTCCATTACGGATTTCAAAATCACCATCTTTTGTGGTTACCACTGCTTGACGGTTGATATCTTCATCAGAAAGACCGTAACCGCGCTCCGTTTTTGGTTTGCTTAATGCCTGAAAGAAATTGGATTTCACTTCACTGAGTGATACCCGATCTTGGGGTCGTTTTGGGCCTGCCAGGCTTGGCTCGATAGTGGAAAGGTCCAATTCAATCACTTCTGAATAATTTGGATCTGGTGAACCACTCTCACGGAATAATCCTTGTGCTTTGAAGTAGGCTTCCACCAATTCCACCTGGGATTCGGTCCGGCCGGTAAGACGTAAATATGCCAGCGCGAGATCATCTACCGGGAAGTAGCTCATCGTCGCGCCGTATTCCGGGGTCATATTGGCGATCATTGCCCTGTCCGCAAGGCTTAATCCGTCTAATCCTTGACCAAAATATTCTATAAATTTGCCCACTACGCCTTTCTTGCGCAGTATTTGGGTGATGGTCAAAGTGAGATCAGTGGGAGTTGCGCCGGCGGGTAATTTGCCAAGCAATTTGAAGCCAATCACATCGGGAGTGACCATCTCGATTGGTTGGCCAAGCATGGCTGCCACTGCTTCGATCCCACCAACACCCCACCCGGCCACCCCCAGGCCGTTGATCATGGTAGTGTGAGAATCGGTGCCAACAATGGTATCAGGATAAGCCAGTGTTTCATTTTCATCTGTTTTCGTCAGCACGACCGGGGTCAGGTATTCAAGATTTACCTGATGAATAATTCCGGTAGCGGGCGGTACAACACGCAGGTTGTTGAAAGCGTTTTGGCCCCAATGAAGAAACTCATAACGCTCGCGATTGCGTTTAAATTCCAGGTCGGAATTTATGAATGCCGAGTCTTTTGCACCGAATGAGTCTACCTGTAAAGAATGGTCAATCACTACATCCACAGGCACAACCGGATTAATCTTCAAAGGGTCACCGCCCATACGCTGCAATGCCGAGCGCATGGCGGCCAGGTCAACCAATACTGGCACACCAGTGAAATCTTGCATTACCACACGCCCGGGACTGAACGGCATGACGGGTCGCTCGGACGCGACGGGTGTCCATTTTGCCAGGTTGGCAACATCATCGCGGGCTATTTCCAGGTCATTACAGGTTCGCAAGACGCCTTCCAGCATCACCCGGATTGAAAATGGCAGGCTGGCCAGATTGGCTAAACCTTCCTCTTCCAGGTATCCTAACCGGTAATATGTATACATACCGGATTTTGTTTTTAGTTGGGTTTTGGCTTTCGAAAACACATTGCTCATGATGGTACCTCATTCTTGCTTGTAAATAATCTTCAACTCATATGATGAATGATTGCGGTGGCAAATTCCGATGTTGACAACTTTACGGCATCATCCATAAGGCGTTCAAAATCGAATGTCACCGTTTTGGAAGAAAGCGCGCCTTCAATCCCTTTGACAATCAAGTTGGCGGCTTCCTGCCAACCCAAATAGCGCAGCATCATTTCTCCTGATAGAATGATCGAGCAAGGGTTAGCCATGTCTTTGTCGGCAAATTGAGGGGCGGTGCCGTGCGTGGCTTCAAAAATTGCCACACCGCTCTGGTAATTAATATTCGCGCCGGGGGCAATTCCAACCCCGCCAACCTGGGCAGCCAGTCCGTCGGAAAGATAATCGCCGTTCAGGTTCATTGTGGCGATTACATCAAAATCGCGCGGGCGGGTAATGGTAGCTTCGAAGACGATATCCGCGATCATGTCGTTTACATACAATTTGCCGTTGTCTAATGCTCGCTGCATTTCCTGGTTGGCAGCCTCATCTCCAGATTGCTTCCTGATTTGTTCCCAGGCGCGTTGAGTGAACACAAAATCTTTAAACTCTGATTCAGCCAGGTCGTAACCCCAGGCGCGGAAAGAGCCTTCGGTAAACTTCATAATATTACCCTTGTGGGCCAGGGTTACCCGCCGGCGTTGGTTCTCTAATGCCCATTGAATGGAAGCACGAACCAACCGCTGACTGCCTTCCCGCGAGATTGGTTTGATCCCCATGCTTGAAGAATCTGGAAAGCGGATTTTGGCAAATTCCGTTGGGAAGTTCTCATGTAAGAAGGATAAAAAGCGTTCGTTCTCGGGTGTGCCGGATTGAAATTCTATCCCAGTGTAGATATCTTCTGTGTTTTCGCGGAACACAACCATATCTACATATTGTGGATTTTTAACCGGAGAGGGTACACCCTGATAATACTTTACTGGCCGCTGGCAGACGTACAAATCCAACTCTTTTCGCAAGGCAACATTCAATGAGCGCATTCCACCTCCCACCGGGGTGGTGAGCGGTCCTTTAATCCCAACCTTGTAATTCCTGAACGCGTCCAACGTCTCTTGCGGAAGCCAGGTTTGCTGCAGTTGGTTAGCCTTTTCTCCGGCCAGCACTTCCATCCAACCTATCATGCGCTGTTTGCCGTAAGCAATTTCCACGGCAGATTCAAACACACGCCGAGCGGCCCGCCAAATGTCTCGGCCAATCCCATCACCTTCGATGTATGGAATGATCGGAAAATCTGGAACCATTAGAACATCGCCTGACTTTGATATTGCCTGCGCATTGGTGGGGGGGGTGTAGAAAGTGGATGTCATAATCGTACTCCTTGGAAAAGGTCTGCCAAAATGATTTAACTGTGTATGAATTGAAAAATATATTACCAAATTGAGAATTGAAAGTCAATATAATTGGGACACTGTGCCAATAGAAGGGACAATATTTCTTGTTCAGACAAACCTTAACAGATGGCCAGTTTATAGAGAAATTTTGAGTATCTGGAAAATCTCCTGCTCCATTCACGCTTCCCATTGAGGCAAACCTGTTATGGAAGGAGGGTCCAGTAAAAAAGAGCCGCCATCGGCTCTTTTTTGTTTCAATTCAGGAACAAGGTGCGATTGGGATGTAAAAAGATAAGTTTTTTTTTGCGTACGCGTAAACCGTTTTGTAAATCAATTTCCTGGACGGTGTTAATATCCAGAGTACATTTCTCTTGTTAATCAATCGAAATTGGACTTAATTGCTGCTACTAATCATTCTCACGCTTAACTTGGTTGAATTTATAAATGAGTATACACGCGTAGATTGGTTTCGTCTTATATCTTCAGCCATTCTTCAGCTTCTTCCAAGGATAAGAAGAATCTTACATACAAACCACGATTAATGGCCACAGTCTCCCAGAATTTTCCCGATTTAACATGCTCTGGTTTGCACACAATTGCCAACCGCCCCATTTTTTTTACGTTTTCAGCGATAATCTTGGCTAACTCAAAGGTCTCAAAAATATCTAACTTGTAATCCAGGTCTCTTTCATCACACAGGACTTTTCGGGTATCTGTATCGATTGCTGCCTGCAACACAGCCAGGCTGTACTTTTTAGTTTGCTCCAGGGATTCATCCTCCCCAGAAGCTTTAACTCGTACGACGCCACCGGCTACATTTATCGAATACTCTATGGACATTTTTTTATCCTAAAACCTATTGCCAATATATTGGATGATTTATCTGTAAATAAGTTCAACATTTTTTTGATATATATATATTATATTGATAGGTGCTTTAAAAATGGTTATGGTTATCAACTTAACAGAATTGAAATGACTGCAATTCAAAGTGGATTGGCAAATGAGTTTATCCGGGCGGGAGCGGTTTTATATACATCCGCTTTTGCTGAAAAACTGATCCCGTTTCTTGGGAATCAGGAGCAGACTGCCGACTTGATCGAATCCAGTATAGTTCCCCAAAATTGCCTGGCGGCAGTCAAAGATCGCTCTCTCGAGGGTATTCTGGCTATACAGACTTGCCAACAATGCTTTATTCAACCACAGATGAAGAATTTGCAATCCCACTTTGGTTTCATAGGTGGATCTTTTCGGGCACTTGGGTTGTCTCTAATCCGCTATCAACCCCAACCGGATGAGTTGTATATTGAGGCCCTTGCGGTGGCGGAGTCTGCGCGAGGAAAAGGTGTTGGCACGAGGCTGCTGGATGAAGTCATCGTTTTAGCCAAAGAACAGGGATTTAAGAAAATCACATTACATGTGATCGACGCAAATCCAAGGGCGCGGCAGCTTTATGAACGGTTGGGTTTCGTGATTAAAAAAAGCCAAAATATCTGGCCAATCAATCGGATATTGGGTTGGAATTTTAACAAAGTCATCTTTATGGCTCTGGAGATATAGTAAAAACCGCCAGAAATCGTGTGATAAATGAGATTAATGGGTATTACTACTATCTCTTAAACATATATTAACATTTCTGGCTTGACAAATGTGCCAGCATTGGTTAAAGTAAATACATTATGAGCCAGATCGTATTGCGAGTTAAGCAACTGAAGCATAAGCATAATTGCCCTCAAATGGGAGGTGCAGCTTTTGTTGCTTAAGTTGTCAAGAAATTGATGCGAACGCAAATATAAAGTGAAGGCCTTCCGGTGTGGAAGGCCTTTTTCTGTAGTAATTCCTATCCGGTTGGTTATTCAAGTTTAGTAAAGTAGCCCCTCACACAACGGAATGCATCCGTTGCGCGAAGCCTGTAGATCATATCTTAATGACTAGACAACTATGTCGCCCTTTCAGGAATTGGTGAAATCGCCGCCCTGATAAAAAACACTTGACGAGAACAGGAGACAGAAGGAATGAATAAAAATCGTATTGCTATTTTGTTGGTTGTCGTTTTTTCGCTATTAATGGCGGGATGCGGCCAGAAACCTTCCACCACAGTGGAAGGTTGTTTGGGAACGGCTGAAGGCGCCTTGGTTGATCTCGACTGCCGAGAAATCACGATCGCGGTTGAAAATGTTTACCTCCCCTTTAATTACATTTCGAGTGAAACTGGCGAACCGGGCGGTTGGGATTACGATGCCTGGGATGAAATCTGCACGCGCCTGCACTGCAAACCGGTTTACACTGAAGTAGCCTGGGAAGCCATGATCCAGGCGGTAGCCGATGGCCAATATGATGTGGCGGCAGATGGCATCAGTATCACTGAAGATCGGGCTGAGATTGTAGATTTCTCAATGGGGTATATGAACATTGTCCAGAGGCTTCTGGTTCGTGTGGGAGAAACTCGTTTTACCGGGATTGAAGATTTTGTAAACGACCCTTCTCTGGTCATTGGTACCCAGGCCAGCACCACCAATTATGAAACTGCGCTTAATTACCTGCCCACCGACCGCATTCAAGCTTTTGAACAATTCCCATTTGCTGTGCAAGCCCTAATATCCGGAGATGTGGATGCTGTAATTATCGACGAAGTGGTCGGCATGGGTTACCTGGGTGAGAATAAGGAAGCGCTTGAACTGATTGGCCCAAGCATAAGCAGCGACCAATTGGGTTTCATCTACCCCAAAGGCAGCGATTTGCGCGAGCCGGTTGATCAGGCGCTGAAATCCATGATGGAAGATGGTTTCCTCCAAAAATTGAATGTCAAATATTTTGGACCCGATTTTGATATCACCTACGACGACATCGTTACTGAATAATCTTTATTCCATAATTCCAAAGGGGCGGGTATTGCCCGCCCTTTTGGAAAAGGAGCTATTGTGGCATATAAATCAACAACCGTTGATATACCAGGACTGGAAGACCAGTTAAGTCAGCAACAGCGAGCAAAAAACCTGCGCGATTTTCCCTGGTGGTTTCCCGCGATGATATTAATTGCCATCGCAACCGCGTATACCATCATCACTCGAGAAAATTATACAGATGCGTTTGATTTTATTAAGGTGGGCCTGGGAATTACCATTCAGACCACCTTTTGGGCATTCTTATTGGCGCTTGTGTTTGGGTTGTTGGCTGGCCTCGCGCGCATTTCCAATAATATCGTGCTTAAAAACCTTGCCACACTCTATGTGGAATTGATTCGCGGTATCCCAATGCTGGTATTGATTTTCTTCATCGCGTTAGTGGGTGTTCCTACCCTGGTCGATGGAATGAATGCGTTAGGTGGGTGGTTTCAAACGATTGGGCTTGACGCCCTTTCGACGCCATTCTTACTGATCCAGAACAAAGATGTGTCCATGAATCTGCGCGCCATTATCGCGCTTTCGGTTACTTACGGCGCATTTCTGGCAGAAGTGTTCCGGGCTGGCATTCAGTCTATCGGCAAGGGTCAAATGGAAGCAGCTCGCTCACAAGGTATGTCTTATTCACAGGCAATGCGTTTTGTTATTCTCCCTCAAGCCATTCGCAACGTACTGCCAGCGCTTGGCAATGATTTTGTTTCCATGTTGAAAGATTCTTCATTGGTCTCGGTCCTTGCGGTAAGAGATATTACCCAGGTAGCGCGGTTATATGCTGGCCACTCTTTCCGTTACCGGGAAGCGTATATCACACTCGCTGTAATGTACCTGACAATGACAGTTGCGCTTTCTCTTCTGGTAAAACTGATTGAAAGGCGGATTAGAAAAGATGAACACTAGTGTTGATTCGATAATAACCATTAATAATTTATACAAACACTTTGGGCACGTGAAAGCCCTGGACGGCGTGAGCCTCGAGATTAACCGCGGAAAAGTTGTGGTTATCATTGGTCCCAGCGGTTCGGGTAAATCCACCTTACTGCGTTGTATCAATCACCTTGAAGTCGAATCCAGTGGAGAAGTATGGGTAGACGGCGCGCGGGTGAACGGGAATCAAAAACACTTAAATGCGATTCGATCCGAAATTGGAATGGTTTTTCAACATTTCAACTTGTATCCACATTTGACTGTGTTGGATAACATCACTTTGGCATTACGGGTAGTTAAGAAAATCTCCAAAAAAGATGCTGAAGTGATTGCGATGAAACAGCTTGAACGGGTAGGAATTGTTGAGAAAGCCAATAACTTCCCTTCACAACTCTCCGGTGGACAGCAGCAGCGAGTCGCCATAGCGCGCGCCCTGGCAATGAACCCCAAAATCATGTTGTTTGACGAACCTACCAGCGCTCTTGATCCTGAAATGATTAAAGAAGTTTTGGATGTGATGCTGGATCTGGCAAAAGAAGGCATCACCATGGTGGTGGTAACCCATGAAATGGGCTTTGCCCGTGCCGCGGCTGATGAAGTAATCTTCATGGATCAAGGCTTAATCGTCGAGCATACCACCCCGCATGACCTTTTCAACAATCCCCGCCAAGACCGAACGCGATTGTTCTTGTCACAAATTCTGCATAAATAGAAAAAACAGATTTGGTCGATAAGCCCTGCGGAATTGGTAAAAAATAACCAGAAGGTACTTGACATTCTGACCCGCAGGTCTGTATAATAATTTCATTGATTATCGGGACGATGTCCCATCTAATGGGACAGATAAAACAACAAAATATAGGCTGCCAATGCAAACGTTAGAGCGCGTAAATGCCATTTTAGATTGTTTCACACTAGAACGCCCGGAACTGGGTGTGCGCGAAGCCGCACGCCTATTAGGTCTCTCCACCAGCACAACTGGACGCATGCTGGCCGCTATGAAAGAACTAGGAATACTGACTCAAAACCCTACCACCCATACCTACGCGCTGGGTGGTAAAGTTTTAAAATGGGCGGGTGTGTATAGCGAGACGCTGGACGTGCGCGCGCGATCCATTCCAATGCTCGAAGAGTTGCACCAATCCACTCAGGAAACCATCAGCTTATATGTATTGGAAGGGGATGAACGGGTTTGCGTGGAACGGATGGAAAGCCCGCAGAATGTGCGGATTGTTGCCAGAGTTGGCCGCCGCTTACCGCTTTACGCGGGTTCAGCAGGAAAGGTGTTCCTGGCATTTTTACCCGAAGCGCGCCGTGAAGAAATTTTACGCCGCACCGATTTTAAGCCGCTAACTGCCAACACAATTATCGATCTATCCTCTTTGCGCGAAGAGTTGGCAAAAATCAGACGGCAAGGGTATTCACTCAGCCGTGGTGAATGGCTGGCGGATGCCGCTGGCATTGCCGCGCCAATTTTTGAGCAAAGCGGTATGATAATGGCGGCAGTCACTATTTCTGGCCCCGCCCAACGCTTTACCGAAGAAAAAGTAAACCAATACATTCCTGAAATACTACATGTTGGGGAGCAAATTTCCCGCTATTTAGGTTATTTGGGAAGATATTAGGATCGAAAGTGAAATGACAAATATTCTTCGAAAGCGCAGTCAATATCGAGTTGGCGGTTGTGATTTCAGGCAAATCACATCTTTTCTGTGCATTAACCCAACTCACCAGCAACAACCCATCCAGCCTGAGGCTGGGTAAACAGGTTTGGTCATTCGTTCGGATACAATCTCTGGACGGGTAACCGGCCAGGGATTTTTTTATATGCTTTATTTGGTTAGAACGATTCAAGAAGCAAATTTGTTTCTGGAGGAAAATAGATGATCTACGAGGATAGCATATCAGTTACAACGCCTACATGGCGGGAAAATGCCTCTTTAATTGAAAGGATGGCGGCCATTATCCCTGCTCACCGCGCGCGGGTTACCAGGCTGGTTCGCAGTCATGGTTCTCATGTTGTTGACCAGGTAACAGTGGAGCGACTTTATGGAGGCTTGCGTGGAATGACTGTGCTGGTCTCTGAAATCTCAAAGGTCGATCCCCTATGTGGTATTCGCCTGCGCGGGTACACCATCCAAGAAGTGCTCGATCTACTTCCTAAAGCACCCGGGGCAGATTACCCGCTGGCAGGTGGTTTATATTATTTATTGGTGATGGGTGAGATGCCTACATACGATGATGCCGCTCTGGTTGAAAATGAGTGGAAAGCTCGTTGTCAGGTGCCTGAGTATGTGTTTAAAGTGTTGAAATCGCTGCCAGCAGATACTCACCCGATGACCATGTTTTCACAAGCAATCTTGTCCATGCAGCATGAATCGGTTTTTGCCCGCCGATATAATGAAGACTTGCAAAAAGTGGATTACTGGGAAGCCGCTCTCGAAGATTCATTGAATCTCACTGCGAAGTTGCCAACCATTGCCGCATATATTTACAATTTGCGCTACCGCGATGGACAGTATATTGCCCCCAACCCCAACCTGGATTGGAGCGCGAATTTTGGGCATATGATTGGAAAAGGTGCGGATACAGATTATCTTGAGTTGTGCCGATTGTTCTTTGTGCTGCATTCTGACCACGAAGGCGCAAACGTAAGCGCACATACCGCTCATCTGGTAGGTTCAACGCTTTCAGATATTTATTATTCTTGCTCGGCAGCCATAAATGGCCTGGCAGGTCCCCTGCATGGGCTGGCTAACCAAAAATGTTTGCGCTGGCTGCTTAGCGTGCGGGAAGGTTTTGAGAACTTCCCTACCCGAGATGAGCTAGAAACATTTGCCTGGGAAACCCTCAACGCTGGGAAAGTCATTCCAGGATATGGACATGCTGTGCTGCGTACAGTTGATCCGCGGTTTACCGCCCAACTGGAATTTGCCAATAAATATTTACCCCAAGACGACCTCTTCCAGCTGGTTAAATTAGTCTACGAAGTGGTACCGGATGTTCTGCAAAAAACAGGCAAAGTAAAAAATCCATGGCCAAATGTGGACGCGATTAACGGCACGCTTCAATATCATTATGGCGTTAAAGAATTTGAGTTTTATACAGTGTTGTTTGGTGTTGGGCGCATCATGGGTATTACTGCCAATAATGTTTGGGCTCGCGCGCTTGGCTTGCCCATCGAGCGGCCAGTCTCTCTGACCACCGAGAATCTTGAACAGCTTACTGGGAATGATACCAACCAGATATAAATAAGGTTTGAGCGCAAAGTCTGGTCTCGAAGCCGCGATAAACAGGAGATTATCCTGGATGAGCAAACAATGCGGCAATTTGACCCTGTCAGTATTATGAAAGTAGTTACGGATAAAGAGCCGTGGAAAGTTGTATTTCACGGCTTTATTTATTCGTTTGATTGTGGGATGGTGATAGTGAAAATACTGCCTTTCCCAAACTCGCTTTCAACAGAAACTGTTCCACCATGCATTTGTGTCAAGCGGTAAACCAGTGCAAGCCCCAGGCCTGTACCTTCATAATGCCTGGCAAGACTGCTGTCCAGTTGTTCAAAAGGTTTGAACAGTTTTTTCTGGTCTTCTGGTTTGATACCAATCCCATTGTCTTTCACACTGAAATGGACCTCCTTCTTCTTGCTATCGGCTTGAATAGAAAGTTCAATTTGCCCCCCTTTTGGGGTAAATTTAACCGCATTGCTTAGCAGATTAACAATTATTTGCTTTATTCTGCGACCATCCCCGCGAATTTGCAGATCTGGATCAATCATGTGGCATATAACTTGAATGCTTTTCTTTAAAGCAGGTTCTTTAATAAAACTGATGCTGGATTGGGCAATTTCCTTTGCCAGAAAATTGTCGATGACTAAATCCATTTTTTGAGACTCGATTTTGGAAAGATCAAGGATATCGTTGATTAGAGATAACAAATGCCTGCCGCTAGATTCAATGTTGACAATGGATTTTTTCTGCTTGTCGTTAAGTGGGCCGCGTGTTTGCTCCAATAGAGTCTCCGACAAAGCCAATATATTATTCAAAGGTGTGCGCAGTTCATGGCTTACGTTCGCTAAAAACTCGTCTTTTGACCGGTTGGCACGGGCTAACTCTGCGTTGGCAAACCGCAGGGTTTCTTCGCTCTCACGGAGCAAAGCCTCAGCCTTCTTGCGTGGAGTAATGTCGCGAACAACAGACTGAATTAAATTTATTTTTCCGTCTGAGTCTTTAACCGGTGAAGAATTAATTTCTACATTGACAGGAAAACCTTGTTTATGAAGAAATATTTGTTCGCGAATGGCAGGTTCTCCACCCATTATTATTGTTGAAAGATAATTGGCTGCCTCAGCCTGTTCATCTTTGATCACCAATTCATAAAATGTCATCTTGTTAAACTTTTTTTCTTGATAGCCTAACAAGTCAAAGGCTTTCTGGTTTGCCCTCCAGATACTACCCGATGGAGTCATCAGGATTATGGCATCATTTGAATTTTCGAAAAGCGCACGGTAAAGATTCTCGCGGCTGCGTAATTCATTCTCCTGTTCTTTCTTCGAGGTGATATCAATATTTACACCAACTATTCGGGTGGGTTTGTCTTTTTCATCCAGCAGTGTAAAAGAGTTCGCTTGAATCGTTCTTATCGATTGATCTGGCCAGACAATTCGAAATTCAGCTTCAAACATGCTCTTGTTTTTGGTTGAATCCATAAGCTGGTCAATTACTTTTTTGTCATGCGGGTAGATAAATCTTCTCCAATCAATTGGTTGGTCAGCCAGTTGATTGGGTTGGACCCCATAAATGGAATACATTTGCTCATCCCAAACCAACTGGTTTGTTTCAAGGTTCCATTCCCAAATTCCGATGCCGGCAGATTGAGTGGCTAGCTGCAATCGCTTTCGAATAGTTTCAATTTCAAATGTCCTTTGAATTACTTTTTCTTCAAGTACGAGTTCAATTTCTTTGCGTTCGGTGATATCCACCGAATTGATTAAAGCAAGAGTTGCGTTTCCTTCTTGTCCAAAAATGGGCTGGATACTGGTGCGGAACCAGCGTGGCTTTCCCGCCACAACGCTGCGAGATTCGTTGGTTAAGCCTTCTCCGGAATTAATTACCTGCTGGATATTCTTGAGTTGAGATTTGGCAATTTCTTCAGGGAAAAGCTGATACATATTCTTGCCAACAAATTCACCTGGCTGCCCATGCAGGGATTCTGCCGCTATTTGGTTCATGTAATGAAAATTGCCATTAAAGTCAACTGTTGCAATTACAGATTCCTGGCTTTCTATCAAGCTGCGATATTTTTCTTCGCTGGCGCGCAATGCTTCCACCGCTTTTATTTGCGCGGTGATATCGCGGCAAAAACTTACAATTTGCCCATCGTTTAAGTTGACAAATTTCGCGCCAACCTCAATATCAATCACTTCATTATTCTTTTTGCGGTGTTGTGTAATAAACCTGCCATGCCCGGTTTTTTGGATAAGTTGTATGTGACTCAGAATATCCTCAGAGGTTTCGATAGCCTCTATGGCATTCAGGTTCATGGTGAGCAGCTCTTCGCGTGTATAACCGGTATTTCGAGAAAACGCCTCATTTACTTCTAAGAAATCCCCCTGAAGATTGATGATAAAGAATCCATCAAATGCGGTTTGCAGAATTGTATTCAGGTACTGTTCTCTCTCATATAGTGCTTTCTCAATTTTTTTCCTTTCATCGATATCCTGGCAATAAGCCATATACCTATTCTTGGAAAGGCGGACTCCACTTACCGTTGCCCAAAAAGTTGACCCGTCTTTGCGCATTAAGGGAATATCACTTTGCGCATGACCTGTGGTTAAAAGGGCTTGAAAGTGTTGCATGCCCGCTTCTTGCGAATCCTGGTTTAATATATCAGGAATCGACAGGTTCAAAAGTTCTGGCATGGAATACCCCAGCATTTTGCATCCTGTCTGGTTCACTTCCAGATATTTGCCATTTTGATCGGTAATAAAAACCCCAACAGTCGCGTGTTCAATGTAAGAGCGAAATTTCTTCTCACTTTCCTTAAGCGCTTCTTCAGCTTCGATCCGGTCGTTGATATCGAGGATCAATCCTTCCAAAGCCACAAATTCGTCTTCCGGTGCCTTAACCATCCGCCCTTGCTCCCAAACCCACTTGACTGATTTGTCTGGCAAGACGATTCGATAAGTAAGTTGATAGGGTTCATCGGTTTCAACTCTTGATTGAATGGAATTCCAAACCATTTCACGATCATCAGGATGAATGATTTCCCTAAAACTGATTTCTGAATTTCGAATGATGGATTCCGGTTTGTAACCGCACAAGGTGTAACTTCCTTCGCTTACAAACTCCATTGGCCAATCCGGATCATTTTTACAGCGGTAAGCCATTCCCGGTAAATTACTTAGTAAGGTCAATTGTTGGCGCTGGCTTTCGGCGAGTTGCTTTTCGGTTCGGCGTTTTTCAGTGACGTCTGTAGTAACTGTGGCAAAACGGCCCTTTTCAGGTGAAAAAGCGGAAATATCAAAGGTTCTTTCCATCGGTGAAAAGGTGACTTCAAAATGATGAGGTTCTTGAGTTTCCGCTACCCGAGCGTAGATATCCAAATAAGGAGCTGTTCCCGTTCCGTATAACTGAGAAGCCAGTGCGCCAACTGCCTGATTATGAGAGATGCCGGTAACCAAAGTGTATGCCGGGTTGCAATCTACTATTCGATAATCAATAGGATGGCCAGAATCATCATAAACCAGTTCATGTAAGGCTAGCATTTCAGTCATTGAATCATAAAGAGAACGAATTTGTGCCTCTCTCTTTAACAAAGTCAATTCTGCTTTTTTTCTTTCAGTGATGTCTCGAGTGACTCCAATGATTTCAATTGGCAGCCCAATCTCGTTGGTGAGAATTGTAGATATGATTTCCGTGTGAATTAAAGTTCCGCTTCTATGAAGAAGATCAATTTCGTCTCTTTGGATTTTTGTAGATATATCTCCCCTGGTAAATTTCATTATCCGTTCAGGAAGATCTTGATCGACCCGTTCCATCGAATGTGAGGCAGTAAACTCCTCCAGTGGTTTAGAGAGCATTTCATCTGGTGTGTAACCTAATAAATGAATAATGGATGGGCTCATATAAGTGAAATTCCTTTTTTGAATATCCATTATCCAAATTACATCGACCATATTCTCAGCCAATAAACGATATTTCGCTTCGTTTTCGACCAATGCCTGTTCAATTCTATTCTTTTCCAAAGCTTCGAAAATTAAGTCCCCAATCGTTTCAACCACATCAAGATCAATCTGATCATAATCAGCTTGTTTATTGCCCACACCTATCACCGCGACGACCAGACCGTTCTGAATAATTGGCATGCTCAATTCGCGAATTATTTCAGGGCGGTCAACTGGAACTCCTTCTTGATGTGGTTCATTTTTCACATTATTGTGAATAACTGGTTTTTTTGTCCTCACACAATCTGCCCATATGCCCGCTTCCTCTATCGAAAAGTGTCCATTCAATCCAGGCATTGAACCACCATCTTTCAAAGTGTTCGTTGACCAGGCCTGCAGTTGAATTTCGTTCAAACTCACGTTAATTAAATGAAAGAAGCCAATCTTGCTTCCGGTTAAATTCTCAGCCTGGTCAAGGGCAAAAACGATTGCGTCTTCCAAAGTAGTCAGCTCTGCAATTTCAGAAAATTTAAGCCGGATCTGTAATAAATCTTCAGATCTCTTGCGATCCGTAATATCTACAAATGTTGTTTGGATTAGATAAGGTTCTTCATGGTCGGGAGCGGTTAGAGGCACCGAGTTGATCAGGATCCAACGATTGCGGCCTTCCAAAGGATTAAACACCCCCATAATTACATCATTTACTTTTTTTCCAGTTTTGAGCGAAACCATGGCAGGGTGTTCTTCTCCAGGAAAAGGGGATCCATCCTCATGGATAGAACGCCAGCGGGGATCAATTGAAGTAACCCCTCTTAACTGGTCAAAGGTCAATCCTAAAATCTTTTCCGCGGCTGGGTTAACATGCACAATTTGCCCGTGCGCGTCTTGATAAGTTACCCCCTGTGGCATTGACGCAAAAAGAAACCGATAATCGAAATTATTATCTCGGGCAGTTGGATAAACCTGGTTATGTAAAATCTCGTTTTCTTGTTGGAGGCGAGTGATTAAATTACGAGCTTCCAGAAGTTCTGCCTGCAGCTTGCTGATGCGATTCACTTCCATACTTTCCTCCGATAAAATGGCAACCAGTTTGAATTAAATGAACCTAACGATAAATGGCTTGGGTTGGGGAGTAGGTTTAAATTAATCAAATTATAGCAAAAGCTTCAGTACCAAGGCACGCACTTCAGGGTGAAGTTCAGTCAGAAAAATTGTGGGGTTTATGGGTTTCTGAATTGTTGGAAAAAATTAAGAAGAAATTGCTGGTTGACAGTACAGAAATAATGTCTATAATAACATGTTATAACAGGTTATATTATTCTGTTCGAAAGGTTAGCAATGTTGTTAAATGAAGGCAGTGGACAACCTCTTTACGCTCAATTGACAACTCTTCTGAAACACCAAATCGAAACACAGCAATTTAAGCCAGGCGCACGCCTCCCATCAGAAAAAGAATTATGCGATTTGTTCAATGTCAGCCGGATTACTGTGCGAAAAGCGATGAACGATTTGGCTGTGATGGGGCTGGTATATACGGTTCCGGGAAAAGGCGCCTTTGTTTCATTGCCAAAACTAAGAGAACCTCTAAAACCATTAAGCGGTTTCACTGAAGACATGATTAAGAGAGGATATCAACCGTATAGCCGATTGTTGAACTCTGAAATTATTCATGCTGACGATGCCCTGGCTTCCAAAATGAATGTCCAACCGGGGACTGAGATTGTCCACTTCACCCGTCTGCGCATGGTCAATCCCGAAGAAATTCCAATCGCGATTCAAACCAATTATCTGCTCCATATGTACTGCTCAAATATTTTAAATATCAATTTAGAGCGGATATCACTTTATGATACTCTGAGAAATGTTTACCACTTAAAACTGGATAGGGCAGAGACGACAATTGCAGCCCGCCTGGCAACATCAGAAGAATTGCGACAACTAAATCTGATAAAACCAGCGGCAGTTTTAACAAGTGATCAGGTAACCTATTTGCCTACAGGTGAGATTATTGAAGTTGTAAACTCAGTTTTTCGCAGCGATTTGTACCAATTGTCTGTTGTGATGTAATCCAAAATAATCAGGAGGAAACATGTCAAAGGGAAAAGTAAAAGTCGGTATTGTTGGGTCGCGCTTCGAGGCGGATATTCACGCGGAATCATTTCGAATTTTGCCTGATGAAGCTGAAGTGATAGCGGTAGCATCTCCAACACCGGGGAATGCGGCCAATTTGGCTAAAAAATATTCCATTCCCAATGTTTACACAGATTACCGTGAGATGTTTAAAAATCCTGAAATCGAGATGATTACCATAACCGCCCCAAATTATCTTCATCATCAGGTTACATTGGATGCCGCAATGGCAGGCAAACATGTGGTTTGTGAAAAACCCTTCAGTATGACCCTGGAAGAAGCCGACGAAATGATTGACGTTTGTAAGAAGCAAGGGGTATTGCTGATGTATGCCGAAGAACTTTACTTTACGCCGAAGTACGTCAAATCCAAAGAAATGGCTGACCAGGGTGCTTTTGGAAATGTTTATTTGGTGAAGCAAAGCGAAAAACACTACGGCCCCCACGCGGAATGGTTCTGGGATGTTAACCGTTCGGGCGGGGGCGTATTCATGGACATGGGCTGCCATGGCACCGCGTTTGTATGGTGGTTTTTAGGGAAACCAAAATTGTTAAGCGTAACCGCGCAAATGGGCACCTATGTTCATGGAGGCATTACCAAAGGTGAAGACAACTCTTTTGCCATTCTAGAATTCGAAGGCAACAAAGTCGCGATGGTGGAAAACAGTTGGGCGCGTACCGGAGGAATGGATGACCGGGTGGAAGTCTTTGGTGATAAAGGCTGCACTTACGCAAACCTGCATATGGGTAATGCACTGCAAACTTTCTCTGAAAACGGTTATGGCTATGCGGTAGAAAAAGCGCCTACCACCAAAGGTTGGACCTACCCGGTATTCGACGAATTGTACAATTATGGATTTCCTCAGGAAATGCAGCACTTCGCTCGCTGTGTGCGCGGAAAAGAAGAGCCAATCTGCACCGGCGAAGATGGCCGGTTTGTTCAAGAAGTGTTATTCGCGGCATACCAATCAGCAGGAAGTGGACAAAAAGTAGAAATGCCCTTCAGTAAAGCTTATGGTGTCAAAAAACCGATCGATTTATGGTTTAACCCACTGGCTTAAGAAATGAAACAAGGATGGAGCAAATAACCCAATGACTCAACCCCTCCCAGTTTATGCGAATATTCTCAATCAGCCGAATGCACTGAGGCAGTCCCTTCAAGCATTTCGCAATGAAGGCAAAGGATCATTAGTCCAAGCCGCGAAAGCAATTCTAAGTGCCAGGAAAGTGGTTGTTGTATCCATTGGCGCATCCTATGCTGCCAGCTTTCCGTTCATCTATAAAATGGCACAATTGGGGATTAAAGTGAACTTAGAAGACGCGTCCGAATTGCTGCATTACACCCATACCGCCTATGATCGCAATACAGTATTCATACTCATTTCGCGGTCTGGCGAGACGATTGAAATTACCAGGTTGATCGAGCCGCTAAAAAAACTGGGAGGGACTCTCATTGGGATCACCAATGTGATGGACAGCAGCGTGGCAAAAGGGGTAGACATTTTGCTTTATCTTAATAGCCCCGCTGATGAATTAATTGCCATTCAAACCTATTCTGTAACGTTGCAGACTTTGGAACTATTATGGCAACAAATTGCAGGTCAGTTCGACACACCGCAAGTTCAAACACATTTTGATGGGGTGCTTGATCAATTTACTGAGACACTGGCAGTCTTCGACCGTCACAGCCCTACCTGGCAGAATTGGTTTAAGCAATATGAATCGGTTTATCTTTTAGCAAGAGGCGCATCGCAGGCCAGTGCCTGCGAAGGCCAGCTGCTTTTCCATGAAATGGCATGGACAGCGGCTACTTTCTATACCGCTGGATTTTTCAGACATGGTCCATGGGAAGTGATGCAGGAAGGTTTTTTGGGTTTTATTTTTGCTCCAAACGACAACTGCTATGAGCTAAATATTCGTCTGGCTTATGATATCGCGAATCAGCATGGGAATGTATGCCTAATAACTCATCAGATTCCAGGGGAATTCCCCTCAAGAATAATTCCACTGATAATCCCAAAAGTGGCATCAGGAATCAGCCCATTAATGGAGATCATTCCAATTCAATTCTTCATATATCAATGGGCATTATGGAATGGACATAACCCCGGCATTTTTCGCGCTTCTACCGCTGTAACTCTTTCAGAAGGTGAACCAATAGTATAGATAAGCCTGAAGAGTTAAAGGTCGAAGAAAAAAAGCAGCAATTCTTCCATTTAAATAACTGCCAGACAATCAATTTGACCCATCTGGCAATGAGTAATTCCCAATTATTCAATTAAAAGTCATATACCAGTGCAAAACCCATGACTAAAGAAATTATTATCCAAATTCTTTGGTTACAATTCTGTTAAGAGTTTTCTCATAATCGCAAGTTAGTGAGGAAAACTCATCTCTGATTAAATCTTTCATCTATAATTAAGTATGCAACCTAAATTGATCAGTGAGAAATTGCTGAACCAAATAAATATTTAATCTGATGTTATCTTGGCAAAGGACCTCAGGCAAAGTACTTACTCGCTTTACTACCACCAAAACCAGGTTATTTGTTTCCTGAAGGTCTATTGCGGAGATTAAGAAAAGGGAGAACATTTTATTCTGGTATTCAAAGCACCATACAAAAAGCACTTCTATACCCAAAATATGATTTGTCAGATTGATTTAAGTTGATTTTCAATAACAGGTGAGAAGCTTTTTGGCAACGGGAAAATGAATATCACATAAGGTGCGTTTTTGATAAAGAATCAGGATTACCGAAATAAACAATAGTTTAGATCGGGATTTTATCTTTTCAAAAAAGATTTGAGGTTGTTGTGCACCGGTCATATTTGTATCTCACAGCGTTGGTATGCTTGTTATACAGTTATGCATGCGCGCCCAAAAATACCCTCGAGCCCGTTTTAGCCCCCATAACAGTTCAATTAGCCTGGACACACCAATCCCAATTTGCAGGGCTATATGCTGCGGACCAAATGGGATATTATGCAGAAGAAGGCCTGCAAGTTACGTTTATTGAAGGCGGCACAAAGGTCGATAAGCTAGCCCCTGTTTTGAATGGTACCGCCCAGTTTGGTGTGGCAAGTCCGGATGAATTGATCATTGCCCGTTCGAATGGGAACCGATTAAAGGCCTTTTCTACTATTTTTCGTCTTAACCCGGTGGTTTTTGTTTCATTAAAAGATAAGAACATCACAATTCCGCAGCAATTTATTGGCAAAACTATTCGGGCATCCGCGAATACCGCACCTACTTTAAACGCAATGATGGCCAGGTTGGGTATTTCAATAGATCAATATTCTTATGTTGATACGCCTTCGGATATAGAGATGTTTTCGAGCGGAGAGATTCCTGTATGGGGAATCTACCGCAACGCTATGCTGGTCGCGATTCAAAAAGCGGGTTATCCGGTTAATATTATTTACCCCGATGATTATGGAGTACATTTTTATTCAGATAGTCTCTACACCACAGATGAGATCATCAATAATGATCCCCAGCTGGTTCAACGTTTTCTGAAGGCATCCCTAAAAGGGTGGAAATTTGCTGTTGAAAATCCGCAAAGGATTCCTGAATTTGTTCAAATCTATAACCCAGACGCTGATTTGCAAATAGAGCGAGATAGAATGATTGCCACCATCCCTATGGTTAATACCGGGGAAGATAATATTGGGTGGATGACCCCGGAAGTTTGGTTTGAGATGGAAAAAACATTGCGAGACCAGAATTTGATTACAGCCCCAGTAGATGTTACCCAAGTTTTCACCATGAATTTTTTAGAGGAGATTTATAAATGAAAACAATTTCATTTTGTAAAACATTTCTAATTCCAGTCCTCATCTTCTTAAGTGCTTGCAGCCTTCCATTAAAACCGGATGCAGAGCCCACGCCGGTAACTGTTCAACTAAAGTGGGTTCACCAGGCGCAATTTGCCGGGTTCTACGTTGCCGCGGAAAAAGGGTTTTACGCAGAGGAGAATATCGACATTTCTATTGCTCCTGGAGGGGTGGGAATAAACATTTTGGATGAAGTCTCGAGTGGACGCGCGCAATTTGGAGTGATAGGCGCGGAAAAAGTAATTTCCGCCCGCGAGAACGGTGCCTTAATAAAGGCAATCGCTGTAACCTACCGGCGCAACCCTTTTGTGATCGTTTCTTTACCCGAATCCGATATAACCAAGCCGGCAGACCTGATTGGTAAAACTGCTAATCTGGGCGGAATTGATGGATATTCACAATTTGTCGCAATGATGTCCAGATTAAACCTTGATGCCAATCAGGTTAATATCATTCCATACACTTATGATCTCCAGCCATTCCTCAACGGCCAGGTCGATGCAACGCCCGCCATAGCAGCCGGGTCTCTGCTGGGGATACAAAAGGTGCGGCCTGATGTTAACCTGATTTGGGCTGAAGATTATGGGATCCATTTTTACTCAGATACCATAATTACGACTGACCAGCTTATCGCGGATGACCCTGCTTTGGTGGAAAGGTTTGTGCGGGCTACACTTAAAGGGCACCATTACGCGATTGAAAATCCTGAAGAAGCTGTAAACATCAGCATTAAGTATGCAAAGGACCCAGACCCAGACGTTCAGAGCAGGATGATGATCGCCAGTATTCCTTTAATAAACACTGGTGAAGATCAAATTGGCTGGATGAGAGAAGAAGTCTGGAAAAGTATGCAAAGTGTTTTGTATGAACAGGGATTGATTTCGAAAGAAGTAGATCCATCTGAATATTTCACCATGCAATTCCTGGAAAAGTTGGATGATGAATAACCAAAGAAATACAAGCGACAAAGATAAGAGGTTTCATATAAAGTTTAAACACGTTGGCGCGATATTTACTGGGTGATTAATGAAACTTCGATTAAATTTTATTCCGAAATTAACCATAATATTTGTGGTATTCGCGGCTGTACTCTTATCAGCGGTGGGATCTTTGGCGTATGCCAGGGGTCGTCAGGCTTTGTATGACGCCACCACCTCTGAGCTGCAATCGACCGCTATTGAAAAAGAAGCGGCTTTAGAGAGCTGGTTAAATGAACGGCGTTACGGTGTCACCGCTGTGGCAAATGATCCTCATTTGTCCGCAGATTTATACAACTATTTGTCCATAGAACCCGGATCTAATTCCAAACAGGAATTGGGCCAAAGGGTGCAGGATGACCTGCTGGCTCACTTAATAAGTTTTCAGGGTTACCATGAATTTTCAATCTTAGATCCATTGACCGGTGAAATAATTATCTCTACAGATCCTCGTGAAATTGGAAAGTATAGAGAGAATATGCTGTACTTCAGCGAGGGTAAAAAGGGACCATATATCCAAAACCTTTACTATTCACCGTCACTTCAAGCCCCGGCAATGACCGCCGCTGCTCCAATTCTTTTGACTCAAAATGAAAGCGATGGCGACCCCATTCTTCTCGGTGTCTTAACATCCAACCTGGATTTGGATCAAATGAATGTCATTATTCAACGGCGCACAGGCCTTCACCGGACCGATGATGCCTATTTGGTCAGCAAGTCGCATTTATTCGTAACCCAACCTCGCTCGGTTCCAGATGAGGCGGTCTTAAAACGCGGGGTCCATACGGAAGCTGTCAATCAATGCCTGGCACAAAAAAGCGGAGTGATTGACTCGAAAGATTATCTTGACATCTTGTCACTGGTTGCATACCGCTGGCTGCCAGGCCAACAATTATGCTTGATTGTGAAGTTAGATCAGGAAGAGGCGTTTGCGCCGGTAAATAATTTGGGACGCACAATTGCGGTATTCGGGTTGGTCTCTTTTATTGGAGCGACTCTTTTAGCTTTTGGATTGGCGCTGAATATTAGCCAGCCCATTATCCAATTAATTCACGGTACCGAAGAAATTGCCAGCGGCAATTTGCAGCATCGCATTCACATCCACTCCGGTGATGAGTTTGATACCCTGGGTTTAGAATTTAATTCCATGGCGGATAAGCTGCTTGAAAATGAAACTCAGCTTCGCAGCTGGGGTGAGGAACTTGAAAAAAGGGTCGATCAACGGACGGAAGAACTGCGCCAGAGTGAAGAGCGCTATAAATTGGCCACAACCGCGTCAAACCTGGGAATTTGGGATTGGAATGTGGAAGAAAATTATATCTATTTCACCCCCAGGTGGAAATCCATGCTTGGGTTTGATCCAGATGAGCTGGCCAATGATTTCACCACCTGGGAACAACTTATCCATCCAGACGAGCGTGAGCGGGTAATGAGAGATCTTCAACAATTCTTAAACCAGCCCACAGAATATTTTATTAATGAATTCCGTATGCGCCACAAGGATGGTACTTACCTTTGGATCTATAACCGGGCTGCCGCGGTGGTGGATGAGGCTGGTAAAGTGACCAGAATGTTTGGCACGCACACAGACATCACAAAACGGAAACAAGCAGAGCTATCTTTAATAATCTTCCGGCAGGCGGTGGAAAGCACCAGTGACGCGGTGGGCATTTCAGACTCTCATGGAAAACATTTTTATCAGAATACGGCCTTTTCAAACCTGTTTAATTATTCCATAGAGGAAATGAACCAGGAATTGGGGGGGAAAATACTCTATGACGACCAGGCGGTTGGTGAAGCAGTCATTAATCAAATTATGGAAGGTGGCTCCTGGCAGGGCGAGGTATTTGCATCCTCAAAGGATGGACAAAAAATCCCGATAAGTTTGCGCGCGGATGCAATTCGAGATGTTGACGGAAAAATCATCGGGTTGGTGGTGATTCACACAGATATAACAGAAAGAAAGAATATAGAGCAAGCGCTTAAGGAAACGCGCGACTACCTTGAAAAATTGCTGGATAATGCCAGTGCTCCAATTATTGTTTGGGATCCTGAATTTATGATAACTAAGTTCAACCACGCCTTTGAACAACTGACAGGATATGCGGTCGGTGAGGTCATTGGGAAAAAATTGGAATTTCTCTTTCCGGAAAATAGTAAAACCGTGTCGTTGGCGATTATCAACAAAGCAACTTATGAGACCAATATGGAATCCATTGAAATTCCCATCTTGCGAAAAGATGGTGTGATTCGAACGGTGCTTTGGAACTCTGCAAATCTTTATTCCAATGGAGATGATCAGGTGATTGCAACCATCGCTCAGGGTCAGGATATCACTGAGCGCATTGTTGCCGAACAAAATTTAGTCAAGGTAAACCAGGAATTGGAGCGATCCAACAGCGAGCTGGAAAGATTTGCCTATGTTGCTTCACATGATTTACAGGAACCGCTGCGGATGGTTACCAGCTACTTGCAATTATTGGAACGACGTTACAAATCTCAATTAGATGAAGATGCAATTGAATTCATAAACTTC
>Ga0351880_1016_pt2 | contig 34385 bp, 25 predicted proteins | sample BONcelFGM3001E13_FD_206766 | JGI IMG/M metagenome (GOLD analysis project Ga0351880, IMG submission 206766) | Enriched cells from coal bed in the Powder River Basin, Montana, United States - BONCAT cells FGM rep3 HSBNCT.FGM.300.1.E13 ...
TATTTTTGTTTTTTTTTTTTTTTTTACCACTCCTTTTTTTTTTTTATTTGTTTTGGTGTGGGGGGGGGGGGGGGGGGGGGGGGGCCGCCCCCACCAAGCCCCTCCCCTGATATGATAAAGCATTGTCATTCTGAACGTAACGAAGTGGAGTGAAGAACCGACCAAAGGGAGCTCACCGAAGGTAATCTCTAATATCTTTTCAAGATTTCTCCGGACAATAATGAAAATAATTATAAAAATCAGCACAAATCAACTCATTTTATTTACCCCCTTTTTGAAGAAATATACACAATGAACTGAACGATTTAAGTACAGCCAATAATGATTATACTCAGGTAATTTAATTATAACATACAATAAAACAGTTCATGGAAAGTTAATAGAATCACAACAATCAATAAAGAATATAAAAATCCCGAATAGCGTTTTACTTCACTTTCTGATATTACCAGGCTATATTGTTAATTTATTTGAATCCATATGAAAAGAATCACTTTTTCACTTTTGCTGTTTGCAATTATTATCACTTCCTGCCAAAAAATCAGGGACGATCTATTGCCGCAAGGAAGCAGTCAAATGTATTTTCAATCAATACTAACCCCGGATAGCAGTATAAGAGTAATTGTCGGAAAAACTGTTGGGATTCACGATGATAACTCACCGGTTAATGATGCAATTGTGTTGGCGTTTATAAACAATGTTTTTGCTGATACATTGCAATTTGTTGAAAATGGAATTTATAAGTTGTGGAGAAAACCTGAGATTTATGATACTGTAAGAATAGAAGTGATATCGAACGGTAAAATGAGCGGGGAAACCATTATTCCTGCCCCAGCCTATGTTACCAACACCAGCTATGTATGTTCTACCTATTACCATGCACTGGACCAGGAATACCATGGTACACTTACCTTTTCTATTGAAGATGACCCTGAAACTGAGAATTATTACGAAATGCTCATTTATACCCGTAGTAAATCAGGAGCAATGAATTACTATTACTCTTACCAAGTTAGTGACTATTATATTTTTAAACCGGATATTATCATTCAAAACGAAGGCGACTGGGATTTTAAACCAACAACATTGTTTTTTAGCGATAATCTTTTTAGCGGGAAAACCGGTAATTTTACTTTTACCATTGTAGGTGTACGTTCGAATGGATATATAACCTTGCGCAGTATTTCGAAGGAGTATTATTATTACCGTAAATATTATACCCGTCATGCCTACAATGCACAATTAAATTCAGATGGGATACGCAACCTCCTGTTCACCGGAGAACCTTTGGATATGTACACCAACATACAGGGAGGTCTTGGCGTATGTGCCGCATATAGTTCAACCGTTACTAAAATAGAAAGTAAACCATGAAATATACAGCATTAACCTTATTAATAGGCTTTATTTATTTTCAAGCCGTTGCACAACACTCCATGCAGGGTTACATATCCGATGAAAAAACAGGCGAAAGGCTTATCGGCTGTTCGGTGCACATTTTAGGCACCACGGAGGGTGTAACCAGCAATAATTACGGATTTTACAGTATAAAAATCAACAAGTTACCTGCATGGGTAGTTTTCAGTTATATAGGTTACCAAACGGATACCGTTGAATTTGTGCCTGCCGGCAACAATATTGATGTCATGCTTTCTCAAAAAACAAGCAACCTCAAGGAAGTTGAAATAAGAGCCACGAGTGCAGCTACATCCACCCCGAGAACAGGCGTGCTTACCATTCCAGTGCAACAGATAAAGCAATTACCGGCACTTGGAGGTGAAGTAGATGTTATGAAAGCTTTTCAACTGATGCCTGGTGTGCAGGGTGGTAGCGAAGGAACAAGCGGTTTGTATGTCAGAGGCGGCACCCCTGATCAGAATCTCATACTGTTGGATGATATACCGTTATACTACGTTAACCACATCGGCGGTTTTATTTCGGTGTTCGATGTAAATGCCATAAATGATATCAAGCTTATCAAAGGAGGGTTTCCTGCCCGGTATGGTGGCAGGTTAAGCAGTGTGGTGGATATCAGGATGAAAACCGGAAATTCATCTGAAATAAAAGGAGAGTATGGTATAGGACTTCTTGCAAGCCGCATATTTATTGAAGGTCCGGTGTTAAAAAAGGAGAAAACAAAGTTTATGTTTAGCTTGCGCAGATGCAATCTTGACATTGCTACCAGGCTAATCACAAGAATGCAAAGTGGTTTGGTTTTCAGTGCTGGTTATACATTTTACGATTTGTATTCAAAAATTACTCACGAAATTGATTCTGATAATTCTATTTCGTTTTCATTTTACAACGGGCGCGACAATATATTTTTCAAACAAAGAGATCCGGTTGCTGCCGGTTCTGATACCTTTTTCGATTATCAGGCAAACATCATATGGGGAAATACTCTTGCATCAGTCAAGTGGAATCACCAGTACAATAAGAACGTTTTCGGAACCCTGACTTTTGCCTATACCCATTTCAAATACCTGAACAGGGTACAATACGAAGAAAAATACAAGAGCGACAAAGAAGTGATTGAGAAAGCCAGCACATCCTTTGTTTCAGGGGTTAATGATGTGATTTTGAAAAAGGATTTCGATTACTTTGTCTCAAATACTATTTCACTTTAAATGGGTGCAGGCTACACCAATCATCAGTTTAATCCCGGGGTACACACTTTCAGAAGCTTTTCTTTGGATTCAGCTGCCGGTTCGCAAAGTTTATATTCCAATGAAATAACTGCTTATGTCGAAAGTGAGTTCCCGATTACTAAGAATATCAATACAAATGCAGGTTTGCATTTCAATACGTATTTTGTGGATAAATCAATTTATCCTTCCCTACAACCTAGAATAACAGTGAACTATAATATGAAGCCAAACTGGTCAGTGAAATCCAGCTTTGTTTACATGCAGCAGAATCTTCATCTTTTATCAAACAACGGAGCGGGATTACCTACTGATCTGTGGGTTCCGGCAACATCAACCACCAGTCCGCAATACAGTTACCTTTATAGTATAGGCTTGTTTCACACATTCGATAAAAAGGGTGTTGAACTGAGTATTGAGGGGTATTATAAATCACTTGACAATCAGATAGAGTTTAGCGAAGGCGCAAGTTTTTTTGGTGGTACCAATGATTGGGAAGATAAAATTGAAAGGAATGGCAAAGGAAGAGTTTATGGTGTGGAGTTTCTTGCTCAAAAAGACCATGGCAGGTTGACCGGATGGATAGGCTATACCCTTAGCTTCAACTACAGGAAATTTGATAATATTAACAAGGGGAAATGGTTTCCTTATAAATTTGACCGACGGCATTATTTTACAATAGCAGCAAACTATGCGCTAAAAAAGAACATAATATTCAGCGGCGATTTGGTTTTTAATACCGGCAATGCAATTACACTTCCCGACGGAAAATACCCAACCATAAACGAAGAATTTAAACAGGGTATTTTTCCAGGCACTTTGTCGGTTTTTAATCAAGTGTATGACAACACATACACATATTCCGGAAGAAACCAGAGCCGTATGCCGGTTTACCACAGGATTGATCTTGCGGTAAGGTTTATCAAGGAAAGGAAAAAAGGAACCCGGGAATGGGTGATTTCGGTTTATAACATTTACAGCCGACAAAATCCTTACTTTATTTACATGCAGCATGATAAGCAGAAAAAGCTGCACCTTTACCAAATTACGCTTTTCCCGATAATCCCTTCATTTACTTACGTAAGAACCTTTTAAGCGCGAATTGAATGTGTGAGGAGGAATATCAAATTAACTTCCTCAAATAAGACAATTTTTATATCCCCCTCTTTTCCCCCTTTTGGCCTTCGACCAGGCTCAGGCACCAGGGGGACGATTACTTTCGTTTTTTTTAGACACATTAGTTTGCAGAAAGTCCAGTTAAGTCGGGTACTCAAGTGAGGAAGTTATTTCGACAGTTTCACAAAGAGAAATTTCATTTCATCGTCCGGTATAAAATTTCACCACCCGGTCAGAGTTTACACATTCTTCCCATCTCCGCTCATTACATTGGTTTGTATCTGAATGGATTGCTCATGCACAAGTTGAAGAAGAGAGGCAAGAAATTTTGTATCCAGCCCGGCCTTGCTGCCTTTTTTAATGCGGTCGGCAAACAACTCTTTCCAGCGCTGCAATTGAAGAATGGTGATGTTGTGGGTATATTTGTAACGGCCCATTTCTTCAGCTACTTCCATGCGTCTGGCAAGCAATCTGAGCATTTCGTAGTCGATCAGGTCAATTTCGTTTCGCAACTCTTCAAGGCTACGCTCAAATTCGCGGTTGCCGGTTGTTTCTCTCAACACAAGGTGTTCGAGTATTTCCTTCAGAACCTGCGGAGTTATCTGCTGTGCCGCATCGCTCCATGCCTTGTCGGGATCGGGGTGGGATTCTATCATCAATCCATCGGCCTCAAGGTCAAGGGCTTGCTGTGAGATTGATTGTATCATATTGCTGTTTCCCCCGATGTGGCTGGGGTCGCACAAAAGTGGTAAACCGGGCATTCTGCGTTTCAGTTCAATAGGTATTTCCCACTGTGGCGGATTGCGGAATTGTGTTTTTTCAAACTGATAAAATCCCCGGTGAATGGCTGCAATGTTTCTGATTCCGTTTTTATAAATACGTTCAATGGCGCCAATCCACAGCGAAAGATCGGGATTTACCGGATTTTTAATCATCACTGGAATATCTACTCCGGCAAGGCTTTCGGCAAGTTCCTGCACCGAAAACGGATTGACAACGGTTCGGGCACCAATCCACAAAATATCAATACCATGAGCCAAAGCCTGTTCCACATGAGTGGGATTGGCAACTTCAACGGTGGTAAGCAATCCGGTTTCTTTTTTTACACGCATCATCCAGGCGAGACCGGCAGCACCAACGCCTTCAAATGAACCGGGTCGGGTTCGGGGTTTCCAGATACCCGCCCTGAAAACCTTCACCTGCGGAATTTCCTTCAACGCATGAGCGGTTTGCATCACCTGAGCTTCCGACTCAGCACTGCATGGACCCGCAATCACCAGAGGTCTGCCTCCGGAAGGAATCCATGTGTGTATTGACGGGAAGTCCATTTCAGGCGGGGAATTGAATTATGCTTTTACCCACTCCTGAATTTCTTCAAGTTTCAGGGCAGGGATGTCGAGTTTCATTTTTTTGCGAAGACCACCCAGATCGTTCAGCATTTTATTGGGGTTTCCTGCTTTGAGATCGGCCACGGTTTTGAATCCGTACTTCCGCAACACGGCTACCCACACTTCAGGAACGCCGGCTTCAACAAAAGCTTCGTCGCTATCGCCCTGAGGCGTTGCTTTCTTTTCGGGCCTCATCTGCGGGAAGAAGAGTACATCCTGAATGGAAGGCTGATTGGTCATAAACATAGTCAGGCGGTCGATGCCGATACCCATTCCGGAGCAGGTCGGCATTCCGTATTCGAGTGCCCGCACAAAATCCATATCGATAAACATGGCTTCATCATCGCCTTTTTGCGAAAGTTTAAGCTGATCCTGAAAGCGGTCAAGCTGATCAATCGGATCGTTCAGCTCGGAGTACGCGTTACAGAGTTCTTTACCATTGACAAAAAGTTCAAACCTTTCGGTCAATTCAGGATTGCTGCGGTGGCGTTTGCAAAGCGGCGACATTTCAATGGGATAGTCCATGATGAAAGTCGGCTGAATGAGATGCTCTTCGCATTTTTCCCCGAAAATGGCATCAATCAGTTTTCCGGTGCCCATGCTTGGCGCGGTTTCTATGCCCAGTTCACTGCAAATGGTGCGGAGTTCCGATTCTGATTTCCCTGAAATATCCACGCCTGCATATTGTTTTATGGCGTCGGTCATGGTGAGTCTGCGGAAAGGACGCTTAAAGTCGATGGTTCGTTCACCTACCTGTACATCGGTTCGTTTGTGAAGCGCCAAAGCCACTCTTTCGAGCATTTCTTCGGTAAAATCCATCATCCAGAAGTAATCTTTGTAGGCAACATAGATTTCCATTACGGTGAACTCCGGATTGTGGGTGCGGTCCATGCCTTCGTTGCGGAAATCTTTGGCGAATTCATAAACGCCGTCAAATCCGCCGACGATAAGTTTTTTAAGGTACAGTTCGTTGGCAACACGCAGGTAAAGTGGCATATCCAGCGCATTGTGATGCGTGGTGAATGGCCTGGCAGCAGCACCACCGGGAATGGGCTGAAGAATCGGAGTTTCTACTTCGAGATAGCCACGCTCATTAAACAAAGAGCGCATGGAATTGATGATCTGGCTGCGTTTTACAAAAATATCCCTGATTTCAGGGTTTACGATGAGGTCAACATAGCGCTGGCGATAACGTTGTTCAGGATCGCTGAAAGCATCAAATACCTGATCATCTTTTTCCTTTACCACCGGAAGCACACGCAATGATTTGCTGAGCAGTTTGAGCGATTTTACATGAATGGATATTTCGCCCATCTGGGTAATAAAGACAAATCCGGTAACGCCGATGATGTCGCCGATATCGAGCAGTCGTTTAAAAACGGTATTGTAAAGCGATTTGTCTTCGCCCGGGCAAATGTCGTCGCGTTTGATGTAAAGCTGAATACGTCCGCTTGAATCCTGAAGGTCAACAAACGATGCGGCACCCATAATACGGCGGGTCATAATACGGCCGGCAATGCTAATATCCTGGTATAGTTCCTTGTTTTCGGGGAACTTGCTGTGGATTTCGGAGGTGTTTATATTTACGTCAAACGCTTCAGCCGGATAAGGGTTGATGCCTGCTTTTTCGAGTTCTTTAAGAGATTCCCTGCGGATTGATTCCTGTTCGCTGAGTTCGTGATGCATGTATGAAATTTTTTGCAAAGATAGGAATTAATGGTTCAGGGAAGAGTAGGGGGAATGGAGGAAGTGGAGGTTCGGGCATTGAAAAGAGCCTTACCTTTTGGTTTTTGCAAGAAAATGCTCTCTGTAGGTTACTCCTATCGGGATAAGCTTACCACCTGCAACCACATCATGCCGATCAACAGATTCCAGATGTTTCAGAGAGATAATATAGGATTTGTGGATTCGAACAAACTCATCGTCGGGCAAAAGATCAAGCACCTCATTCATGGTAAATAATGCCATCACTTTTCGCTCTCGCGTATGGAAACACATGTAGTTGCCAGCTGCTTCAATGTAAGTAATTTCGTCGGGTGAAATCTTAACCAGTTGAGTTCCGCTTTTAATGAACATGCTGTTGTCAGTCTTTTCACCGGGCTTTGGTGCTTGCTGTCGTGTTTGCAAGCTGGCAGAGCACAAAGTGCCTGAAGCTTTATTCACTGCCTTAAGAAATCGTTCGTATTTAATTGGTTTTATCAGATAATCAACAGCGCTGTACTCGTAGCTTTCGGCAGCAAACTCAGGGTATGCAGTGGTAAAGATGACCATAGGCGGAATGTGCAATGTCTTGATAAGCTGAATGCCTGATAACTCGGGCATATTGATATCGAGAAAGATTAGGTCAACTTTTTCTTTGTTGAGAAAGTCAAGAGCCTTAAATGGATTGCTATAGAGCTGGACTAACTCAAGGAATGGAGTCCGCTGAATGTAATCCTTAATCAGGTCGAGTGCAAAAGGCTCATCGTCAATAACTACACATCTCATGTTTCACTTATTAAAGGGTTAGAAGTAGTTTAACGGTAAAATCTTTGTTGTTGTCATTTATGCTTAGTTTGTGCTTTTCGGGGTAAAGAATAGCCAACCGCTTCCGGGTATTTTTAATGCCAATTCCCGAGGAATTTGAATCAAACGACTGTCCATTTCTGAATATCTGGTTGCGTGCAACAAATTCCATTTCACCATTCTGAAAACCAAGAGATATAGTAATATCTGTCTCCTGTTCCAACTTTACGCCATACTTGAAAGCGTTCTCAATAAAAGGTATCAATATAAGCGGAGCTATGCGATATCCTGAATAGTTCCCGCTAACGGTAAAGGTAATTTTTACAGGAATTTCTGCGGAGAATCGCATCTTCTGAAGATTGATATAATTGCTTATAAAATCAATCTCGCGCTGAACTTCCACTTTGTCAACATTACTGTCATAAATCATGTAACGCATCATTACTGACAGCTTTTCAATAATATCGGCAGTTTGTTCATCGCCTTTGCGATTGGCGCTGGAGTATGCCATATTTAAAACGTTAAACAGGAAGTGAGGATTTAGCTGAGTTTTCAGAAAACTCAATTCTGCGGTAAGCTTTTCATGAATAAGTTCCTGCTTCTTCTTCTCATTTATTACCCAGGTTATGGTAAAGCCGTAGCCAATTGAAAGCGATATAAATATCAGATGAATGATGGAATTGGTCAGAAACTGCCCGTAAAAAGGTTCAGGGCTGTTCGAGTGAATCCATGTCAAAAAGAAGTAATCTAATAAGGTTTCAAATAGTGTAAACGATACAAATAATATAATCACACTCAGCAGGAATTTTTTTATCTTTCTTTTATTGGCGTACCTTGGAATAAGAAATATCGATACTGAATAAAATAGTATTGCATTTATCAATGTTCCAATGGTTAGGGGAATTATTATTGAATTGTCAATTTTGTTAAAAGGACCCAGAGTTCTGATAAAAATAATCCCCAGAATATATAGCGTCAGCCATATGGTAATATGAACTGCAGGCTCAATAAATCTTTTGTTCAGCATAATTAATGATTCAGGTGATGCATTAGATAACTAAAGGCAAATAACTAAAAAAAAACGACAGTAAATTCGTCAGATTGATGAATGGTTGTTATGTTATTCAAACTTAACCTTTTTATTGATGAATGCATCTTAAATATTTTATCAACGAGTTCATCATCAGATCATGGACACAGGCATATTTGCTGATTTTCAATATATTGTGACAGTATCTTTGAGCTCAATTTACATTTATTACACAACTAAAGTCCAAAATTCATGAAAAAGTTATTTTTGATGCTGAATCTGGTTGCGGTACTGGCAATCCTTAATACAGCTGCTACCGAAAGGCCGAAACAACTAAGTGACAGGATTGATTCGCTGGTATCTCTTCAGTACAGTGAAGGTCAGCCTGGCGGAGTAATCGCTATATTATCGGGAGAGAAGATATTGATAACAAAGAGTTACGGTCTTATGGACATTGAGCAAAATAAGCTTAATGACATGGCCACAACATTTGACATTGCCTCAGTAGCCAAACAATTTACTGCTTTTGCCATTATGCTTCTGGAGGAAGAAGGCAAGCTGGAGCTTGACAACGATATCCGGGTCTATCTTCCAAAGTTGCCGGAGTACGAATTCACAATCACTGTGCGCAACCTGCTTCAACATACAAGCGGAATTGCATCAACTGATGTGCTCAGGCTTTTTGCCGGATTATCATTCGATGAGTTATGGAATCAGCAAAAGGAGATTGAACTTATAGGACAATATTCTCATTTGAATTTTAAGCCAAATACCAGCCATGTATATTCCAACTCGGGTTATGCACTTCTTGCTCAGATTGTGGAAGTGGTAAGCAGAATGAGTTTCCCTGATTATCTCGAAAGCAAAATATTTATTCCGGTCGGAATGAAATCAGCATTGGTTTATTCCGATCCGACTCTTAAGCTGGTAAACAATTCCACTGGATACAAGATGGTTGAAGGAAAAGCGGTAAAGGTCAGCTCAACAACAGATTACAGCTATGGGAGCAGCAATATTTATATGAATTTAAATGATATGATTCGCTGGGGACAAAACTTCATTTCGCCAAAAGCCGGCAATATGGATATAATTAACCGCATAATGAATCCATACAATACACTTGAGAATGGCGACAGCATTTTTTATACTTATGGTTTTAACGTACGAAAATATAAAGGTGTTAAAATGGTTGAACATAGTGGAGGGGTCCCGGGTTTCAGGAATCAGTTTATGATTTTTCCCGATGACAATCTGATCATAATTCTGATGTTTAATAATGAAAGTATCAACACCCGCCGTCTGGCAAACGGCATTGCAGATATACTTCTATCAGATAAAATTGTTGAGGAAATCACCAAACCCCGTATCGAAGTGGAATATGATCCTGAAAAGGTACTGGAATTTGCAGGAAACTACCAAATGGAAGATGGTATGGAACTTTCCTTCGAAGTTAAAAAAGATACATTTTGGTTGGTTTTGCCCGATAATGCCAGATTTCAGCTTTTTGCTGAAAATGAATACAGGTTTTTCCTTAAGGTATTTGATGCTCAGTGTACTTTTGTTCCTGCTCAGAACGGAGAAGTAAACAACATGATATGGCATCAGGGCGGCGGTGATTACAAAGCAATAAGGGTCGAAAATAAAGTGTTGCTTTCCGCTGAGGAACTTGCCCGGTATGCAGGGACATACTACCAAAAGGATTTGCGGGTTGAGTATCCGTTGATTTGTGAAAATGGTAAACTTTCTTTGTCAACTCCTCCGACCTTTCTGAATTACCTTGGGTTTGATGCTGTTGACCTCAATCATATCAATGGTGATAAATTCCTCACCAACAAGCTGGGAGTACTCGAGTTTACCAGAGATGAGAACAATCACGTCAATGGCTTTGTGCTTCTCGATGTCGGGAGGTTACAGAATCTCAGATTTTCTCTGTTATCAGAATGAAATATTATAACAAAAGTTCAAAGTCTAAAGGTTAGTCTTGAATTCTGGTGTTAACGTCACTTTTCCATTCATCAATTTCATTAAAGCAAGGATATACAATCAACCGGATCAGATTTGAATGCCAAATGCACAAGACTGGTTTTTCCCGTCTGATCCGGTTTATCGGGCATTCAATTGCCATTCAGACGCTTTTAACACATTATTATTTCGTACTCAAAAGGGGGAACATACTTTTGCCGCTTGAATTCCCGATCCTATAACCTGCATTTTAGAAATAAAGAAAATGAAAATTACAAAAGAGAGCAGCAAATTTTCTGTGCTGATGATAATGTTGATATTCAGCTCATTGCTGGTGTTTTCGCAAAGCGGACTTAAGCAGACTGTAAGAGGCAGAATCGTTGATGCTGAAACAAAAATTCCACTGATTGGTGCGACCATTATTCTGGAAGGTTCAACGCCATTAACCGGAACCACCGCTGATTTAGATGGAAATTTTCGTTTTGAAGGGATACCCGTTGGACGACACAATTTCAAAGTTAGTTATATTGGATATGAAACAAGAATTGTCTCTGAAATACTTGTCGGCTCAGCAAAGGAAATTGTACTTTCCATCGAACTTAAGGAAGCTTTTCTGTCACTTAATCAAGTGGTTATCAGAGCAAATTCTGATAAAGATAAACCTGTGAACTCCATGGCAACCTTGAGCGCACGCACATTCAGCGTTGAGGAAACCAGCAGATATGCCGGAGGTTTTGACGATCCCGCCCGTCTGGCATCGGCTTTTGCCGGAGTTGCTACCACACAAACGACAAACAATGCAATCATTATCAGAGGCAATTCGCCAAGGGGAGTGCTCTGGAGATTTGAAGGGGTGGATATTCCTGCAGCATTTCACTTTCCGAATGTTGACTTTGCCGGTGGTGGTGGTTTTACAGTGCTCAGCAATCAAATGTTACAGAATTCCGATTTCTTTACGGGTGCATTTCCTGCCGAATATGGCAATGCAACGTCGGGTGTATTTGATATCAGAATGCGGACCGGAAACGCTGAAAAGCGCGAATATACTGCCCAATTGTGTATGCTGGGAGCCGATATTTCGGCCGAAGGACCTTTTAAGAGAGGAGGGAAATCAACTTACCTGTTTAATTACAGGTATTCAACCCTGGGGCTGGTTGGCGCAATGCTGAATTTTCCCAACATTCCGACTTATCAGGACCTGAGTTTCAAATTTGATTTTCCCACCCAAAAAGCTGGCACATTCTCATTCTGGGGGCTGGGAGCAGATGACAAAAATATAAAGACAGAAGAAACAGACTCCTTAAAATGGGAAAATGACATCAGCCGGAACCGGATGAGATACTACAATAAGTTTGGTACCATTGGTCTTTCGCACAGAATGTCTGTAGGGACAAAATCATTCATCTACTCTACGCTTAGTGCGGAAGCAATGAGCTATAGCATGGATAAAAAGGAGCTTACACTGAATATGCTTCTGCTTCCGGCAGATTATATAAAAAGCACAGAAGGGAAATACACCTTCCGCACAGTGCTGAACCATAAATTCAATCAGCGGATTACATCACGCACAGGCGTAACGGTAAGTAGTCTGTTTTTCGATAACACATTAAAAAAAGCTTTCAGAGAGAATCCTGAAATATTAACCACTTTCGTTGAAAACAGCGGAACCTCGATGATGACACAGGCATTCTCACAGTTCAGGATAGAACTTTTGCCAAATCTTTCAACCAACCTGGGATTTCATTCCATGTATCTTGATGTAAATAAGAAAGCCACTTTTGAGCCCAGGGCAGGGATGAACTGGAATTTCTCACAAAAAGACGAATTAAGCATTGGTTATGGTTTGCACACACAAATGGAAGAATTGCGCACCTATTATTCTCAAACCAATACCGATGGAGTGATAGAAACGCCAAACAAAGACCTTGGATTTATTAAGTCTCATCATTTGGTGCTGGGCTACAGCCGCAGAATCAGCGATGTAATGCGCATAAAAATTGAGCCTTATTATCAGTATCTGAATAATGTTCCAGTGCGTCCGGGCAGTTCATTTGCAATCATAAATATCACTTCCGATTGGGCAATAAACAGCAAACTTGATAATTCCGGAACAGCAACAAACTATGGAATTGATATAACGGTTGAGCGTTTTCTGAAGGATGGATTTTATTATCTGTTCACTGCATCGGTTTTCGATTCAAAATATATGGGTGGTGATGGAAAGGAATACAGCACAAGATTCAACCGGGGATTTGTAGTTAATGCGCTTGCCGGAAAGGAATACATGCTTCGCAGTAAAAATATTCTGGGGATAAGTGCAAAGGTAACCTACATGGGGGGATTGCGCTACACTCCTGCACTGAATGCGGAATCTCTGGCTGCCCAGATGTATATTCCTGATGATTCTCAGGCTTTTACAGGGCAGTTTCCTTCATCAACGGGTGTAGATTTTTCAATCACTTACCGGGTAAATAAAAAGAACCACTCGGGTGTATGGATTCTGATGGTGAAAAACGCTTTGCTGCAGCCTGATTATTCCGATCCTTTCTACGATTTTATTTCAAATCAGGTAATGATTGATCAGATGAAAATGCCGATTCCATCGCTTGGATATAAGATAGAGTTTTAACGGGTTTCTGAATTAGAACTCAAAAAAGTTTGAGCATAATGCATAGATGGCTGGGGTAAACAGCTTCCTTATAAATTTTCAGAAAGTTTGAAAGTATTTTTCCACTTTCCTGTTAGCAGGGCCAACCTTTTTGAGGGGAGTGATTTCGCCCTTTCAGGGCTTATGTTTTGTTTTTACACCCAGTTATCACAGGGCTTCGCCACTGTGTTACCAGATTTCGCCCTTTCAGGGCTAAACATAATAAAAGCCCTGAAAGGGCGGAATACATTAACGATGGGTGAAGTCCATCGTAATGAAACAATCACTTTTTCAAGCCCTGAAAGGGCGAAATAAAAAAAGGTATTGAATAGTCTTTAGGTAAGAATGACTAAGGTTGGTTTTTGACTGGATCAGCATTTGATGTATTCTGATCTGTCTTTGGAAGTTCGCCGCGGCAAAGCGAAGAATTCTGGATCAGTTTTCCACAATGTCAACCGAATTTATTGCAGAAGCATCGAATGAAATGTCAAATGCAAGCTTACCCAATCGACTGCATATCGTGCAATCTTTTATAAGCACCTTGAGTAGCCATAAGTTTGGCGTGGGTGCCACGTTCAACAATTTCGCCCATTTGCATAACAATGATTTCATCGGCATGTTGAATGGTTGAAAGCCGGTGGGCAATTACCAGTGAAGTGCGGTTTTGCATCAGTTTGATAAGGGCATCCTGCACCAGTCTTTCTGATTCAGTATCGAGGGCTGAAGTGGCTTCATCGAGGATCATAACCGGTGGATTACGCAATACCGCACGTGCAATGCTGATGCGTTGCCGCTGACCACCCGACATTTTTATACCCCGATCGCCGATGTTGGTTTCGTAACCTTCGGGCATCTGCATAATAAATTCATGAGCATTGGCTACTTTAGCGGCTGCAACAATATCATCAAGCGAAACATTCTGCATACCAAAGGCAATGTTCTCAAAAATCGAAGCATTAAAAAGTATGGTTTCCTGAGAAACTATGCCCATCAATCCCCTTACATCGCTGATAAAAAAGTCGCGTATCGGTGTGCCATCGATTAGGATTTCGCCCTGAGTGACATCGTAAAAACGCGGCAACAAATCGGCCATGGTTGATTTTCCTGAGCCCGACGCGCCGACCAAAGCAATGGATTTTCCTTTCGGGATAACCAGATTGATATTCCTCAGCACATCTTCCTGTTCGTAGCGGAACCACACATTGCGGTATTCAATCTGAGTGTTGAAATCATTGATATGCAGCGCGTTTTCCTTTTCGGTTATCACTTCTTCGGCTGCAAGAACCTGCTCAATGCGTTCTACCGAAGCGGCTCCTTTCTGAATATTGTATATGGCCGTTGAAATTGCCTTTATGGGATTGATCAGTTGCGAAAACACCAGGATGTACATGATAAAAAGGGCAGCGTCCATGGTTGATCCGGGCGAAAGAATAATTTTACCTCCATACCAGATCACAAAAACCGAAACTGCAATTCCCAGAAATTCACTCAAAGGGGAAGCGAGGTCTCTTTTGCGGTAAAGACGCACCATCAAACGGTTATATCTATCATTGGTTTCCTGAAAATTGCTGTTGGCCCAGTCGATGGCGTTGAATGCTTTGATGTTTCGCAATCCACTGATGGTTTCTTCGATGGTTGAAAGCAGTTCGCCCATTTTAATCTGTCCTTTGGCCGAAGTCCGCTTCAGGCTCTTACCTATCTGACCAATCAACAGTCCACTTAAAGGAAGAAGCACAATTACCATTAGAGTTAGCTCATAATCCATTATGAATAAAGTAACCAGATATGAAATAATGGTAACGGGATCGCGGAACATCATTTCGAGCGAACTGAGCACCGACCATTCAACCTCCTGCACATCGGTGGTCATGCGAGAAATGATATCTCCTTTCTTTTTTTCGGAATAATAGGAAAGAGGCAGAATAAGTATTTTAAGGTATAAAGCATTTCGTATGTCGCGAACCACGCCGTTACGCACTTCGGCCATATAATACATGGCAAGGTAACGGAACAGGTTTTTCAGCAGATAAACCACCACTAGAATCACACAGATAAATGCCAGTACAGTCAGTTCATCATATTTGTCGATCCATGCGCCAATCTGAAAATAGAAATGATCTTTTAGTGATGCTATTTTCCACTCAAATTCCCCAACCGATTCCATTGGTTTTTCGAGCTTGAAAAGTATGTTCAGCACCGGAACTACAGCTGCAAAAGAAATCAACGAAAACACAATGCTGATTATGTTGAAGAGAATGTTCAGCAATGCAAATCCCCAATAAGGGATTGCATATCTGAGTACTTTAAAAAGGTTTTTCATAGAAAAGCTTCTTCATTTCACGGAAGCGAGCACAAAGATAGAGGTTATGAGCGATTTTACACAAATCGGGAGAATCTGTCATAAGTAATTGACTGTCCTGAGATCTCTAAGGGGCATCGAAAGAGGGGTGTTGGATAATTATAAATTTTAATAAGTAAATTACTAAATTTGCCAAAAAGGATAAATCAGGAATTATTGAAGTTATGATGGAACAACGGGCAAGCATACTGATAGTTGACGATGTAGTGGCTAATCTTTCGTTGCTGAATGCTCTGATTAAAAACATCGGTGTTGATCTGATAATGGCACTTTCCGGAGCTGAAGCACTGGAAAAAACCGAGGGAGTTGATCTGGCATTGGCTATCATAGATGTACAGATGCCACGAATGAATGGTTATGAACTGGCTGTGAAACTCAATGAGAGCAGGAAGGACGAAAAGGTGCCGGTTATTTTTATTACAGCAAATCATCTCGATGAAACCAGTGTCGCCAAAGGTTACCAATGCGGTGCAGTCGATTATATTTTCAAACCTGTAAACAGACTGATACTGCTCAGTAAGGTTGATGTTTTTCTGGATATCTTCAAGCAGAAGCAAACAATCAAGAATAATGCTATGCTTCTGAAAGAGGCTGCTGATAAGTTGGTAAGAACCAATAAGAGACTACAGAGAAAGGATGAAAAAATACTTCAGGAGCAATTATTTACCAAAGCTTTACTTCACAGTATTCCCGGAATATTTTACCTTTATACTATTCCGGAACTTAAACTGGTAATGTGGAATAAACAACATGAAACTTTGTTTGGTTATGAACCTGATGAAATGAAAGGCCGTCATGTACTGACCTGGCATTTGCCCGAAAGGTGGAATGCTGTTATGGAATCGATCAAGGACATAATTACTGAAGACTATGCCGGAATAGAAACAAATTTGGTTAAAAAGGATGGAAATACAATTCCGTTTATTCTCACAGGAGTGAAGTTTGAGCGGAATGGACGAAATTATCTGGTAGGCATTGGAACTGATATAACCGAAAGAAAAAGAGTTGAGAATGAATTGAATGAATCACTGGATCAATTGAAATTGCTATCCAGGCATATTGAACAGGTGAGAGAGGATGAGCGAGTGGCAATTTCGAGGGATCTTCACGATGATCTGGGGCAAGCTTTAACAGCTGTAAAAATTGATCTGGGAATTATCAAGCAAAAAATTTCAGATACAGATGTTATTCTGAAGATCGAAAAAGTTACAGCACTTGTAGGCAATACGATAAAAACAGTTCAGCGGCTCACTTCACAGTTAAGGCCTGAAATTATTGATGATCTTGGTTTGGAAATCGCAATAGAATGGTTTACCGGCGAATTTGCCGAAAGAAATAATGTTGAAGTTGTTCTTAATCTGGATCCGGATATTATTGTTTCTTCTGACAATTCACTTATCCTTTTCAGAATAATGCAGGAATCGCTGACCAATATAGCTCGTCATGCAAAAGCAACAACGGTTAATATAAGTCTGCTTAAAATTGACGAAACCATACATTTCAGGATATCTGATAATGGGATTGGTATCTCAGAATCAGACAAAAAATCGAAAAAATCATTCGGATTAATTGGCATGAAAGAAAGGGCTGCTTCAATGGGAGGTATATGTGAAATAACAAGTGTTGATAATGTTGGAACTGTAGTTGAGCTTATATTACCATCGAATTTAATCTGATCAATATGAAACTCTTGATTTGCGATGACCATAAGATTGTGCGGGAAGGGCTGAGGCAAATCCTGCAGCAGATCGAAGATGTCTCATCCATCACTGAAGCCAGCAGTGGCAGTGAAGTATGCAATATTTTGAAAGACAGAACCATTGATATTATTTTGCTCGACATTTCACTTCCAGATATGAACGGATTGGAAGTACTACAGATTATAAAGGAAAAATGGCCTTCCACCAACGTTCTTATGCTTAGTATGCACCCTCAGGAGCAATATGCAATCAGGGCACTGAAACTTGGTGCCGCGGGCTACCTCACAAAAGACACTGCTTCAGAAGAATTACTAATGGCGGTTAAAAAGGTTTCGGCCGGGGGTAAATACATTTCACATTCGTTGGCTGAAAGTATGGCTCTCCAGTTCAAGTTAAAAGCTCAGCAGCAAAAACATGAATTGCTTTCGCAGCGTGAGTTTGAGATTATGATTCAACTTGCCAACGGAAAATCATTGCTCGAAATAGGGCATATTCTCTGCATTTCGGCAAAAACGGTAAGTACTTACCGGGGTCGCATTATGGCAAAGATGGAGCTTAACAAAAACACAGAACTTGCCATATATTGCATCGAAAATGATTTGATTTAGTTTTATTCTCCGAATGCTATGGAGATCTAAAAAAAAGTGTCCCGCTAAAAAATGGCGGGACACATTACTCAGCAAAATTTTGACGACAAACATATATGGGGCGCTGAGTATATTATATATTTTTCATGCTTATTGGAGGACAATTCACTACTAACCTGTAATTGTACCGGCACACTTCATTCATTCGGACTAATCAGCAAAACGTTTATCTGAGTAAAGGTTTTGACAGTATTAACCTCATCAGCAAAGCAAAAATTGCTACGAAAAGCAATATCATACTAACGGGATATATTTTGACAGCCATAAAACCAATTGCCCATAGAATGATCAGAACAATGGTGGCAATGTAAACCAGTTCGTTCATGACAGAGTTTGTTTGAGTTGTTTAGAGTAATAAGGCAGTGGATGATTTTCATTAAAGTGCTGTTCTTTAGAAAATCAAAGCAAGTAATTGACCAGTAAAGTCATTAAGCGTATGAAGATCAGGAATGTGCGAACTTCATTTCATTAAACAAAAAACGTAAAAACATCCCGAATATTACAAAATGGGTGTTTTTGTCTTACAAAATTAAATACAGAAGTATAAAAACGGGTTACATAATTCTTGGCAAATATTGCAACTTTCACACATTCAGTCAATTTGGTTGTCTGAAAATGTACTTACCAGCGAAATGTAAAATGTTGGAAATTACTTAGTCCTGCTTGCGTATGGGAATAATGTAAACGGGCAATTTTGTTTTGCGCAGCACCTCCTGAGTAACACTTCCCATTACAATATTTTCAAGCCATTTGCGGCTGTGAGATCCCATTACAATTAAATCTGCATTTGTGGCTTTTGCAGCGGATAGAATTGAAGTAGCTGTATCGCCTTCTTCGATGAGTGTGGAAATTGATTCGTTGCCTAAGGCATGTTTTATCTTTTCGAGCAATTGCTTAGCGCCTTCTCTTAAGCTTTCGATGTTTTCAAATTGCATAGGTATAACTCCCAGATATGCTCCGACTCCTGCCATTGGGATTGGTTCTGCTGTCGAATAGAATGCCTGGTCGGATATAACAAAAAGCAATACAACTTCAGCTTTTAATGACCTGGCTAAAGAATAACCTGATTCGGCAACTTTTTCGGCAGATGGATCATAATCCAGTGCGATCAATACTTTGTTTATGGTTTTTGTTTTCATATTCAATGGGTATTTTAATGATTCGGGTAAATTATTTTGTGCCATAGCCCAATTCAGTTGTTACGCATTTACCGGTCTCAGAAAATGTCATTTCAGGCTTGGCCAGACGATCACAAAGGTCACAGTATTTATACAGAAATGTGTTATATAATTTCGGAGAATTACTACATTATTCACATACAGGTTTCCTTGCAAAATTGCGGGAACCTAAATTGAAAATACGTAGCTTCGGCATTAAGGGTCTAATCACCAGATACTTCAGCATTGCTGCTCATTGGCCGGATGGTCCAGTTTATACCTTGCCAGCATCGAAACAAGCGATTCGTAATATGATTTCAGGTGATTAATTGTGATTTGCTGATCTGCTTCCACAGGTATTGTTACGGGCATTTCTTCTATAAATTTCGATAATTCGGGGTAATTGTTCTGAATGGTTAAGGTGATTTCAAGAATTCTTGAATTCAAATCCTTTTCCATTTCATCGGGATTCATATTTTGAGTCACGCCCCTTCCATCAACCATTGGCTGATTTTCTTTATCCGGATTTCTGGTTTCCGGGCTATCGCCGGTTTTACCATTTAAGTTATTTTCCATAGTTGTTGATTTCTTGATTAAAATTCTTCCTGAATAATTGAATTCCGGTCAATTCCTAAATTCGATAACTGAATGTCCAGTGCATCCATCATTGGGGGTGGTCCGCATAAATAAATATTGTTAAAAGAGCTGTTAAGATGCGCTTTTAGAAAGTCTTCAGTGATTTTCCCGTAAGCATAACCATCTGCTTTTTCGTCGGATAAAATATTGATAAAATTGTGACCCAACAGTCGTTCAAACTCATCCCGAAGAATGATGTCAGCTCTTGTTTTGTTGGCAAAAATGAGTTTATTTCCCGCCAAATCATTCCTTGTCTGAAGAAACCGGAAAATGGGAATAAATGGTGTTATTCCGGCACCCCCTGCAATAAATACACCTTTACCTTTGTATTCAATGGCTCCGAATACTTCATTCAGAAGCAACTCATCTCCCTTTTTCAATGTCAGAAGTTTTTCGGTTACACTGTTTCTTTCTGCATAAGTTTTGATGACAAACTCAAGGTGTTCATCGCCGGGCAATGAAGTAAATGTGAACGGTCTTAATTCATCCCTCCAGTCCTCCTGGTTGATTGATATTTCAGTCGCCTGCCCCGGCATAAAGTTGAATCTGTGGGGTTTGGTTGTAATAATCTGAAGCACATCGTGGGTGATAAGCTTGATAGATTTTATTTTTACCGGGAGTTCTTTCATTGATTGCTTCTTTAAAAAGTAAAAACAGAAAACTGCAAAAGTTACTGTAGCGTGATAAATACCAGTCTTAAGTCTGGTATTTAATGGTCAGATTTTCATGAATTGACAGCGCGATTGTTTGTATTTATTTCAGCAACTAAGTTAAGTGATGGTGTTATGGATATCATTACAGTATTTACAAAACTTATTATAAGATTCACACTTACACCTTGCTCGGCTGACAAAGTATTACCTGCAATTCTCCTTATTTTAAGATGAAAATAAAAAATCTGCAATTGTAGTGAAAACAAAAAAAGCCCAGTCAGATAATTCTTTAATTGGAAAATCGGAAAACAGCTGCAATTTTTTTTTGGATCATGGGGAAGGAGAACTAAAATAAACCCATGTTCCTGATGCCATTTTACCAACCCCGTGAACCAAAAAAGACTTCACCCGACTGAACTTTTCAAAAAAACAGATCAGCAATCTATTTTTCATTAACTGCAAAGCAAAGATCTATAAAAATGGGATTTTTACCGTTACATAATTCTTGCGTATATTATCAATATTCATACATTCGGGTGTTGAAGGAATATAAAGATCGGGCAAATGAGAGTCTCAGATGCCCGAATTCATTCTTATCTTTAAAAATCTGAAATTACTGACCTGATCTGGTTGTTTGTCATGCTTAGTTTTTGTGCGATCTTTTTCAGCATCTTTTCTTCTTTCCCATCCTTGAGTTGAAGGTCAGATTCAGTCAATTGAGGGAATTTCTTTATTATCCGGTATTTGAATTCCTCTATATTTTGTTTGTTTATCAAGAAATCCATCTTTGGTATTTTTAGGTTAAATAAAAGTGGATTGTCCGGATTTGAGAGTGTACATTAAGCTTCCAAACCCGGACAATTATGAAATTGAAGATTCCTCAATATTGATATTGCTCAATTTTTAATCAGGTTTACATAGTTTGGGCAGGTGATAGACTTAATCCTTATTGTCAACTGTCAGGTCCTTTAAAGCAGAGCCCAGTTCATCCATGTCGTGGTTAAATTCACGTTTGAATGATTCCCATCCGGTTTGATTTTTCTCATATTCATTCATCCTGGTCTTCAGGTCTGCAATTTTTTGTTCAAGCCTCTCAATCCTTTGTTTATAAAGATCATCAAACGTTTTACCTGGTTTCTTCATTTGGGTTTTTAACGCCTGGATGCGGATTTCGTATTCACTGATCTTTATTTCACTTTCTGTTTTAAACTCACGCCATTCTTCAGCACTGGCTACTTTTTGGGCTTCGATTTCGGCATCCTGTCTGGCATCTTCCAGTGCCTGTTCTGCTTCATCTACTTTTGCCTGGGCAGCTTCTTCTTTAGTTGCGGATGACTGACATCCTGTGAAAAGTATTCCGGCAACCAGTGAAGTTGCAATCATAAGTGTAAAGAGTTTGTTTTTCATGGTTTTTTGTTTTTTGAGTAAAGTATTTTTATTAAAAAACTACCGGTCAGCGATTTGTATCACTCACCGATAGCTATGCTTGTGCTGGAATTTACAGGTCTGTAATTATTTTGTGTAATTCTTCTTTCGATTTACCAAGTTTAATCTGGAGCCTGCCAAGCATTTCTTCTTTTTTCCCTTCGGCAAATTTCAGGTCATTATCAGTTAAAGTTGCAAATTTCTGTTTGAGTTTGCCTTTTTGTTCATTCCAGTTTCCTTTGAGTTCGGTGGAGTTCATGATAATTGGTTTTAATGTGAAAAAGTTTTCACGAATTCAAAAGTACTTGCATTTATAAAGGTAAGTGTTATACAATTTATCAGAGTTATTATATTATTCACACTTAGGATACCTCGCCGAACCATGTCGAGACCGAAGAACCCGGGGACAGATTTTTTCAATTCTCAATCGATCATTATAATTTTATTCTGGTATTGTAATACACAATTTGTGTACTTATTTTCATAGAATGTTGATGTTCAAAATTCATGTCTTTCTAAAATGAAAGGCCTGTAACGCACTGTTAAATATGATGTTAACATTTTTTAAGCATAGCTTAAAAGAGCTGGCACAATGTTTTACAATATGACCGTGAATCAAACCAAATATTAACCTTAAAATTGAATATCATGAAAAAGTTCATAATGGCTCTTGCGATGACCTGCTTTATTGTAACTGGTATTACTCAGGTTGCTGATGCCCGTACACAACAGGAACAAACACAAACGCTACCTCAGGAAAAGAGTGAATTCAAGTCAATTGACCTGACAGATCTTCCTGAAGATATAAAGACGGCTGCGCGTAAGAATGATGCAGCTGCAGTCATCCAATCCGCTGAAGTAAAAACACTCGCGACAGGCGATAAAGTTTACCGGGTAAACTTAAAAAGTACCGCAAAGGGTGAATATTCGCTGAAATTTAATGCAGATGGAAGCGCTTACGAGAAGAAGTAAAACCATCTGTTGATTAAAAATAATGCAAAAGAGACCTCGATCTGAGGTCTCTTGTTTTTTGGTATGTCAGGTAAAAACATGACAACTAAAAAGGATATCCGATCGCAACATTGAGAATCAGGTTTTCATTTCTCCATGAGGGACTCCCAGGGCTGATTTCATCAATCACCCATCGGTTATTTTTTTCGAGCCACGGTTTTCGCAAAGGCATTGCCAGATCGAAGCGAAGTAAAAAGAAAGATACATCGATTCGCAAACCAAAGCCTGCTCCAACAGCAATTTCATCGGCGAAACCGGAGAATGAAAATGTACTTTCGGGAAGGTCCGGATTTGATCTCAACATCCATACATTTCCGGCATCAGTAAAGAGCGCACCTTTTAAAAACCGGAAAATATGAAACCGATACTCGGCATTCATTTCAAATTTCACTTCTCCTCCCAGGTTTAAGAAACCAATGCTGTCAACATTCTGATCAAAAGTACCAGGCCCCAGCGAATTGATGTTAAATGCACGTACACTGTTTGGCCCACCACTGAAGAATTGTTTGATGTATGGCAGTGTTGATGAGTTTCCATAAGGTGCTGCCAAGCCAGCATAAACCCTGAGTGCAATCTTGTTTTTGCTCGGTAAATTATAAAAACCGCGGCCATCGAGGCTCATTCTTGCAAATTGCGAATAATATGATCCTGCAAACTGACCAGGGTTTTCCGAAGAAATTTTCCTGCCCCCGATATTATTTACCAGCGAGAAAGTATTTCCGGCAACTTCGGTGGTAAGCTGAAAGTAATATTGCATCGTCTTTAAAGGCAAAACCTGCTCATTGTAAGTGTAGCTGTAACTTGCTCCGGCAATAAACTGATTTTCATAACTTTTTTGAAGGAAAGGGTTGGATTCAAGCAGGTCAAGAAACTCCTGCGATTTATTTCCTACTGCGGTATAGCTGACATTCAGCGGATTCAGTTCATGTTCTTTGCGTATGTCTTCCTTCCATTTAAAGCCATAAACAAACTGCAGCGCACGCATATCGAAATAATTACCCCTTCTCAGATAATCATAGGAAAGTGAAAATCTTGTTTTGGGCATATATATGCTGCTGGTTCTCTTCATCCGGAAAGGAACGAGAAACCTTGGAAACTGTAACTCAATCTTAGGATTCAGAGAGTAGGATTGCAGATTTTTGTTTTTGCCGCTCAATTGGGTTTCCCATGAACCTGCCAGACTAAAATTAAGCAATTCAGCTCCTTTAAATGCATTCCGGTCAAGAATGCTTACATTCATGCGTGGCCCGGCATAATTATTTGATTTTGAAACAATATCCATTTCAGCTTTAAATGAATATTTTGGCATTGGGGTCATCAAAATCAGCACATCCAGAAAACCAGGAGCGGTAGTGTCGCTTTCGGTAAATTTAACACTTACAAATTTGAAATTCCCCATCGACATCAGGCGATTAAGCGTGGTGTTGTGATTTTTTCGTGAGTAAATATCATTTTTTCGTAAAAATACTGAGCGCGTAATTACCGAATGTCTGATGGATGCTGTTCTTGTTTTGCCCAAAAACAGGAAATTGCCATAGGGGATAGTATCTTTTATTCTGGTGAGCGCCCTCTCGCTCAGGGTATATGACTGATCAATATAAACCCTGTTGATGCGATAAACGGTCAATGCCTCTGCCGGGACACTATCCTTCAGGGTAAGCCGGAACACTACATTGTTATCAGTTTCACTGGTATCGGCTTTGAAAAGCAGGTAGTCAGGATCAAAGTAGAAATATCCGTTGTTTTTCAGCAACATATCAACCCGTTCTCTCTCGTTTTTTAGTTTGCTAAGGTTATAGTCTTCGCCGGGTTTAATGAGTGATTTGTCTTTTTCTGTAAGTATAATTCGACTTAAACTGCTGTCGGAAATGGCATAGTTCATTTCGCTGACCACAAATGGCTTATGAATATTGCTTGTGTAAATAACTTTTGCTGTATGTTTTTTTTCAGCAATACTATAGTGGGTATTGCTTTGGAAAATTCCAATGTTGTAAAGCCGGGCATCAATTACCGAAGAAGTAAGCATAGGTTTAACATCTCCAATAAGTACAGGCGGCTCACCGGTTCTTTTCATCCACTTTTTCAGTTTACTTTCGGCAGTATCACCGGCAGCCATATACCTCCATAATTTGAAGCGCATACCCAGAAAGCTGCTGTTTGGCTCGGGTGTAAAAGCATCTGCAGCTGTTCTTTTTATTGAACGCTGACTGCTTTTACTGATTTTGTCGCTGCTTCCAATTTTGATATCAGCGCCGGTGTAAAGCTTTTCACCTGCGGGCAAATGCTTTGTTCCGCTGCAAGCTGCCAGCATCAGAATACTTACTATCAGAAGGAATTTCGTCAAAATTGCGCTTTTCATGGCTCCTTATCTTTTGCTGAATCACTTCTTCTCTTTCCCGATCTTAAAAAATACTTCCACCTGTTAAAGTCGCGGATATACATGACTCCGATGCCGGTTTCCACCAGTTGGCCTTCAATGGCACCTTCGTATTGATTGTGACTGAATCCTTTCAGCCGCAGGCGGCCATCTTCGGTCAGTTTGTATTCTATGGTAACATCGGTGGTAATATCGCCCGCAGAGGTTTGTCTGGCCTTCGATCCTTCAACATCAACCACACCACCAACCTGAACAGAAAGGCGTTCGTTGAAAAGTTCCTTTTTTGCGCCTATGTCCACCTGCGTCCTGCCTTCGGCTGTACCTGATTCATAATCCTCAAATGACTGAACATCAAAATCAAGCTCAACACCCGGAACAAGTTTTGAACTTAATTTATTGAGTTCTGCCGATAAAAATTTGCTCACTGTGGTGCGAACTGCGGTTGAAACTCCCGAACTGCCTTCGGTTTGCAATGGATTCTCCTGAATAAACCGGCCAAGCACCAGCAATGCAAATACCTGCTTGTTCAGCGCCGATGGATCTTCATTCAGCATAATCAGTTTGGCATTCACTGCGCCGCCAAATATTCCTTTATCCTCGGGACGAAGCTGAATATCGAAACTGATGATGGGTTGCATTATAGCACCCCGGAGTTTCAGGTAAACCAGAAACGGATAGCGCTGCTTGTAGGTGTTCTTGTCGGCATCGCTGAGGCCTGATATCTGATCAGCCACCAGATCGATCGGAGCCGCCCTTACGTTATAAATGGCATTTAATGATATGTCAGCATCCAGTGGATCGCCATTCCAGATAATTGTGCTTCCTGCCTCAATATTAAATCTTCTCTTAACCACTGATTCCAGTGTAACAATGTAGCTTCCTTCGTCGAGGTGATAAGCACCGGTAAGGCTCATCTTTCCGCTCCGGTCAATGGTCAGGTTCAATGCAGCTTCGCCTCTTACTACCAGTGAATCAGACGAAGTCGGATCCATCATAAGCCGGAGTGTTGCTTCTTTATCAACTTCAACAATGGCAGATACATCAAATCCGGTGAAACCGGTTTCTGACTCTTTTTTAACTTCGTCTCTGTAAAGAATAGGATTGATTTTCAGCTTATTGTCAATTTCCACAACATCCTCGCCTTTGTATGTAGTCAGCTCTTTTTCAGGAACAACAAAGGAGAAGTTTGAACCTTTCCTGATCTTAATTTTTGCATCTACTACCGGAAGCGACATTGGTCCTCTGACACTTATTCTGCTGTCGATGATCATTTTACCGTAAAACAGTTCATTGTCCTCTGATGTGGTGTTGAATAACCTGAAATCCTGTGATTTGACATCCAGCGCAAAAATGAAATTCTTAAAATTTTCCATCTTCACCGAACCATCAATGGTTGCTTTTTTCTGTTCGGGATCCAGAAGGGTGAAATTGTTAAAATAGAACCCGTCATTTTTCAGTTGGATGGTTTCATTTTTCAGCTCCAGCATATTTTGTAATGCTGCCGGTTTGATAAAGGAATTATTAAATGTCAATTCGCCGGTTATTTCCGGTGATTCGGTGCTGCCCTGCACTGAGGCATTGCCAGTTATATTCCCGGAAGCTTCGGTGATGGCTCCCATTGAAAATGCTTCGAGGGTTTTCAGGGAAAGCGATTCAATATTGGCTTTTATATTCAGGGATTGATCTCCACCTTTCGGGATGAAATGCCCTTTTATTGTGACATTATTATCTGCCCCGGACAAATTCACATCAATATCAAACTTTTGGGAGGTTGGATTGTCAGCATTCACCGTCAGATTGCCAACAGGGATTTCTCGCACCACCAGATCGGTTATTTTCAGATCAGCCACCAGGCCATAGGTGGTATCAACCCTTATCAGTAAAATATCCCCGTCAACATTTCCCTTTATCATTCCCGAATCCTGAGAAACAATTCCGGAGATATCATTCAGATTGAAATTTTGTATTTTAATGCTCAGATCGTCGTTAAATTTATCATTCACTGACTGGACGTTAAGCTGACTTCCGGCTTTATTGAGGAAGAAATTATGGATTAATATTCCCGGTTCACCGAATGCGATGTAATTATCTGCTGCAATGTTCCAACGATCATTCATCAGATATAATTCTGCCGGATCAAGCGAAAATTTGTAGATGTCGCTCTCTTTAATAATCTGAGCATTAAGCAACAGCTTTTTCTTCTGCTTGTTATCGGTTGATGAAACACTTGCAAAAATGGTTTCATCGGCAAGTTTACCTCCGATTATTAAATTATCAAGGTTATACTGCGGGCCTGAGATACTGCTGCTGCTGATTTTATAGTTAAGAGCTTTGTCATCTGAGCTTACATCCAGAAGCAGGTTTCTGACTTCAGTGGTTCCGTAAACAATTTTTCGTATATCGGCAGTCAGTTTCAGGTCGTTTTTTTCGCTGTCGAAGCTCCCTTTTATTAGCCCCGGCTCAAATTCCTTTAACTCAGGTACGAATAAATCGGCAATAATGGGATGGTTGTGAAGCTGTATTTCAAATTCAAAATTTTCGGATTTACTTCCCGGCAACAAGGAATCAGGATCCGAAAAGTGAAAATATTTGTTCATGAAAATCATGATCTCTTTTGAGAGGTGAGCCGGTGCAAATGTCCCCTTGTACTTTATTCCAACCAGTGCATTGTCAACCATCAATTCACTTTTCCCGGTTTCATTTACCGAAGCCAGCAGGAATGATTCAAGCAGGTATTCTTTGTCTTCATGGGCAATGTAAATCTTTGTGATTCCGGCAGTGCCATTAATTTCGCCGGCTGTTTTACCCTTCAGATCTGATTCTGCCTTCAAACTGATTCTTACATCTTTGCTGGTGACTTTTAGTTTCTGAAGGTTGGCGGCTTTCAGGTCCAGTTTGAATTTATACTCTTCTTCGGTCGGATTCAGATTAACCAATCCATCAAAGTCAAATGCAGCATTTTCATCGTCAAGGGTTACTTGCCCCTCGAATTTCTGACCTGTAATATCGCCATCAATCATCAGTTTGTGGTAGTTATACTGATTCAGATAAACCTCAGCAATATCAGCTTTGATTTTTGCCCTGATGGTGTTCTTATCCAAACCCTGTCCATGAATTTCCGCTTTTAGCGAAACCGGGCCAAACATCGAAGTGTCCATCAATAACCTGCCAACATTGAAATCAGGAATGCTTATTTTGGTTCTGAAATTTTCGCTTTTGTCAAGCGTTGCCGTAAGGTCAGCGGATCCATAACTGCTGTTCATGGCAAGGGTTGAAACAAATGATTTAAGCACGCCTTTGAAAACTATCCGCAAACTGATGTCTTCCGGCAACGAAATGCTGTCGGGAATGGCTTCGCCAGCCATCATGGTGATATCCTTCCTCCCCGAATTTATTCTCAGATTCGGGAAGTTGTACCAGGCAGTTTCTGCATCGGGCAAGCCTTTGATTGTAAAATCGGTTTTTATATCGGTATTACTTCCGGTTTTTATGGCGAGGTTTTTCCCGTTCAGGTTGTTCACCGATCCGTTTACACTTCCTGAAATGGTCGTAATGCCTGACTTATTGCTGAAGAATGGCTGCTTTGCAAGTTCATTGCTGAAGTAAAGAACATCAGAATTCATTATACGCACCTGATTCATATTTACATCTAAAACCAGATAGGGCAAAGAATCCACCAATGATCCGAGCGATGAAAACTGAAGGTTCACATCGGCATCTATCAGCGAACCCGGAGTTTTGATTTTAAGTTTCTTTGCGGATATTGATTTCGGATTCATGCTGAAATCAGTCTCAAACTGATCGATAGAAAATCCATTCTTATCCACCGCGGTGAACTTTTTTACGGAAACCCCGGTTTTGGCAAGTGAGTAATTGAAATCATCAGCAACCAAAGTCAAATTTCTGTAATCCATATGATTTACATCAAATCCATTTTTTATTACAGGCGCATTTACAATGTTGTATGACAGTGTATTATCATCGAGTTCGAAGCGTTCAACAGAAACTTTCCAATCACTTTTTTCTTCGGGGCCAGGGATTGCTTCAACAGATATTTCAGGCTTCGGGGCTGATTCAATTGATTTGTAGCGGACAATACTTTTCACCAAAATCACTTTTGCAGATGACACCGTTTCTTTATTCAGATCGATGGCTGAATTTTTCAATTCAAGTTGCGCAACAGAAGCTACCACCGACTGCCTGACGATTGAATCTCCGAAGCTGATAAAAGATTCTTTGATTTGTATTTTTTTTGCCGAAATGATTGGCAGTGCATTCTCCGATGCTTCGGCGGTTGATTCGGAAGCCTTATTAATCAGCACATCTCCTGTTAACTTCTCAATCAATAATTCATCTATTTTGTAAATCTGGTTTGCCAGATCAATTTCATCGACATTCAGTCGGAGTTGATTCAGATTCATTTCAGCATAAGTTCCGCTGTATTTGTCATCAAACAGAAAACGAATATTTTCGAATCCAACCTTGTTCACGCTGATCACCCATTTATTGTCTTTTTCGGGCTCCGCCACTTTTTGTTTTTGACTGGCAGTATCGCTGAAGGCAGTCAGCAGGAAATTAAAGTTAAAAAGGGAATCTGATTCAGTGCGGCTCAGGTTGAGCACAGTATTTTCGAGCGCGAAAGAGCTGATGTTTATCTTGTTTTTAAGCAGTGCAAACAACCCGATATTGACTTTGACCTCGCCGGCATAAAGCAGTGTATCTTTCTGAATATCTTCAAGATAAAGCCCTTTAATGACCACTGATTTGGGGAATGAAATGCTGATTTTTTCCAGCTCAATCACAGTGTGGGTTTTGCTGCTGACGAATTCAATGGCAAAGCCGGTAATCTTGTTTTGAATCGCAGGAACCTGAATCAGCAAGGCGATGAGAATAAACAGCACCACAAAGCCGAGGGCCATCCATAGGATTACCCTCAATGTTTTCTTAAGAATGACTGCAGCTTTATTCATCTTCAAAAATAGATTCTGATGAATCAATAATCATACTCAATATATTTTTCTCCCGATTTCTTTTCCTCTTGCCAGATACAGGCATTTCATTCATCTTTTTTCATGTCCAGGATCAGACACAAACAGCCACGAATTGTGATCCCGGATTTATCAGAGATCAGGGTTTAAAAGGGAAAATTTTATGAAACATGCACATAATGATTCAAAGGTACAAATATGAATCAATTGCTGCAGTAATCCGTTATAGAATTGCCCGTAAGAGTTACATTATTCACACATTCATTTTAAGGAAAAACAGGGTTACTGAGGGGGTAAGACATCGGATTATGGAATAGAAGGCCTCACCATTTCGACCGCAGGGAGAAATCTGTTGGTAGTGGAGTACGGGTGAGGTGATCATCTCACCACCGTCACACTCCCCCTCATCTTCACCACCTTCACCAACATATCCGAATAACTGATCAACCAGCTATACACCCCTGCCGGTGCATCCTTCCCATCCCAACCTTCTGTCGGATTGGATGTTTCGAAGATCAGTTGACCCCAACGGTTGTAAATCACCATGCCTAAAAATTGTCTTACCATCTTCTTATTTACTACAGGTTTTAAGGTATAGTTTGTTAGGGACTTGAAGTAAAAGTTTTCATGCTTTTAAACGCCTTCCATGGGCTCAAAGCCTGAGGTGTTGGGGAGTAGCTGAGTGCAGATATCAACAGATACATTTTTATCTATGGAAAAATATAAAATTATTATATTTTTCCATAGATAAGAGTATCTTTGTACAAATTTAAGTAATGTGAAAAGAAAACTTTTTAACGAATTGGTAAAATGGAAAAGTAAACCAAACAGAATGCCCTTGATTGTTAATGGGGCACGACAAGTTGGTAAAACTTACATTTTACAAGAATTTGGAAGTAAGGAGTACGAAAATTATTTAATTGTTAATTTCGAAATTGACAAAGCTTTAGCCTCGAAATTTGAAGAGAGCATTAAGCCAACTGCCATCATACAATATCTGGAATCTATACACTCTCAAAGAATAATCCCGGAAAAAACTCTCCTCATTTTTGACGAGATTCAGGCTTGTGAAAGTGCTTTAACATCATTGAAGTACTTTTGTGAACAGGTTCCTGAATACCATGTTATTGCAGCCGGTTCTTTACTTGGAGTAGCAGTTAATCGTCAGAAATATTCTTTTCCGGTTGGAAAAGTTGATGAATTAAGTTTGTTCCCTATGGATTTTGAGGAATTTTTATGGGCTTTAGATAGAGAACAATTTGCAGAATTAATTAGAGATCATTTTGAGTTGAACAAGCCTCTTGATGTTCATTCACTGGCAATAGAATTTTACAATAAGTATTTGATTGTTGGTGGTATGCCTGCTGCTGTCAGGGAATTTATTAATACAAATAGTTTCGTTGCAGTTGCTGATATTCAAAACAGAATTCTTAATGAGTATATTGCAGATATGGCGAAATATGCAGAGCCAGCTACAAGCATTAAGATTCGTGCTTGCTATGAATCTATTCCGGCTCAATTGGCCAAAGAAAATCGCAAATTTCAATATAGTGTCGTTCAAAAAGGGGGAAGTGCAACAATTTTCGGTGAATCAATAGAATGGCTTAGGTATTCGGGGGTGGTCCTTAAATGCCAGAAAATTACACAAGGCAAAATGCCTGTTAAAGTATATGCTGACTTAAGCGATTTCAAATTGTATATGTCAGATTCAGGTATGCTTATCATGCAGTCAGGCATTGCAACACAGTTCATACTTTCACCACTTGAAACGGAGAACACTTTCATGGGGGCAATAGCTGAAAACTATGTTGCACAAGCTTTGGCAACAAATCTAATTCCATTGTATTATTGGAAAAATGAAAATACTGCCGAAGTTGATTTTGTAATACAGAAAGGAGTTGACGTTATACCCATTGAAGTAAAATATGGGGTGAGGGTTCGTTCAAAAAGTTTGGGCATTTTCATGTCACAATACAAATGCCCATTTGGTATCCGTTTATCTAAGAAAAATTTTGGATTTGAAAATAACATTAAATCAGTACCGCTTTACGCTGCATTTTGTATTTAAAAAGACGGATGGTCCCAAATGCCAACCATCAAATGGTCAGCAAGGCATCGTTTCAATATTGATCCTTCAGTAATCCGGGCAATTGTTAAAAACCATCTGACACCTTTAAAGTCAGAGATGATTGCTTTAATGAATCTTTAAGAATCCGATCTATTCCTGGTTATTTAGCATCAGACTCCCCCTCATCTTCACAACCTACCCCTCCATATCCGATACTATCGAAACGAAGCACGAAAGAACTATCTGTCATTGGTTGCTGGTACTCACGACCGGCAAAGCAAAGCAGATTTCCGCAGGTAATTCGGGTCGGGATAATAAATAAACAGGCAGGAGCCATTTTCAATGGTTTCAAAAACAGGCTCAACCAAATCGGGTGGGAGCGAAGGACAACCATAACTTCTACCGAGTCGTCCATGTTTTTTAATAAATTCTTCGGTTGCATATTCAGCTCCATGCATAATGATCTGGCGGTTTACGGCATTGTCGTTGAAGCCTTTTTCAACTCCCTGAATGATAAGCGACAACCCAACCGTATTCCCCATGATCTGATTTTTGGTCACATAAAAGCCCAGACTACTTTTCAGGGTTCCCAATGTATTGGAAAAATGTCTGGCAAACTCTTCGCCGGTGTTCCGGCCATGAGCCACAAATGTGTTGAACAATAGTTTATGGTTGAGCATGTCAATAATGTACATCCGCTTATTTTTGCTCGATTGAGAGAAATCGACAATGGTTAGAATGCCTGGATTTTCGAGCTGGCCGGTTGATTCAAGTTTTTGATGTCCGGTTAAAGCAAGTTGAAACACTTCATTTGACAATCCCAGTTCTGACAGCTTTAAATCGGCGTAAATATCACTTTCAGCTTCAGAAACCGGATGCAGCATTTCTGATCCTGCTTTATTAATAATGGGAAACAGAAAAAATATGAGATAGAAAAGATGTTTTTTCATTTTCTGAGATTGATGGTCTGATAAGTTTATTCATTGTTTGGCAAATAGTAATTGTTAAAAATTGCTCATAAATCAGATTCCGGGAATGACAAAAGTCTGCATCGTCCGTGCAGTGTAGGATTGAGCAAATGAAGTTTTTTTGCGTTGGCTATTGATTTCTGAAGCTGAATGTCGCATCGTCTGGCAACGAACGGCAGCTGAGCGGCATTTGTAATGCCGCTCTGAAGCTTTGATAATTTGGAATTATCTAAATAGCTGCTTAAACGACCTCTTCATTTTGTCGTTTTGTTAAGGATTATTGAATTGCAAATTCAATGATGTTCAAAGCGGCATTGCAACCGAGGCCGCTTTAGCGGACGAGCTCAGCGAAGCTAAATGCCGCTTAGCCGGGCCGCTTTGCAGGAATTTAAACAGAAACTGCGTGTTTCAGAATTATTGGTTACTTTTGTGTTTGATTATTACAGTTTTACACCTGTATTAGTACCCAAACCGAAATAAAATCAATTCCTGAAAAGCCGGATTAATCTGCATAATGAAAATGCGGAGAGGTTTTTGGAGGGCTTTGAATAAATTTTCTAAATGCTTAAAATGCTTATCAAAATTTCATCCATTGTCTTTTTACTACTGTTTAGCAATTGCTTTCAAGCGCACAACAATGTGCCGGAAACAGAAACTGTACAACATGAATCTGATCGGACTTCCATTCGCAGACTGGATGTAATTTCATTTGCAAAAGACTATCTGGGCACTACTTATAAGTATGCCGGTATCAGTCCTGTAAAAGGTTTTGACTGTTCAGGCTTTGTTCATTTTGTGTATAAGAATTTCAATATTGATCTGCCAAGAGGATCAAAAGAATATAAGCTTTTGGGCACTGCTTTAAAGCCTGAAGAATTTAAGGTGGGTGATATTCTGGTTTTTTATGGGTACAAAGACCTGACGCAGATCGGACATGTGGGCATCATCTGCGAAGCCAATGGCATGAAGTCAAAATTTATACATTCATCTTCGGGCAAGGCTTATGGGGTAACCATCAGCAATCTGGATTCAGACCATTACGCACGACGGTTTTACAAATGCATTGATGTAATTCAGGAGGGAAGTCAGAACTGATAATTCTT
>Ga0351880_1053_pt1 | contig 33995 bp, 26 predicted proteins | sample BONcelFGM3001E13_FD_206766 | JGI IMG/M metagenome (GOLD analysis project Ga0351880, IMG submission 206766) | Enriched cells from coal bed in the Powder River Basin, Montana, United States - BONCAT cells FGM rep3 HSBNCT.FGM.300.1.E13 ...
TACAAAATAAGCCGAAACTTATGAAAGCAATAATCTTATTGATTGGTGCAGTAATTTCATTGGCACTTTGGACTCCATCAGTTCGAGCCCAAGATATGGGGCAGGATAATCCTATTTATAAAGAATTGGCTGAACAAAATAGGATGACAACGGGAGAGATAACTATTGTTTATGACGTGCCCTGCGTAGAAGTTATGTTAAATAGCGGTGAAAGCATAATGACATTTGTCCATTCTATACCTTCTTTAAAGGAAAAATCTCTTTTGGTCCAGGACAGGATTGCCCTCATTAATAAAACGCATTATCTATTGGTGGTGCATGGGTCAGGTAACATCAGCACTGATAAGGATAAAATGTTTGTGCCCCTCGATTATTCGATCGAGCCGAAAATTCTGCCAGAATTTTTGTCAGATGCGGCCAAGCATGCAAAGTACATCCTGATGGATCGCCGCCAGCAATATCTCGGTCTTTATGAATGGGGAGAGTTGAAATACTGTTATCCCATTTCTTCCGGAACCGCGAATTCGACGCCTTTGAAAAAATTCGTGGTACATTACATGGATCAAGTTCATAATTCCACTATATATGACCAGGCACCCATGGATCATGCACTGAATATTGGCGGCGCTTATTTTATTCATGAAGGAATAGTCCCTGGATATCCCGCCTCCCACGGCTGTGTCCGGGTGTTTCCCCTGCATGCCCGTTTTCTTTTTTATCAGTGGGCCAAGCCCGGAATTCCCGGGAAAATTACCGATTAAGGCGGGTGCAAAAGGTTAATTTTCGGCGTTTCGTGTGCTGGAGAGACGCCGGTTCGCGTGAACTAGAGGTCCCTGGCGGTGTTGGTGAAGGTGTGATGCTTACTTGCTATTGTCATGTAATTACTAATGATATTGCAGAGTTGCTGATTTGATCTGTAAAGCAGGTTCTATGCGAGGGGAATTATAGGTTTCACTGGCTTTACCGCCGCCAGGCCAGGAACCGGGTGAATAATTTCTTGACGAAGGGTGTCAGCCGGGTGCGGTTATAGAGGTCGCCGGTCTGGCGGATGGCCTCGGCCTGGGTGGGGTAGGGGTGAATGACCGCCGCCAGGGAGCCCAGGCCGATCTTGCCCACCATGGCCAGGGTGATTTCGCTGATCATTTCCCCGGCGTGCCGGGCCACGATGGTGGCTCCGAGAATTTTATCGCTGCCCCGCTTGAGGTGGATTTTCACCATCCCCTCGGTTTCGCCGTCCACGATGGCCCGGTCCACTTCGCGTAACGGTTTGATAAAGGTCTGAATCGGGATGCCCTGTTTTTCGGCCTCCGCTTCATTAAGCCCCACATGAGCCACCTCGGGGTCGGTATAGGTGCACCACGGGATGGTCAGGGCGCTCAGCTTTTTGCGGCCGCAAAACAGGGCGTTCTGGATGACTATCCGGGCGGTGGCGTCGGCCAGGTGGGTGAATTTGTATTGCAGGCAGACATCGCCCGCGGCGTAAATGCGGTGGTTGGTGGTTTGGAGCCGATCATTGACCACCACTCCCTCCCGCTTATCGTACCTGACACCGGCTGCCTCCAGGCCCAGATTTTCCACGTTGGGGGCGCGGCCGGCGCCCGCCAGAATCTCGTCCACCTCGATTTCGCCCGGCTGCCCGGCCCATTCGTAACGGACCAGCTTGCCGCCTTCGGTCTTGAGAACCTGAACCGGTTTCGCCGCCAGGATAAGCTGAACACCCTCCCGGACCAAAACCTGTTGCACCAGTTGGGCGGCGTCGGCATCCTCCCGGTTCATGATCCGGTCGTATTTATGAAGCAGGGTCACCCGGCACCCCAGGCGCTGCAAGGCCTGGGCAAACTCGCAACCCAGGGGGCCGCCCCCCATGACCAGCAGCCGCCGGGGCCGTTCGGTGAGAGAAAAAACCGTCTCGTTGGTGAGATAGCCGGCCTCGGGCAACCCCGGCACCGGCGGGTCCACGGCCCGGGCGCCCGTGGCGATGACCGCCTTGCTGAAGTTGAGGCTCTGGTCGGCCACTTCAACGGTTCGGGGGCTGGAAAACCGCGCCTCGCCTAAAAAGACGTCTACCCCCAGGTCCCGAAAGCGCCGGGCCGCGTCATGGCGGCTGATGGCGGCCCGTAGCGACCGCATGCGCTCCATGACCGCGGCGAAATCCACTTCAACCTCCGGCGGCGCCTTAAAGCCGAAGCGGGCCGCATCCCGGAAGTCCGCCGCCAACCGGGAGGAGCGGATGATGGCCTTGGAGGGCACACAGCCATAGTTGAGGCAGTCTCCCCCCAACAGGTGGCGTTCCACCAGGGCCACTTTGGCCCCCAGGCCCGCAGCCCCGGCCGCACTCACCAGCCCCGCGGTGCCGCCGCCGATCACCACCAGGTTGTAGTGCGGGGCGGGGGTGGGATTGACCCAGTCCGGCGGGTGGACGTTGGCCAACAGGGTGTCGTTATAATGATCCCGGGGGGTGAGTTCCGGCGCGCCGCTCATGCCGATGGTCCTCCAGCCTGAGATTCTGGGCCGGACCCACCTTCCTGCTCCCGGGCCTGAAGACGGCGCTTGGCAAAACGCACCAGGATGGTCAAAAAGATTAATGCCACCCCAAAGGCCAGGACCAGGGTCCAGGGAACTTTCCCCTGGGCCACCCCTTGCAGCACCGCGTCGGCGCCCACCACGTAGAGGACTGTGCCCGGGATGATACAGAGCCAGGTCCAGAAGACATAGGTCCAGAAAGGCACCCGGGTGAGCCCGAAACCGTAGTTGAGGAGGTTAAAGGGGAAAAGCGGCACCAGGCGGGTCAGGGCGACGATAATGGCGCCGTGCACTTCGGTGAGTGCATCGAGGCGGCGGAATTTTTCGTTCCGGCCCAGCCAGTTGACCACCGCCTCCCGGGCGAAATAACGGCCCACGAGGAACGCCAGGCCAGCTCCCAGAGTGGCCCCGATATTAATCACGATGATTCCCCACACCGAGCCGAACAGGGCGGCTGCGGCCACCGACATGGGTGCCGCCGGGAGGGCCGCCACCACCGCCACCACGTAAATCAGGATGAATACCAGGGCGCCCAGAGCGCCCAGGCTCTTGATCCAGTCCCGCAAGTCCCCCAGGTGGTCGGCAAGGCCCAAAACCCTCGCCAGCACGAGGATAGCGACGACCAGGGTAAGCAGGAGCACTGGCCGCCACCACTGGCCGCCCGGCGCCTGCGGCTTGCCGGACTGATCCTGGAATTCGGACTCAGGGCCCGGGGCATTCTTTCCGGTTGAGGTATCCATGGATGGCAGTTCCTTTGGGCTTGAATCAGTGGACTCTCCGGATGAGATCATCGCGCAAGCTGAGCCTTGACCTGCTTGCTCCCGAAGAGTCTTCTCAAAAGTAATCATCGGCTGGAAAATATCAACTGCGGCGAGTCGTAGTGAATCGGAATCAACCTGAAAATGAGGCAATTCTATACGGAAAAGCACGGGACGAGGCCGGCCTGCCCCTATCGCCAGCCGATGACCTCGTAGCCTTTCTCTTTGAGGCATTGGTCTACAAACCGCTGCTGCACCGGGTCCAGGTTCCGGGAACCGAAGATGCCCCGTATAAGGCCGCCGGTGCCGCCCCCGGCCGCGCCCATGGCCGCGCCGGTCCCGGCCCGGCCGGCAACCGCACCCACGGCCGCCCCCACCGCGGCTCCAGTTGCGGCGCCCACGGCAGTTGACCCCGCGACTTTGCCTCCTGAGCCAGAGGTATACCCTGCCGCGGCGGCTTTCCGGAGGCAGTCATCGATATCCTGTTGGGCCGCCGCGTCGCCCACCGCCTCGAATTGCGCATTGGGATAGAGCACGGGGCGTTTGGCCGCACAGGCCAGATTTGACACCATAATGGCCCCTACCAGCAAGAACCGCAACAGTTCTTTGCTCATGTGGAACTCCCCCTTATAGTTTGTCACTGAATTTGACTTGCGGCCCGGGCAAAAGTTAAGGGGCGGACCGTTCGCTTCTCTATCCGCGGGATAGGGACCCCGGCTGAAGTTTTGTAGCCTTGTCAACGGAAATTGACATAACATTCACATTCTTGAACATGAACATAAACACATAGCTTCACAGATACAGTGTAAATTCAACAAGATAAGTAAAGTGGTATTGAACTTGCAAAAACATTAAAAACGAAGTAGTATCCTGATAAGGGAGGCCCTATGCTAGATAAAACCATGGAAACCCTGCATACCTTAATGACCAACCAGCTGTTTATTTTTGCCGTGGCCATCGTCTTGTTTTTCCTGGTGATCACCCTGGCGGATCCAGGCAAGGGCGAGGCCGTGAGTGTCGGCTTCTGGATTTAGATAATTCCGGATGGTCCCCGGCTGGTCCAACTGCCGCCGGGCCTCGATTGCTCCCGGTTGCTTCGCTGGGGTAACATTGTTTTCTCCAAAGTTCCGGGACCCCGGTCCTGGTGACCACATGGCCCCAGGAAATAACCGCTTTCATCCCTCTGGCACCGCCTCCAATTCCGGCTGGGACTTCCCCAGTTGCCGCAGTCTCCGCCTGGTTAATAAACCCGCCTGAAAATTGCCGCCGGTTCGAGCCCATCTTCAGGGTCTCGTTGGCGTTGCGCCTCTCTGCCCTTCCCCGGATGGAAATATTTTATCATTTATTGACTTAGGTCATAGGGCTAATAATCTTAAATGATTAAAGTACAGTTAGCTGAATGAAGCACAGTTGATTAACCCGGAACCTCCCGGTTAGAAACGCCATTAAAGCAATCAAGGAAGCTGGCTCATGGGAAAACGACAGATCATCCGGATAGATCAGGACAAGTGTGACGGCTGCGGTATGTGCGTGCCGTCGTGCGCCGAAGGGGCCATCCAAATCGTCGACGGCAAGGCGCAGCTGCTGGCAGACCGTTTTTGTGACGGCCTGGGAGCTTGCCTGGGGGAGTGTCCTCAGGGGGCTCTGATCATTGAAGAACGGGAGGCCGAAGAGTTTGTGGGTCCGGCCCCCGGGGCTGGGCATCCGGAAACCCCGGCCGCGCCCCAACCACCGGCGGGGGCAGGGTTTGTGTGCCCCGGCAGCCGCATGCAGCAATTTCAGCCGGCCGCGGCGGCCACTCCGGGCGCCTCGGCGTTGGGTCACTGGCCCATAAAGTTGCGCCTGGTGGCCCCCAAGGCCCCCTTTCTCAAAGGGGCCAGCCTCCTGGTGGCGGCCGACTGCGCCCCCTTTGCCGCCGGGGATTTCCACGCCCGCTTTCTGGAGGGCAAAGCGCTGCTGTGCGGCTGCCCCAAATTTGATGATGTCCCGGAACACGTGGCCAAACTCACCGCCATCTTGAAAGAGAACGACATCCAGGAAATTGGCATTGTCAATATGGAGGTGCCGTGTTGTTTCGGGTTGGTGCAGATCGTCCGCCAGGCCCTGGAGGCCTCGGGCAAGAGCCTGCCGGTGAACATCTGCACCCTGGGGACCACCGGACAGGTCCTCCAGCAGCAGAAAATCAAGGGAAAGTGAGGTTGCCATGGAACAGATGAAATGCCCCGGCCAGGACACCCGATTCTGGAAGCCCGATGATATCTTTGTGGCGGAATGCCCCAAATGCGGGGCGGAAATCGAGTTCTTCAAAGACGACGCCCGGCGCCGCTGCGCCTGGTGCGGGCATATGTTCTATAATCCCAAGATTGCGTTGGGTTGCGCCGAATGGTGCCAATACGCTGAAAAATGCGTGCCGGACCTGGTGAAGGCCAAAAAAGCGGCCCAGAACTTTAGAGAGCTGCTCTCAGAGATGGCCAAGGCCTATCTGGCAGGAGACCCGGCGGCCTGGGACCGTACGGCCAAAGGCGTCGACTACGCCCAGGAGCTGGTCAAGGCCGAAGGGGGCGACCCCAAGGTGGTCCTGGCAACCGTGCTGCTCCACCGGGTGGCGCCGGATAAAGCCCGGGAGTTTTTGGCGGAACTGGAAACCGAGCCCGAGATCGTCGATGCCGTCCTGGAGTTACTGGCCGGCCAGGGCGCCGAGCGTGACCTGAACCGGCAGATCTACCAGGATGTTCTGGCGCTGCTGGAGGAGGAGACCGGGGCCACCCGGCAGTTCGCCACTCGCACGGCCCAGCGCCTGGCCACTGCCAAGGGGTAATTTTACTGAGATAGCCCGGTTGGCCTGACCCCGGAATTGAGAGAAAATCTGTGACCGCCAGACCTTAAGGCGTCAAACTGATCTCCCGCCCAGTGGAGGTGGAGGCCGCAAATCTTGCCCTCCCATTGAATTTTTGCTAATCTGCCCCCTATTATGCCTGCCACCGTCAAGGGTCGCTGAGGGAAAGAGCGGCCTTTAAACGGCGACCCCGAGCCCGGGGTTGCTTCGCTACGATTGGGGCGAAATTTACAATATAACGATTACCAAAAGAGCCTTTTGCAAAAGTCTTTTCTCGGCGCTCTCTGCGCCTCTGCGGTGTAAGTATTCGCCTCAGAGGCGCAGAGGACGCCGAGAAAGGATGTGAATTTTGCAAGAGGCTCAAAAGTTTTTTCCGATCCTTGAGATCCACAAATCCCCCTAACCCCCCCTTAACAAAGGGGGAACTATAAGGAATTGTTAATAAAGTCCCCCTTTGAAAAAGGGGGATTTAGGGGGATTTAAGAATCTCCAAGGCGGAGAAATTTATGGCAAACGCTATAAGGGTTGCCAAACCCCCATGCCGGATTGATGCTATAGGGCTCACGGACACCGAGGTCCACGCATAAATTAGGAAAAACAGATATGGCACAGTTTCTCTGGGGCGTGGCGGGATTGCTGATCTCCACCGGCATGTGGGCCTGGGTGTTGCGCCGCTACGACAGGTTAGAGCCGGAGCCCGTCAAAGTCTTGCTCAGGGTGGGGTTATTGGGCGGTCTCATGAGCGTCATCCCCGCCATCATCGGCAATAGTCTTGCCGACCATTTTCTGGGTCTGGACGGCTTTGTTAATGATTTCTCCAGGAAGATAAGTCTCCCCCTGGCGCTCGGCTCGGCGGTTTTCGTCGGTATCAACGAAGAAACCTGGAAATTCCTGGGCACGGTCCGCTTGGTCAAGAAACTGCCGGAATTCGACCAACCCATCGATGGCATGATTTACGCCATGACCGTGGCTCTCGGCTTTGCTGCGCTTGAAAACGTCGAATATATCGTGCGTTTCGGGCCCGGGGTGCTGGTTGCCAGGTCGGTGCTTTCCATGCCGATCCATCTGGCCTGCGCCGCCATCTGGGGCTATGGCCTGGCCCGGGCCCAGTTTATCAGCCGGGATAAAAAGTATGTGAAAACCGCTCTGCCTTATCTCCTGGCGGGTGTGGGGGTCCATGCCGCGTTTGATTTTTTTCTATTCTTGCGGACCTGGACTATTCTACTGGTTTTTCCTCTGTTGTTATTCATTGTGTGGTATTCCAATAGAAAATTGCATTATTTGAGAGACCAATCCCTTTCATTCGATACGGCTATTTGCCAAAACTGCCAACAATCCAATACCGTGCGGGCGAAATTTTGTATCAACTGCGGCTTGTCGTTAAGTGAGGGCGGGGAGTTCTTCCAAATCTGTGTCAACTGTAAGATCCGGGTGCCGCACAATGCCAATTATTGTTTCAAATGCGGCAATAAACTGGCTCAGATTGAGTCGGGAGAGGAATAATTAATGTTTTATTACCTGATAATGTACTGTCTGTCGTTTTTGATTTTTGTGACCACGATAAGCGGTGATTGTTGGGCTGAGGATTTTATCATTGCCATCGATATAGGCCATACCATAAATAGCCCGGGAGCCACCAGCGCCAGAGGTGTGCCGGAATATCTCTTCAATCAGAACATCGGCACCCTACTGCTCAAGCAACTCCAGCAAGATAAGCGATTTAAACGCTCGTATATCATCAATGAGACCGGGGATGACATTTCCCTCTCGGCCAGAGCCGCGATCGCCAATCAGCAAGGGGCGCATCTCCTGGTTTCCATACATCATGATTCGGTGCATCCCCAGGATCTGTCGCAATGGCTGTGCCAGGGAAGAATGATGGACCACTGCGATAAGTTCACCGGATATTCCATATTTTATTCGGAAATAAACCGGCGCCCCCTCGATAGCCTAATCTTTGCAGTTATCCTCGGTTCAGAGATGCTGCAAAGCCGATTTTGTCCCACCTTGCATCATGCCGAATATTTTAGGGGAGGAGACAAAGATCTGATTGATAAAACCAGAGGCATTTATAAATATAATAATTTGGTTGTCCTGAAAGAAGCGAATATGCCGGCAGTGTTGTTTGAATGCGGCATCATCAAAAATAGAAATGAAGAATTGCAACTTGTTAATCGGGATTATCAAGATAAATTGGTGGCCGCACTTTTTAATGCAATAAAAATATTTATCAGTCAACCAAATATTATAGAATCTCCGCACGATAATGGATGAATTGCGCCAAATTATTAAGTAGTTATTTAATCCCCCCTCCCCCCGTTAGAAAAGGGGGGAGGCTCCCCAACTTTAATTGCCGATTAATTGTCAGACGTCCCGCTAGACCACCGAATCCGTAATCCGGCCATCAAAAACCCGCTGGCTCTTGCGCTCGGAGCGGGGCAGTTCGCCGTAGCCCACCACCTCCACCTCCGGCGTCACCATGAGCCGGTGCTTGACGATGTAGCGGACCTCCCGGCCCAGTTCGTCGGTGCGGCCGGCCTCCACCCCTTCGCCCCGTTCCACCTTGAGGAGCATGTGGTCCCGGCCGGCCTCGTCCCGGTCCAGGTGAATCTGGTACTCGGAGCCCAGGCCCGGGACCTCGGACAGGATGCGGTCGACGCTGGAAGGGTAGATGTTCACTGCCCGGAACTTGAACATGTCGTCGGTGCGGCCCCGGAGGCGGGAGTGCCGGGGCAAAACCGAGCCGCAGGTGCAGGCCCCCGGGATGATGCGGGTGATGTCCCGGGTGCGGTAGCGGATCAGGGGCGCGGCCTCCTTGCAAAGGGTGGTGACCACCATCTCGCCCCACTCGCCGTCGGGTACCGGCGTCAGGGTCTCCGGGTCCAGGATTTCCAGGATGTAGTAGTCGGCCCAGTAGTGGATGCAGTCATGGTCCGGGCACTCGATCCCGGTCCCCGGCCCGTAGAGTTCCGTCATGCCGGGGATGTCGAAAAGTTCGACGCCCCCCAAAAGTTCCGAAATCTTGCGGCGCATGGACACCGAGGAGCGCTCGGAGCCATAGATGACCTTCTTCAGGTTGATCTTGTCGGCGATACCCCGCTTGTTGACCTCCTCGGCCATCAGCAGTCCCATGGAGGCGGTGCTGCACAACACCGTGCTTTGGAGGTCCACCAGGAATTCGCAGTGCATGTCGACGTTCCCCGGCCCCACGGGCACCGCCATGGCCCCCAGGGCTTCGACGCCGGCCTGGAAGCCCACCCCGGCGGTCCAGACCCCGTAGCCCACCGCGATCTGCACCCGGTCCAGGGGGGTCACCCCGGCCATCTCATAGGCCCGGGCGAAAAAGTGGCGCCAGTCCGCCACGTCTTTGGCGGTGTAGCACAGGATCTTGCGTTTGCCGGTGGTGCCGCTGCTGGCGTGGATGCGCACGATCTGTTCATAGGGCACGGACCTGAACGGAAAGGGGTAGCCGTCCCGGAGGTCCTCCCCCGTGGTCAGGGGGAGTTTTTGCAAGTCGGCCAGGTCGCGGATATCCGCGGGGGACACCCCGGCTTCGTCCAGCCGGGCCCGGTAGAAGCTGGAGCCCTCAAAGGCGTGGTTTACCGTCCACTTAAGCCCCGCCAGTTGGTGGGTCCTGAGTTCGTCTTCGGTCTTGAAGGATGGTATAAAGGTTTGCTGGCTCAAATTCGGTTTCTCCAGTCTGATATTGGTCAATCCCGCCCCGCCCAACCGCGACGCGGCGGGGTTGTGGTCTGAACCGGCCCCCAGGAAGGCCCGGCGCAGTTCCGGGTCTACCAGGAGCTCGCCGCTCCGGCCCTGGCCCACGATCCGGCCGTTGGCCAAAAGATACGCCGACCGGGAGGCGGTGAGGGCCCGGGCGGCGTTTTGCTCCACCAGGAGGATGGTAACCCCGCCCCGGGAGAGTTGCTTGATGATGTCGAAAATCTCGTCGGTAATCAGCGGCGCCAGCCCCAGGGAAGGTTCATCCAGGAGCAGCAGCCGGGGCTGGGCCATCAAGGCCCGGCCCATGGCCACCATCTGCTGCTCGCCGCCGGAGAGGGTGTTGGTCCGCTGCCCGGCCCGTTCTTTGAGCTTAGGAAACCGGGCCGAGACCGCCTCCAGGCGCCGGGCGATTTCCGTCCGGCTTAACCTCAAGGCCAGGGCGCCCAACTCCAGGTTCTCCTTGACCGTCAGGTCCCCGAACATCTCCCGGCCCTCGGGGCACAGGGCCACGCCTCTGGCCGCCATGGCCGCCGGCGTCGAGCCGGTGACCTCGACCCCGTCCAGGAAGATGCGGCCCCCCGACGGCGGCGCCAGCCCCATGACCGCCTTGAGCAGACTGGTCTTGCCGGCCCCGTTGGCCCCCACCAGGGCCACGGTCTCGCCCGGCGCCACCGCCAGATCGATGCCGAACAGCGCCTGGGCGGCGCCGTAGTGCACCGTCAGGTTTTGGATGCGGAGTAAAGGTTCTCTTTTGTCAGCAATCATAACCGGTTCGCATTATATACCGCGCGGTGTCTCCTGTCGAGTCGAACTCCACCTGGGTCTTAATGAGAAATTTTACTGGGAAACGAGGTATGGTGATAGTTGGCAATTTATCCGGCCTCACACCACGGTCATTTCCTTGGGACACAACGAAAGATAAAAAAGGCTGGTGGTAGTGGGACGGCCGTCCCTGGCCGGCTGGCGGTTGGCGGGCGGGGACGCCCGCCCCACTGCATGGAGGCCCGCCCCACCAAGCTATTTTTACATAAATCTGCGCTTAAAAAGGTAATTTTCCTTCGTAGGGTGCGTCTTACGCACCAAGAATGGCGCGTGAGACGCGCCCTACGGCTTTTAGTACCTTGGAAAATTGTGTTGCGCCGCTGAAATACTTCTCCGGAAGCAACCGGTTATCGGGGAGTAAAATCCACTTTAAGCTTGATCTGGCACGCTAAATTCCTCTATAGTAAGAACGATTAGCCTTTAAAAGAGCCACTTAAGGCCGGTGGAAGTTTTTGCCGGCCTGGCCGGGGGGGCGGGTCTGGGAGTAGTCGAACCGATTGGCCCGGCCACCCGAAATCTCCTTGAGGTGAATTGTGATCATGTACCTATCCCGCCGCAACTACGCCATCTGCCTGCTTGCTATGGTCTTGACCCTGGCCCTGGCAGGGGCCGGCTGGTCCCAAACCGCTACCACCCCTGCACCCGATGCCAACCCTTACCGCCAGGCGGTGACGCTCTTGGACCAGGCGGAGCAGGAATTAAACGCCAAAAATCTTTCCGCGGCCCTGTCCCTGGTGAAACAGACCAACGCGATATTTACGAGTCTTCAGAAGGAAAGCGCCGCCAAACTGGCGGAGCGCGAGCTTTCCTCCCAAGAAAGCCAGCAGTTGGCCATCAACCAAAAACTGGCCAACGAGGCTCAAGGCAAGGCGGACCCCTTGCTGGAAACCGCCGCCGCCAAGAAGAAGGAAGCCGAGGCACTGAGAACCAAGGGACAGGCGGAGGCGGGTGACGCAGCCGAACGTGAGTCCAAGGCCCAATATCTCCAGGCGCAAGCTCTCTCCATCAAATCGGCAATTTATTCCCTGCGCAATCAACAGATAATCTTCCGGTTCCTGGCGCCGTAAGGCCGGTGGCCAGCCCCGGGGCCAGCATCGCCCGGGGCTGCGCTAAAGCCGTTCATTGCCCAGGGAAAGATTTTTGAGTTGACATTACGGCGCAAAATATACCATCAATAATGGCATATTTTTTGAGGAGCGGGATTCAGGATGCGCCGGGTAACGACCAGGGTTCTCGTGGCCGCGGCTCTTATCCTGTGCCCGGCGGGGGGCCTCCCGGCCATCATCAAGAGCGAATCGGCGCATGGTCCTCATCTTACGTAAGAACCGCGACGACGAGGTTGAATAAGATGAAATATATTATGTCTTTGGCGGTCATGATTATTTTATCTTATGGTTGTGGACTATCCCCCCTGGTGAATGTTGGCCAATATGCCACCACAGGAAGCGGCAATGCCGAAGATTTCCTGCCGGGTCTTGAAAATCGTCCGGATATCATTAATCTCGCCGTATCAGCCGGCGAATCGCTGGGATACAAGGTTTATGTTCGTAATGAAGGAGTTGTCGTATTAGTTAGTCAATATACAAGAACTCAACAGGTTTTAACCGGAAATTCGGTCATAACTTCGATTACGGTCAGCCGCAGTTACCATCATTCTCAAGCTACGGCTAAATCACTCGGTGTCCCCGGAGGCCTTCCCAAAGGTTATGAGCAGAGTTCAGATAAACAGTTTCCGGGTCTTTTTTTGGCTTGCTCGGTCCATGGAAGTTTTGGGGCGGGCACTGATCAAAGTGCGGCGCAAAAACTAGAGGAATTTAAAAGGGCATTGCTAGCATTGACTAAATAAATTTGAGAAATCAGGAGGTTTTTATGAGAAAGGCGCTTGCATGGGTTTGCATGACCCTTATCATCGGATTGGCTTTGATCGGTTGTGGCGAGAAGCCCGCGGGACCCATCAAGATCGGGGCCTTTTTCGCCCTGTCGGGGCCGGCGGCCCCCATCGGCACGCCCACCAAGCTGGTGGCGGAAATGGCGGTGGACCAGATCAACAAAGCCGGCGGCATCAACGGCCGGCCTCTGGAACTGGTCATCGGTGACACCGAGAGCGACCCGGCCAAGGCCGCCACCATTGCCAAAAAATTCATCCACGCTGACAAGGTGGTGGCCATCATCGGACCCACCTCCACCGGCGAGGGCATGCAGGTCAAAAAGATCGTGGAAGAAGCCGGCATCCCAATCTTTATGACCGTGGGGGGCGATCCACCCATCATGAAGGAGACCGGCCCTTTCACCTATGTCTTCAAGTCCCCCCAGCGCTCCTCCACCGCGGTCAAGAAGCTCTTTGAATACCTGAAAGAAAACAAGCTGACCAAGGTGGCCATGTTCACCGCCTCCGACCCCTTCGGCAAGGACGGGGCCGTCTGGCTGGAAAAACTGGCCCCGGACTACGGCATCACCTTTGTGGCCAAGGAGTCGTTCGGCCCCAAAGACACGGACATGACTCCCCAGCTCACCAAGATTAAAAACGCCAACCCTGACGCCATCATCTGCTGGACCATCGGGCCGGCCGGGGCCATCGTGGCCAAGAACAAGGCCCAATTGGGCCTCACCATCCCTTTGTTTCAGTGCCACGGCCAGCCGGGACCGGAATATATCCAACTGGCCGGCAAGGCTTCCGAGGGGGACCGCATGCCCGCCACGAAACTGATGGCCGCGGCCCAATTGCCGGATAACGACCCCCAGAAGAAGGTGATCCAGAACTTTATCAAGCTCTATAACGACACCTACCATCTGGACAAGCAGTTCCCCATCAACACCCATTCGGGCTATGCCTGGGACGCCATCACCATTGTGGCCGAAGCCATGCGGAAGGCGGGCACCGACCCCAAGGCCCTGCGCGCCGCCATCGAGGGGACCAAGGGCTACGTGGGGGTATCCGGGATCTATACCCTGAGCCCCGAGGACCACAACGGCCTGGGTACGGATTCCATGGTTATCATCGCGGTCAAGGACGGCAAGTTCGAGAAGGCTAAATAAGGCCGCCTTTCAGCCTCCAACCTACCCATTACGGGGCCCGCCGCGACGGGCCCCGCTTGCTTTTTTATCCTCTCCGTTTGCTTGTAGAGTATTCATTCACCCTCTCCTCAGCCGGACAAGGTATTTGTCCCCGCACCGCCGCCTCCCGGTCATCGCATCTTTCATATTTTATCCGGAGCAAACGGTTTTTCATGCTATACTGAAATTCAAGTGCGGCAAGTCCCGACTATGATAATATATTAATGAAGTTAATCAGTTATGCCGATAATAATCGGCATCCCCTGGATGTTTTTGGCCGGCTTTAGGCTGGGAGTAGAAGCGTAGGGGCCTCATCACACGGTTATTCATGATGGTAATTCACAGCCTTCGGCACATCTTTAACTTATGAAGAGTTCATGCAGGCCATCCCCTCAACTTTAAACTTTGAACTTTGAACCTTGAACCTTGAACTTTAAGAGCAGGAAGGGTTAAACCATGAGCTTATCAAGGAAGATGTTTCCGCAATCGTCCCGCGGTGTTGGGGCTGGCGCCCGGCAACTGGTGCATTGGTTGATCTTGGGGGTGGCGTTGGCTCTGTTGGCGGCCGCGTCTCCGGCCCCGGCCCAGGAGCGGGCCAAGGCAACCGCCAAAGGCGGGTTTAACCCCAAGCAACACTTCACCATCGTCAAGATCGAACCGGACCCCGCGGCCGAGGAGGTCAGGGTCTTTTTCAGTCAGCCCCTCTTGCTGGAAAATCTTCAGGGCAATCTGCGGCTGCTGCCCCGGGTCAAGGTCGACTGGAACCGCACCAAGATCGACTCCAAAGGGGTCCTGAGACTCCGGGGGGCTTTCCGGTACGGCGCCGGCTATATCCTCACCCTGCCCGAAACCCTACGGGCCGGGCAAAAGACCTACCACCAAACGGTCAACTCCTTTTTCATGGGCGACCGGCCCCCCAAGGTGGAATTCGTGGGGCCCCAAAACGTCATCGAACGGGACAGCCGGCAGTTGCTGCACGTCCGGGCCCAGAATGTCAATAACCTGAGATTTGAAGGCATCCGGGTGCCGCCGCTGCTGCTGCCCCTGGCGATGGCGGTGGAGAAGTCCCCGGCCGACTGGGACCGATGCCTCGATGAAATGAAGACCGCCTCCGATGGGCTCAAAGCCTTCGCCGCTTCCCATAAGGACCTGGCTGGTTTTGTCACCCCGCCGGTGGCTGAGAAGCAACTCTTTCCCGCCGCGGGCGAGAAGAACAAGCCCTGGGCGGTCACGCTGCCCCTGAGCTTTCGCCAGGGCAAGGAGACCGGCGCCCTGGAACTCATCCGGGTGCATGACAACGAGGCCGGCAGCGCCGCCGCCACCCCGCCCCGGGTATTTGAAATCACCAATCTGGGCCTGACCTATAAACGCGGCCAACAAAACCTGCTTCTCTGGGTCACTTCGCTCAAGGCCGGGACTCCCGCGGCCGAGGCCGGGGTTATCGGTTTCACCCGGGACATGGAGGTCTTCTTCCTGGGACGCACCAACGCCGACGGGGTGCTGCTCTTCGAACCCCATGAACTGGCCGGGTTGTCCATCAAAAACCCCAAAAACTTGCAGCCGGTGAAACGGGTGGTGAACCAGGACGACCTGGTGCTGCTGATGGCCGGGACCGCCGATGACGTGGCCTTTATCCAGGTAACGCCCCAGGGCAACCTCAAGCCCCAGGGAATTTGGCAGGCCCAGGCGGGCGAGAAAATCCGCAACCTCAAGGGCAACGTGTTCACCGAACGGGGCGTCTACCGGCCCGGCGAAAAGGTCTTCTTCAAGGGCACGGTGCGCGAATATGGCCAAGGCCGCATCTTCCCGCCCAAAGACGAAGTCTGCTCTTTTGAGGTCATGAGCCCCAAGGGCGAGCAGGTCTTTACCCAGGAAGGCCGGACTTCGGACTTCGGCACCGCGGCCGGGGAAATCGTCACCCAGAGTTACTGGCCCCTGGGGACCTATACCCTGAAAATGACCTATGGACCGGAAACTCCGGCGGCATCGGCCCCTTCCGGTAAAGGCCGCAGGGCCCGGGAAGAGGATTCTGCACTCAAATCGGATGAGGCCGCCCCTAAAAACCAGGTGAGCGTCACCTTCCAGTTGCAGGAATTCAAGCCGCCCCGTCACTTCATGGGTATCGAATTCCAGCAGACCACCCGGCCCCTCAAGGATTACGTCAATCGGGGGGAACAGCAGTCTCCCTTTGTCCGGATCATGTTCAGCGGCTCATACTACGCCGGGGGCCAGGTTAAACACGGCCAGGTGCGCTGGAAGATTTACCAAACCAAGACCAGCTATCAGGTGCCGGGATATGACAACTTCACCTTCGGATACGGCAGCGAAGATCAGGGGGCAATGATCGAGAGCGGCCAGGCCATTCTGGACGAGAAGGGGAGGGCGGAACTGGAGTTTCCCCTGGACCGCAAGGTCATGAGCGGGCAGCAAGGTCTCTCCGTGGTGGCCACCGTGGTGGACTTCGATGGCCGGGCGGCGTCGGATACCAAGGCCTTTCAGGTGACGCCGGACTTTTTGGTGGGCATCAGCCGCCAGCCGGAGTCCGCCCGGGCCGATGAGGAGCAGGCCGTCACGGTTATGCTGGCCAAACCGGACGGCAAGCGGATCGAGCGGGGCGCCATCCAGGCCGAGATCCTGCAAAAATCCTGGGTTTGGTTGGCCAAGCGTAACGAGCAGGGCGACCTCTATTGGGACGGAGAGGATATCTGGCGCAAGACCGTAACCAGCGACCTCACCCTGGAGAAAGGCACGGCCGCGTTCCGTTTCTCCTTCGCCTGGGGCGGCGGCTACCTCCTGGCCTTTACCTATAAAGACGCGGCCGGTAATAGTTACGCCTCCGCCAGGGCCTTTGAGGTGACCGGGGAAAGCTACGCTTACGAAAACCGGGAGTTGCCGTACCTGCCCCTGGCCCTGTCCGCCGACCAGCCGGCTTATAAACCCGGGGCAACGGCCAGGCTCACGGCCCGGCCCCGCAGCCCGGTGTCCCGCTACCTGGTTACCCTGGAGCAGGAAGGCGTGCTGAAGTACCAGGTAATCACCCCGAAATCGGACGCCGACAACCTGGAAATTCCTATCCAGGCCGCATATGCCCCCAATCTCTACGTCTCGGTCCTGGGGCTGACGCCCCGGGGGGAATTCCCGGTGTACGCCGGCTACTACGATACCCAGGCCCCCGGCTTCTATTGGGGCACCCTGAACCTGCCGGTGCGGCACGAAGTCGAAGGCCTCCAGGTCCAAATCAGCCCGGCAGTCAAGGACCTCAAGGCTGAGCCCGGGTCTCAGGTGACCCTGGACTTCAGCGTCCTCGCGGCCAAGGGCGGCGGGGTGGAAGCGGAAATGGCCGTGGCGGTGGTGGATGAAGCCGTTCTGGCCCTTACCGGGTTCAAGACCCCCACCCTGGAGGCCCTGACCCGGTTTGACCGCCCCCTGGAGGTGTTTACCGGCGAGCTGCGTTCATTATTGGTGCACCAAACTCCCTTCTATCTTTCCAAGAACGAGCCCCTGACCGGCGGCGGCGGTCTGAGCGAAGAGGTCATGTCCAAGCTCAGGCGGCGCTTCGAAGCGGTGGCCTATTTCAACGCCAACGTGCGCACCGACGCCCAGGGACGGGCCCAGGTTACCTTCACCCTGCCCGACAATATGACCACCTACCGGATATATACCGTGGTCCAGGATCGGGGCAGCCGCTTTGCCAGCGTCGAGCGTCCCTTGCTGGCCGCCAAAGAATTTTATCTGGAGCCCGGTCTGCCCGGCTTCTTTACCCGTGGGGACCAATTTAAGTTCCAGGTGGCCGCGTTCAATGCCACCGATGAGACCGGACCGGTAAAATTCAGCGCCGTCGGTGATGGGGGCCTGTTTCTCATCGCCGCGGAGCCGAAAGAACCGCTCAAGCCTAAGGATAGTTTGAAGCTCGAGGTCACCGGTCAGGCCGCCGCCAGCGGGATGGCCGGCGGCCGTTTTGCCGGCCAATTCCAGGGGCGCACCGACGCGGTGGAACTGAAGCTGCGCATCAATTCCGGCCACGTCCGGGACACCCAGGTGTGGTTCGGTTCCCTGGCCGGGACCACCGAGATTAAGGTTCCGCTCCCCGCTTACCTGACCGGGAAGTCCTCCGAACCAATTAACCCCGAGGAGGTTAAGGCCGTCCTGACGGTGGCCGGATCGCCCTTTTTGCGCATGACCGAGGCCATTCACTACCTGCTCAATTACCCCTACGGATGCGTGGAGCAGACCAGTTCCGGGGTCCTGGCCCTGGCGGCCCTGCGCGGCGCCATTCAGCAAGGGCTGGTGTCCGGGGTGACCTTGCCCGAAACGGATCAATATCTAAACCGCGGGGTGCAACGCATCCTGAACCTCCAGACCGACTCCGGGGGTTTTGCCTACTGGCCGGGGCAGCGGGAACCCCATCTCTGGGGCTCGGTCTACGCCGCCGCGGCCTTGAGCCTGGCCCGTAAGCATGGACTCACGGTGCCGGAGGCTGCCATGCTACAAACCGCAGTCTACCTCAAAACCCAGATCGAGGAGGAGAAACGCTCCCCAGCCTTCAAGGCCTTTGCCGCCTATGCCCTGGCCCTCGACCAGGCCCTGGATCGCGACACCTTTAATCTCGTCAGAAGGCAATTTCCCCGGATGCACCGGGAGAGCAAAATTCTCCTGTTGTTGGCGGCCAAACTAGCGGAGCTGAGGCCCTTGAAGGAACTCCAGGCCGAGCTAAAACCGCTGTTGGGCGCCAAGGCCGAGGCGGCCGCCGACGATGCGGATGATTTTCAGAGCCGTTTCCGCACCCCGGCCCTGGCCCTCCTGGCGGCCCAGGCCATCCTGCCCGCGGACCCCCGCACCCAGGAGGAGGCGCTGCTTCTCCTGGGCGGCCTGGACAGCCAAGGCATCTGGACCTCCACCGCTGACACCGGCTGGGCCCTCCTGGCCCTGGGCAGCTACTTCAAGGACGCGCACTTTGGGACCGAACCGGTGGAAATTGCCATCAGCCAGCCCGGCGGTGTCGCGCCCCAGCGCCTCAAACTGGACCCCAAGGGCTTTCGCACCGTGGGCCTGGACCCCCGCGCTTTGCTCAAGAACCCGGTGGTCAAGGTTGAAGGCACCGCCGGCAAAACCTGGCTCTACAAGCTGGAGCTGACCGCCCCCCGGTTGGATATCGCCGCGTCCGGGGCCGCCAACGGCTTCAAGGTCCGCCGGGTCATCAAAAACACCGATGGCTCGGACGTTATCAAGGTGGGCGACCTGGTGAAAGTCACGGTCTTCCTGGAGGTCGCCGGCAAGGGGCAGCGCTACGTGGTGCTGGATGACCCTCTGCCCGCGGGCCTGATGGCCCTCAATACCGCCTTCAAGACCGAGGAACCTATCCCGGAGGGGGACGAGGAGTACCACCAGGACGACTTCGATTACGTCACGCCGGATGGGACCATCCGGTTCCGTCCCAATTATTTCGAAATCCGGGAAGACCGGGTGCTGGCCTTTAGGGACCAGGTCTACTCCGGCTCCCAGAAGTTCGAGTATTACTGCCGGGCCGTGTGCGAGGGCAAGTTTATCGCCCCCGCCACCCGGGTGGCGGCCATGTACTCGCCCGGGGTCAACGGCTACTCCCCCCAGGGAGAGTTGACCGTCAAGGGGCGCTGATGCTGACCAGGCTGCCATGGGGCCGCCTCGCCTGGTGCCTGACTGCGGCCCTGCTTATTCTGGCCGGCCTGGCCTGGCATTTCGAGGCCGCCTCCCGCCTCAACCCGGAGGCCCTGGAAACCCGGCCCGGCCCCCTGGTGCTGGACCGGACCGGGAGGGTCTTGCGCCTGGTGCCCGAGGCCCAGGGGGGCAAGCTCGTCACTCTTCCCGAGGGCGCCATCCCCCAATTGGTGGCCGAGGCCTTTGTGGCCGCGGAGGACCAGCGGTTTTGGCGTCATCCGGGCATCGACCCTCTGGCCATGCTCCGGGCTGCCATGAGCAACGTCAGCCGGGGCCGCATCGTCTCCGGAGCCTCCACTATTACCCAGCAACTAACCCGTCTCACCTATCCCGGACCCCGCAGTTATTATCGCAAGACTGTGGAGGTCTGCCGCAGCCTCAGGATGGAGTCGGCCCTCAGCAAAGACGAAATTCTGCGGCGCTACCTCGATCGGGTGCCCATGGGCAACAACCTCATGGGGGTGGAGGCCGGGGCCTGGGCCTATTTCGGCAAAACCGCCTCCCGGTTGAACGCGACTGAGGCCGCGATCCTGGCCGCCCTGGTCAAGGCCCCGGGGACCCTGAACCCCTATGGTCCTCACCAAGACCGCCTTCTGGAGCGGCAGCGCTGGGTCCTCTCCCGTATGGCCCAACTGGGCTATCTCAGCCCCCAGGAACTCCAGGCGCGCCAGTCAGACCCGGTCAGGTTCCGGGGCCGCGGTCCCCGCCCCCCGGCCTTCCCCTTTGAAGCCGCACATTTTGTCAACCTGATCCTAGCCCAAGAGAAACCTGGGGCCGCGGTTTCCCAACGGATCAGGACCACCCTGGATCTGCCGCTCCAGCGCCGGGCCCAGGCCATCGTCAACTCGCACCGGTCCCGGCTCCTGAAGGCCGGCGCCTCCCAGGCGGCCGCGGTGATCGTCGCCAACCGCTCCCGGGAAGTCGTAGCCCTGGTGGGCTCCTGCGCCTATGGCCCCCGGGACCAGGGCTTCAACAACGGCGCCGCCGCCTGGCGCTCGCCGGGCTCGACCCTCAAGCCGTTTCTCTACGCCCAGGCCCTGGATCAGGGGTTCACGCCCGCCTCGGTGCTGGAAGACGTGGAACGCCGCTACCGCACACCTCGGGGCGAGTTTATCCCGGCCAACTTCGACCGCGTGGCCCACGGCCCCATTTCGTTCCGGGAGGCCCTGGGTAATTCCCTCAACCTCTCCACCGTCCACCTGCTTAACCTGATGGGTACCGAAACGTATTATGACACCCTGGCCGAACTGCACCTCATCAACCGCCCGGAATTCACCCCGGAGCACTATGGCCTGGGTCTGGTGGTGGGCAACCCCGAAGTCAGCCTGCTGCAACTGGCCGCGGCTTACGCCTGCCTAGCCAACGGCGGTAAATTCGCCCCTCTGCGGTTCACTCTGGACGCTCCCGAAGCCGACGAGACCCCGGTTTTTTCTCCCCAGGCGGCCTTCATCATCAGCGACATCTTGAGCGACCCCATGGCCCGGGTCCGCATCTTTGGCGGGGCCTCGGCCATGAATCCGCCCTATCGCATGGCCATCAAGACCGGGACCAGCACCCATTTTCGCGACTTGTGGGCCGTGGCCTACACCCCGGAGTATACCCTGGCGGTGTGGGTGGGCAATTTCAACGGCCGGCCCACGGCTGATCTAAGCGGCGCCGGTGCCGCGGCCCCCATTGTGGCCGACCTGGCCGAGGCCCTGTTTGCCGGAAGTCCGCAGCCGGGCTTCAAAAAGCCACCCGGGGTCGCCAGCGCCGAAGTCTGCGCCTTCTCCGGCTTGAAACCCGGGCCGGGCTGCGCCCACCGGCGCTGGGAGCTGTTTCTGGCCGGCACCGAACCCCAGGCGGTCTGTGCCTATCACCACGCTGAGGAACCCTGGCACCGCATGCCCGCCAATTATGCCGGCTGGCTCCACCAGCGTTTCGAGCACGGCGGCGAAGGCCGCTTTCGCCTGGCCGGCTTCGATCCCGACCTGGGGAAAACCTTTCAGGGGCCGGCAGCCGCCGGCTTTAAGGGCGCGGCGGAACCCCGCCGCCGGGGCGACCCTGCGGTTTTGGGCCGTCCCGCGCCTGTGACTCCCGGCGATCACCCCGCCGCCAGGGACGGCCTGGCCCGGGGAGTCAGCATCAGCTACCCTCTGGCCGGAGATCGCTTTCTGTTGACGCCTGGCGCCGGGCTCATCCGGGTGATTGCCAAAGCCATGTGCCGGGATCCGCTCCAAGCCGTCACCTGGTTCGTGGACGGCCGGGAAGTCGCGGCCACCGGCCCGCCCTATGAACTGCCCCTGGACTTATCCCGGGGACGCCACCGGCTCACCGTGGTTGGACCGGGCGGCCAGGGCGATGCCGTGGAGGTGGCCGTCCAATGAGGTCAGCCGCATGAGGGATAGATGTGTCCTCGTATTTTCCAAGAATAGTTCTTGGTGGGCGCGGACTTATAGTGTTTGCCATAAATTCTTTCCCCTTGGAGTTTCTCAAATCCCCCTAAATCCCCCTTTTTCAAAGGGGGACTTTTCCTGCAATTCCTTGTAGTTCCCCCCTTTTTTTAAGGGGGGCAGGGGGGATTAAAATGATTCCGCTAACGGAAAAAAACTTTTGGCAAAAGCTCAGATGTCAGCCCTCTGGGTGGGGGTAATCCGGTCACACCTTACTTGGGAACCGGATTTTCTATGGGCTCAATTTTAAGGGGTTTCTTGAGGGTAGCCCGGAGGGATTTTTCTGCCTCCCGGGCCTCGTCTTGGGAGGAAAATGGCCCCAGCCAAACCTGATAGCGGTTTAAATCCCTGGGGTCCCGTTGAACAAAAGCCGGTTTTCCCTGCTTTTTCAACTTGGCCACCATACTGGCCGCGTCCCCGTATTTTCCATAATTGCCCGCCAAAATGCCGTAGTGTTGGCTGGGCTCCAGGGGTGGGAGTACCGTAACTTGAGGCTCCGGGCTGGGAGCCGCCCCCTTGGGGGGACCCGCCGGTTCAATGCCGGGGACAGCCGGCGGCTCTTTGGGGCTGGGCTGCGCGGGTACGATCGCGGATATTTCCGGCTTGGCCGGCGCCGTGGGCGCCCCGGGGGCCGTGACCGGGTTGGGGCCGGTTTTCGGAGCGGTCCCCGCAAAGAAATAATACAGCCCTGCCAGCAGGAGAATCAGTGCGGCTCCTATTGCCAAACCACTTATCACATTCTTGTTCATAGAGCCCAGGCCCGCCTCTCAGGCTTGCCAATCCGCTAAATATCGATATGACAGCCAGCCGGTATGGTTAATTTCACGTCTATTTTATCACGTCATCCGGTGGAAAGGCTCGCGGTTTCGTCTCAACAGGATCAGCGTCCCCGCGAAACCATAATCCCTCCACCACCGGTAGTCAATGGTTCTACCTCGCCGGTTGCACCGGCTGCACCGGCCGCACCAGCGGCGACGTGGTGATGATTAGTTCGGGTGGAACCATCATACGTTGAGACCAGAATTCGTCATACGTCAGATAGCCTTTTTTCCCGGTGTCGCACTTCTCGTAAACTTCCAACCCCTTGGCTTTGTCGCTGGTCTTCGCCATGAACTCCTCTTTCGTAATCTTGCCGTCCTTGTTCGTGTCCAACGCCGAACACAAGGCGTCATGGTCCGCCTGGGCCTGCTTGTCCTGCGGAGTGGCGCAACCGGCCATCAACAGTGCGGCTACCAAGAGCGCCAGAGCGATTCTGCCTGACTGTATCTTCATCTGTGGCCTCCTCAAATGTTTCCGGCAATCTTTAGACTGGTTATACAATAGCACAAAACCTTTTCCTCAAAAACTGTTAATCTAATTTCCGCCAGGCTAGAGCATTTATGAACCGTTTAGCCCGGCGCGCACCCGTGAGCTTGACAGGCAGCCGCCGGTGGGTAACAATGAGCTTAAGACTGCCCGGCGTATTAGGCAAAATCTTTCTTGATTAGCGCATAAGAGGTCAAGATCATGGAACTGTTATTTCGCCCCCGGCGCTTGCGGCGGCGGGAAGCATTGCGGCGCATGGTGCGGGAGACGCATCTGCGCCCCGAAGACTTTATCTATCCGATGTTTGCGGCCCCGGGCAGCCGGGTGCGCCAGGAAGTGGCATCCATGCCCGGAGTGGCTCGCCTGTCCGCGGACCTGCTGGTTGACGAGGCCAAGGCCGCCCTGGACGTTGGGGTGCCCGCGGTCCTGCTGTTCGGGGTGCCGACGCGTAAAGACGACACCGGCTCCGAAGCCGCCTCTCCCAAGGGCGCGGTGCAGCAGGCAGTGCGGCTACTCAAAAAAAAGCTGCCCGAACTGGTGGTGATTACCGACGTCTGCCTCTGCGGCTATACCTCCCACGGCCACTGCGGGTTGCTGTCCGGCCGGGAGGTGGACAACGACGCCACCCTGGAGGTCCTGAGCCAGGTGGCGGTGTCACACGCCGAGGCCGGGGCCGACATGGTGGCGCCCTCCGACATGATGGACGGCAGGGTAGGGGCCATCCGGGAGTCCCTGGACGAGCGCGGCTTCGAGATGGTGCCCATCATGTCGTATGCGGTCAAATACGCCTCCAGTTTCTACGGCCCCTTCCGGGAGGCTGCGGAGTCCGCCCCGGCCTTCGGGGACCGCCGGTCCTACCAGATGGACCCGGCCAACATCCGGGAGGCCCTGCGCGAGGCCGCCCTGGACGTGGAGGAGGGCGCCGACCTGCTCATGGTCAAGCCGGCTCTGCCCTACCTGGACGTCATTGCCCAGGTGGCCGCCGAGTTCGACCTGCCCCTGGCCGCCTACCAGGTGAGCGGCGAATACGCCATGATCAAGGCCGCGGCGGCCAACGGCTGGCTGGATGAGTCCGCAGTGATGCTGGAATCCCTCCTGTCCATCAAACGAGCCGGAGCGGATTTGATATTGACGTATTTCGCTAAACAGGCGGCGGCGCTGCTGAAATAGAAGTACCGGTGGCAGCCTATACAACCAAAGGCAACGGTTTGATTTGAGTTACCCTCTGCATTTTTGCTTTAATCTTTGGGTTAACTGCATGGGCTTCCATGGAAAGGGGACAAAAGATATAAAGAAAAACCCTGGTGGCACAGGCTTCCAGCCTGTGCAAGCTTTTCAAATCACCAGGAGGAATCTGCCCCACTGGCAAGAGCCGGGGAGGGTATATTTCATCACCTGGAGGTGCAAAGATGGTGTGGTTCTCAATGAAAAAGAACGCACCATTGCCTTGGAGGCAGTAAGATTTTGGGACACAAGCAAATGGATAGTTTATGCCGCGGTCATTTTGTCTGACCATGTCCATCTCTTGTCCCAACCACTCCCCAGGGGAGAAGGAGGATTTTTCGACCTGTCAGAAATCATCCACAGCGTTAAAAGTTTCAGCGCCCAGAAGATTAGTCAACGCCGGGGAGTTAAAGGAGCGATATGGCAGGATGAGAGATATGACCGAATTGTCCGAGATGAGGTGGAATTTTTGGAGAAGTGGCAATATATCAGAAATAACCCATTGAAAGAGGGCTTGGCCTCCCAGTCAGAAGATTATCCCTGGCTTTATGAAAGAGGCGGTTAAAGCACAGGCTGGGAAGCCTGTGCCACCAGGGTTTGGTTGTGGGAATGGTCTTATTGGATGAAACCGCAATGATGCTGGAATCGCTCCTATCCATCAAACGGACCGTGGCGGATTTGGTTTTGACTTACTTTGCCAGACAGGCCGAAAGTTTAAAGGGTAGGAATAATTATAATAAATTATAAAAATAATTCAAAATATATAAAATACGGATAATTTTAAAAATGTTTGCTTATGTAGATGAAACAGGCAATACAGGGAAAAATCTGTTTGATGATTCGCAGCATCAATTCATTACTGCTGCTCTTATGACAAGGGCTAACTTTGATGTTCTTTATAAGAAAAATATGAAAGAATTAGCTGGACGCCTTGGGGTTAAAGTTTTACATGCGAACGAGTTAGGTCTATCCAAATTAGAAACCATAGCATGCGATCTTCAAAAAATATTTAAAATATCAAAATCTAGGTTTTTCATGTCACGCCTAGAAAAAAATTATTTAGCAACCACAAAAATTGTTGATATGCTTTTTGATTCAGGGGAAACCTTAGCCGTTCCATGGCACATATACAACTACCGTCCTCTCAGGCTTCTGCTTGTCATAAAAGTTGCAGGATTACTTGATGAAACATTAGCTCAATCATTTTGGTCTGCCTTGTTGGAACCTAAATTACCTAAAGCCACTATCAAATTTATCGAAGCATGTAAAGAGTTATTATTAAGGGTTCCTGCTTTACCAGATAGACGTTCAATTGATTTAATATCTGAAGCACTACAATGGGCGATTGAAAATCCTGAAGCAATCTATTTTCACACAGCCAGCAAAATAGCACGAAAAGGGCATTTACCAAATTTAGTTGCTTTTGTAAACTTACTTGACGGAATAGAAGAGAAGTCAAAAGCTTGGAATGTTCCTGTTAATCAAATTTATCATGACAGACAAATGGAATTTCAACAAACGCTACAGCATTGGCATGAAATATTTTCAAACGCTAAACCAGACCCTTTATTTCTTCCTGGAGGAGAAAAACATATATTTCGTCGAGTGTTTGGTAGCGAATTCGTTATATCAAGCGCTCAAGAAAGTGTAGGTATACAAGCAATAGATATTATTCTTTGGCTTTTTAAACGTTTGATCGAAGGAAAGAATCTAGGAGAAAATTCATCTAAGCTTCTAATTCATGTATTTCGGCATGCAAAGCAACATGACTTTTCATTTATGACAATATCAAAATATGTTTCAGACACGTTTGATTTTTTATTTAATGAACCTATAAGTGATGAACAGATGAAAAAAGCGCAGGAACTTTTGGAGTATGCCGAGGAAAGAAGGCAAGAAAAACTATTTCAGTATGCAGAGAACAAACTGATCGGAGCCGTGAACTGAACTACTAATATGAAAAAAAGTGTAACCAAAACCTCAAAAATCCCCTCCCTTCGCCTTCTGGCCTGGGAGACCACCCGGCGCTGTAACCTGGCCTGTCTCCATTGCCGGGCGGCGGCTGGGTCCGGGCCTTATCCCGATGAGTTAACCACGGCCGAGGGCATCAAGCTCCTGGACGATCTGGCCACCCTGGGGCAGGTGGTGGTCATTCTCACCGGCGGCGAACCTCTCCTCAGAGACGACATCTTCGACCTGACAGCCTACGGCCACGGCTTGGGCCACCGCATGGTCATGGCGGTGAACGGAACACTCTTGACCCCGGCCATCGCCCTCCGCCTCAAGGCTGCGGGGATTCAACGGCTGTCCATCTCCATCGACGGGGCCACCGCGGAATCCCACGACCGCCTCCGGGCGGTAGAGGGCGCCTATGCCGGAGCCATGGCTGGCATCGCCGCCTGTCGAGAGGCCGGGCTCCCCTTTCAGATCAACACCACCGTCACCCGGGCCAACCGGTTGGAGCTCCCGGCCATCCATGAGTTGGCCCTGAAGCTGGGGGCCGCGGCCCACCACGTCTTTGTGCTGGTGCCCACCGGGCGGGGGGAACTGATCCGGGAGGAACTGGTAACCCCGGAGGAATACGAAGCGACCCTGAAGTGGCTTTTGGCCCGGCAGCAGGACGGCAAGCTGTTCATCAAGCCCACCTGCGCCCCCCAATACTATCGCCTCTGGCGCCAGGACGCCGCGGCCCGGGGCGAGCCCATCACCGCCGCCACCCACGGCATGGAGGCCATGACCAAGGGCTGCCTGGGAGGCCAGGGGTTCGCGTTTGTGTCTTATCGGGGTGAGGTGCAGCCCTGCGGCTATTTGGAACTGGTGGCGGGCAATATCCGCCAGACCCCGTTTCCGGAAATCTGGGCCAACTCGGAGTTGTTCCAGCAACTGCGCCGGGTGGACGACTACCACGGCAAGTGCTGCGCCTGCCAGTACCGCAAGGTCTGCGGCGGATGCCGGGCCCGGGCCTATGCCCTGACCGGCGACGTGCTGGGGGACGACCCCATCTGCCCTTACGAGCCAGTGGGTTAATATTTCACGCTAAGACGCCAAGGCGCAAAAACGCAAAAAAACACTTATGACCATAACGAAAAACCAAAAACCAAAAACCAAAAACCAGCTTTTAGACGACCTGGACCGGGCCATCTTAAACGAAATCCAGTCGCATTTTCCCATTGATTCCCGGCCGTATGCTGAGGTGGGGAGAAGGGTAGGGGCCTCGGAAGCTGAGGTTTTGGCCCGGGTCGCGGCCATGGCCGAGGCCGGCATCATCCGGCGCCTCGGGGCCAACTTTACCTCCCGCAAGCTGGGTTACACCAGCACCCTGGTGGCCGCCAGGGTAGCGCCGGATAAGCTGGAGCACTTCGTGGCCGTGGTCAATCGCTACCCCGGCGTGACCCACAACTATCTGAGGCGGCACCGCTACAACGTCTGGTTTACCCTTATCGCCGAATCGGAGGAGAGTCTGAACCGGATCCTGGAGGAAATATCTGCGGCCGCGCAAGTAGAAGAAATTTTGAGCCTTCCGGCCCAGGAGGTCTTTAAGATCAAGGTTGATTTCCCGGTTTGAATGAGTTTAACCACCGATGAACGCCGATGGACGGAGATAAAAATCTGTGTTTATCGGCGGTCAGAAACTTCATCGCCCGCGGTCAGCGGCACGCACAACACCGGGCAGGGCAGCAGGCGCACCACCTTTTCGGCCGTGGAGCCGAAAAAGACCTCCTCAATGGGGCCCCGGCCGCTCCGGCCATAGCCCCCCATGACAATCAGGTCCGCCGCCAAGTCCCGGGCCACCACCGCAATCTCCTGAAAAGGGATGCCCACGGTAACCATGCTGGTTACCTCCAGGTTACCGCAACAACCCTCCTTCAGAAATGTATCCAGGTGGAGTTGGGCCTCCTCCCTGAACCCCGGCATAAGGCTGTCCGGGTCCACTTTCAGGTGTTCGGCCACCCGGGCCACGACCCGTTGTTGGATGACGTGCAGGAGGACAATTTTGGCCCCGAATTGCCGGGCCAAATTCTTGGCCACCTTGAAGGCGGCGCCGGCGCATTCGGAAAAGTCGGTAGCTACTAGAATGGCTTTGAAATCCATGGAGAAATTTACCCTGACTGAGCAGGTACCGGGTCAGACCCCCTGCGGAGGGCAGCCTGACCCGCTGAGAGTTAGGCTATTTCACGACAGCTTTGATTTTCGGCAGGACTTCATCGACGCTTTCGAAGGCTCCGATATGGACGAACAAGATCTTGCCGGTCTTATCCAGGATAACGGTGACCGGGTAAGGCGTGAAATTCAGGGCCTTGCCAAAGGAGCTGTCGGGATCGGGCACCAGGGGGAAAGGCACCTTGTGAAAGGCCATCCACATCTTCATGGCGGTGGCGTCGTTGCCCTGGCCCGCAGCCATGATTTTCAGCTTGTCTTTCAGTTGGGGGTCCGCTTGGACCTTGGCGAACAGGGCGTTCATAATCGGAGCCTGGGCCATGCAGTGCGGGCACGTGTTATTAAACTGTTCCACCATGACAAAGGGCGCTTTGACGTCGGCCAACGTAAAGTCACCGGCTTTGGCCAGGCCCAGATACTTAGCTCCATCTTCGGTAATGGGCGCCTTGAATTTGGCGATCCCCACCGACTGCCCGACCACGGGCTCTTTCTCAGCCGCACCCGCCAGGGAAACGGCGCCCAGGAAAAAGACCAGGGCCAGAACGCAACTCAACACCATCAGTTTATTCTTCACCATGCAAAAGCCCCCTTGTATACTTTTTTACTGAATGATAAATCAAGCCCCGCTAAAGGGCAAAGAAAAAGCGAGTCGGGGTCATTTTTTCCCGGTTGACGGTAAATAATTTGCAAACTTTTAGGGATTCGATCCTGGCGGCCAGGTCCCCAGATGCAGACACTCAATCTGGGCCGGCGAAATCTACCGGGATTGCCGGGCCGCAAGGTTGGAAGCGGCAATCCCGGGACGGCGTCCTGGCCTCATGGGAGCAGGTAGCCCCTTACCGTCATATAAAAGGTGCCGGTACGGGCAGGCCCGGAGTTGGGAGATGCCGGTGGTTGCGGGATTTGTTGCACGTGCGGGGTGGGAATAACGGAGAAGGCGACCCCTGGTTGCGTATTAGTTTCAGTAGGATTTGTTCCTCCCCCCCAGACAGTGTCGCTGCCGGGATACTTAATATCGGATAAATTGGCGGTGAACATCCTGCTTTGGTCGGGTCCCAAGAGGTAAAAGCGATACGGGCCGGTCTGAGTGCCAGTGTCGCTGACATAAAACCGTACCCCAATACTGGTCATGATAAAAGATTGCCCCGGAGCCAAGGTAAAGTCTGAGATTGAGCCATCCGGTTTGACCTGGGCCCAGTGCGGCTGCGGATCATACGAATAATACAAATTTATAATTTGGCCCGGCCGCCCCAGCATTTCGGCCTGCGACGGAACCTGCCCGGCACCCGCCAGCAACCCCAGAACCAAGGCCGACAATACGATAAATTTCCCCATCTTCATCACAGACCCCTCCAGGATGGATTCATATATTTTTGTGCTCATTACCACAAATTACAAGAAAGTTCAAATGAATATGAACAAGACTACAATATATTTAACTGCCAAATATAATTGATTAAAAAAGATCGTTGAGGTGGTTGGTTTGGAGGGCGGGCTATTCCGGAAAGAAGCGGGCCTGGCGCCAATCCACCGGCACCCGGACCAGGGCGCCTTGGCGGTGCTGGTAGATCAGGTAGCCGTGGCGCACCCCGAACTCGAAGAGCCGTTGAGTCAGGAGCACATCCTGGGTGCAGTAGGAGGTCAACTCCTCCCATTTGCCGTCGGCGTAGAGCTCCAGGGCCAGGAGGCCGTCGCCGGTCTTTTTCTCCCCCAGGGTCTTTTCCGCCAGGTGATTGAGGGAGAGGCGGTGTCCCAGGAGGGTATGGACTTCCTCCAGGATATCCAGGGTGGGCAGCTCCGCCAGGTTTACCTTGGTGTAGGGTTGCAGCACCCGGTAGTCGAAGCCCTTGATATTGAAGCCCACGATCAGGTCCAACTTCTTCAGGCGCTGAGCCAGGCGCTCCAGATCGTGCTCCCGGTAGGTGGTGGCGACCCCGGTATGGCTTTCATGCATCACCGCTACGGAAACCCCCATGCGGTGGCACTGGCCCCAGCCGCCCACGTCGGCGGCGGAACAGCAGGTTTCCAGGTCCAGGACGCCGATTTTGCGCCGCCGGAACCAGTCGACCCCGGCCTCGTCCGCCGGGCCGGAGATGGCGGGAGGCGCTGACACCTCGATGCACAATTCCGCGGCCGGCAGTTCGGGCTCCTCTTCTCCCAACAACAGAGCGGCGATCTTGAGGGTGGCTTCCTTGTCCAGGGGTTTGTTACCCGAGCCGCACTTGGGGGAATGGATGCACGAGGGGCAGCCGTCCTCGCAGGGGCAGGCGGCGGTCAATGACAGGGCGCGCCGCACCAGGTCCTCCAGGATCTCGTAGGCCCGGGTCGACAGGCCCACTCCGCCGGGATAGCCGTCATAGATGAAGATGGCCGCCCGGCCTACCTGGGGATGCGCCGGGTGGGAGATGCCGCCGATGTCGTAGCGGTCCGCCAGTGCAAAGAGCGGGAACATGCTGATCAGGACGTGCTCCAGGGCGTGGATGCCCCCCATGAAGTGCCCTCCGGCGGCGTAAACCGAATCTTTGACCGCGTCCGGGATTTCCAGCCACATGCCCACGGTTTCAAAGATCTGGGGCGGCAATTCGAGTTCGACCTGCCCCAGAAGTTCCTGACCCGGCAGCCGCCGCTTTTCATAGCTCAACAACTCCTCGGTGACCTTGAGCCGCCCGATGTGGGCTGTGAACCGGGCCACCTGCCGGGTCGCCAGCACCTCCAGGATTTCCGTCTCCTTGTCCGTCTGGATGCGGGTAAAATAGTTGGGCTCGATGGGGTTGACCCAGACGTTGTGCCGGACCAGGTCCAATTTCTCCACTACCCAGGACTGGGCCTTGTGGAGATAAATGGCCCCGGGGTGGCACTCCCGCAAGGCCCGGTGACCGTCAATGGAGCCCAGGGGGCGCTTCTTGCCGGTCTGGAAAATGGCGAAGCTCTCCCCGATACCCCGGATGTTCACTTCCTTCTGGGGGAAACGGGCCCTGGCAAACCAGGCGTCCCCGGCGGCGGAATGCAGCAGGTGGCGCTCCCGGGCCAGCTCCTCGATCACCGGCGCATACGCCTCGAGGTCGAAATAGGCCTCGCCCCGGGTATTGAGCGGCAGTTCCTGGGCCGCGCAGGGCAGGTGCGCCTTGACCACGAACGGGTTGTCCGGGGTCAGCACCGCGGTCTCCATGGGCCGGCCGAAGAACTCTTCCGGGTACTTGATGAAGTACTGGTCCAGGGCGTCGGCCTGGGCCACCAGGATGGTGAGGGAGTCCCGGCCCTGCCGTCCCACCCGGCCGGCCCGCTGCCAGGTGGTCACCATGGTGCCGGGATAGCCCACCAGGATACAGACGTCCAGGCCGCCGATGTCGATGCCCATCTCCAGGGCGCTGGTGGAGATCACGCCTTTCATCTTGCCGCTGGCCAGCGCCCCTTCGATCTCCCGGCGCTCCTCCGGTAAAAACCCGGCCCGATAGGAGCTGATGAACCGGCGCATCTCCGGCGCCAGGCGCTGGGACCAGACATGGATCAGTTCCGTGAGCTTTCTCGCCTGGGTGAAGCAAATAGTGTTGAGACCCTTCCGGATGGCCCGGGCGAAAATCTGGGCCGCGGTGACCGGGGCGCCGCCCGGGGGGTTGAGAAACAGAAAGTGCCGCCCGGAATGGGGTGCCCCGCTCTCCGTAATGATGTCCACCTCCAGCCCGGTGAGCGACCGGATAAAAATTTCGGGGTAGGCGATGGTGGCGGAGGACAGGATAAATTGCGGCTTCGAGCCGTAGTGGGCGCAGATCCTCCGCAGGCGCCGCAGCACCTGGGCCATGTGGCTGCCCATGATGCCCCGGTAGGTGTGAACTTCATCGATGACCACGAACTTGAGCCGGGCAAAAAAGCCGGACCACGAGGCGTGATACGGCATCAGCCCCAGATGGAGCATGTCCGGGTTGGTGATGAGGACATGGGGCGGCTTGGCCTTGATGGCCTGGCGTGCCGCCGGCGGCGTGTCGCCGTCATAAATGGCTGCGGTCAGGGTAGGGGAGGGCAGGGCCGCGTCCAACTCCTGGAGGGCTTTCAACTGGTCCTGCTCCAGGGCCTTCAAGGGAAACAGATACAGGGCGTGACCCCGGGGATTTTGTAAGAGCGCTTCCAATACCGGCAAATTATAAATCAACGTCTTGCCGCTGGCCGTGGGCGTGGCCACCAGCAAGTTCTTCCCGGCCCTGATCGCAGCCAAGGCCTCCCCCTGGTGACTGTAGAGCCGGGGAATCCCCAGACGCTCCAAGGCAGCCAGCACCACCGGCGACAGCCCCGCATCCCCCACCGCGTACTCCACCGGCTTCTCAGGCAGATAATGATAATGACAGAGAATATCCCGGTGTTCAGCGGATTCTTTAAGTTGGTTGATGAAATCCTGGAGCATTTATGTATCGGTTTCCGGTTTTCAGTTTTCGGTTTTCGGTTGTGAGTTCAAGAAACCAAGGTAGCCGCAGGCTTCAGCCTGCGCTGGCACACATGTGCGTCCTACGCACCATTTCTCGATCCCAAGTTGCACTTTTCGTACTCGTTCCCAAGTTGCACTTGGGAACTAGTGTGGAGCCCAAGCTCAGCTTGGGCAGTTCATCACCGTTCCCAAGCCCAGCTTGGGAACGAGGGAAAAACTGCTGGCACCGGCGTCTCGACCGTGCCAGCGCAGGCTAAAGCCTGCGGCTACCAAAACTGACCACTGGGCACTGGGCACTGGCTACTCTTCACTTCGTCCCCACATCCACATGGGGCCAGTCGACGCTATAGCCGGTGTAGGCCCAGGATTGGGGGATGCGGAGGCCGACCCAGCCCGCGGCCCGGTAGACCCACATGGGCAGGTGCCGGGCGTCCATTTTATGCATGGCGTCCCGGTTGTACTGCCGGAGCGAGCGGCTGATGGGGTTGGGAGGGCCATCCACCACCCCGGCGTAGTTGAAATCATTGATGTCCATGGCCAGGCCCAGGCGGTGGTTGGAGGCCGGGGCGTGGCGGCCGTGGTAGATGTCCGCCAGGCTCTTATAGGAGCATTGCGCCAGGGTGGCCGCCATGGAGTCCCCGTCGTTATCGGGGTAACTCAGGCACTCCGCCGAGACGGGGCCCGAGGCGGCGCTCACCGCGTAGGTGTCTTCCCCGGCCCGCACCGTTAGGAGCGGCAGTCGCTTAGACGGGTCATACCAGCCCTCCCGGAAGATATACTCCAGGAGCAGCGCCGCCAGGGGCGCGAATTTGCTGTTGACCTCCACCTGGATCATCTCCGGGCGGTAGCGGGCCTTGTCGTTGATCTCGGCCAGGGTGCGCACGAACCAGACGCAGCCCGAAGGCCGGGGCGTGGTTAGGGCCACGGTCTGCCAATGCTTCTCGAAGCCGCTGTAGGTCTTGAGGCGCTGGGCCCGGGCCGGGACCCACACCGGGACCTCCAGGGTGACGCCCACCGGGTCGCCTCCGGGCCAGCGGCGGAGGCGCACA
>Ga0351880_1054_pt1 | contig 33498 bp, 23 predicted proteins | sample BONcelFGM3001E13_FD_206766 | JGI IMG/M metagenome (GOLD analysis project Ga0351880, IMG submission 206766) | Enriched cells from coal bed in the Powder River Basin, Montana, United States - BONCAT cells FGM rep3 HSBNCT.FGM.300.1.E13 ...
AAACCGCGAAAATTCTGGCAGATATTCCAGGAAACAAAGTGATTGTTATTGCACGCAATGGCATGAAAATCCAGTCTTTGTCGGGCGAATGCAACATCAAACGCCACGAAACTGTGGTTCAGCCCATTCAGTTTGATCTGGCTACCGGTGATATTGATCAGCTTGCTCAGCAGATTAACCGGCAATTTGGTAAGATTGATGTACTCATCAACAATGCCGGAGCCATTCTCAACAAACCTTTTGGGAAGATTACTGCCCTTGAAATTGATAGTGTATTTGATGTGAATGTAAAAGCGCCGTTGCTTCTGACCCAGGCACTGCTTCCGATTATGAATCCGGGAGCTCATATTGTGAATATCAGCAGTATGGGTGGCGTGCAGGGAAGCGTAAAATTTCCGGGATTATCGGTTTACAGTGCCAGCAAAGGTGCTTTGGTGGTGCTTACTGAATGTCTTGCGCTGGAATTGGCCGAAAAGAATGTCTCTGTCAATTGCCTGGCTTTCGGGGCAGTGCAGACAGAAATGCTTTTAAAAGCTTTCCCGGGTTATGAAGCGCCTGTTTCCGCGCAAAAAATGGCTGAATTTGTTGCCGATTTTGCAATAAACGGACATAAATTCTTCAACGGAAAAGTTTTGCCGGTATCTTTGTCCACTCCTTAACCAATTTCAAAATTCAGTAAATGTCAGCAAATCACGATTGTGTTGCCAAAGCCGGAATAGTTCAAAGCATTGAAGGCCAGAAAGTAATTGTAAGAATTGTAAGTTTAAGCGCCTGTGCTTCCTGTCATGCCAATGGCGCATGCACTGCTTCCGATACCAGAGAAAAACTGATAGAAGTTGATCTGGCAGATGCCGGTGATGTAAAACCAGGGCAAACAGTATCAGTCAATGTTGAATCTTCAGCTGGAAATCTGGCACTCTTTTACGGCTACGTAATGCCATTTCTTCTCGTATTTTTATCGCTGATTGTGGCCATTTATTTTGTTTCTGAATTGATGGCAGGATTGATTTCGCTCGGCATTCTTGTTCCTTATTATGCCGGATTGTATTTGTTGAAAGACCGGATTGGAAAAAGGTTCAGGTTTACCATTGGTGGTTAATTTATTGCACTTTTGGTTTATTTTCAAGCGGCACAGGACAAATAGTAATACATGAGATAGGATTTATATTCAGGCAGAAATATTGGCTCACTTAAATTATTGCTACTAAAGAGAGAAAATATTAAGTTTGTGTTGCTATTATGTAGTTAGGCTTCATGCAAAAAGAACACTGTAAATATTGATTATTGTACCATAATTTGTATTTTTGGGACAAATAAAATAAACATGGGACAAAATACACCACATTATCAATTGGAAAAGCTTCCACCTCATAGAGAAAAGGTTGAAACCATTGAAATTCTTAGACAAACAAACAAATCCACTGCTGCGTTAGCGGAATTAAAGGGGATTGCAAAGGCAATACCTAATCAAGAAATGCTTATTAACGCCATAGTTTTACAGGAAGCAAAAGATAGTTCTGAGATTGAAAATATTATTACAACACAAGATGAGCTTTATAAAGCATTAACTATTAATAAAACTCACATATCGCCTGAGACTAAGGAGGTTATAAATTATCGAAAAGCAATTTTTCAAGGCTATAACCTTGCAAAGAAACAAGGTTTTTTAAGAGTTAATGACATTGTTAGTATTCAACAGGAATTAGTTGATAATACTGCTGGAATTAGAAGTACACCAGGGACTGTATTGAAAAATGACGCTACAGGAGAAGTAGTTTATACTCCGCCCCAAGATAAATCGGAAATACATGACTTGTTGACAAATTTCATTAACCACTTTAATCAACAGGATGATTTGTCGCCTTTGATAAACTTAGCAATATTGCATTATCAGTTTGAGAGCATTCACCCTTTTTATGATGGAAATGGCAGGACTGGTCGGATTTTGAATATTTTGTATCTAATACTAAACGGATTGATTGATGTTCCTATTTTGTATCTAAGCTCTTATATTATTGCCAATAAGCCAGAATATTACCGACTTTTAAATCAAATAAATCGCTTAGGGAAATGGGAAGAATGGATAATTTTTATGCTTAAAGCCGTTGAAGATACATCAAAAGACGCTATCATTAGAATAACAAATATCAAAGACCAACTTGATTCAACCATAATAAAAGTTCAAGAAAAAGCTCCCAAACTTTATAGAAAAGAACTTGTTGAATTGTTATTTGAACAGCCATATTCGAAAATTGAATTTGTTGTAAATAAATTAGGGGTAGAAAGAAAAGCTGCTTCCAGATATTTAAAAGAACTTGAAGATATTGGGATACTTGAATCTCAAAAAGTTGGGAGAGAGACTTTGTATTTAAATAAAGAATTAATAGAAATTCTGAAACTTTAATGCGACTGGCGGATGAAGGAACTCCAGCATTATAACCTTTAACTTTGTCACACTAGCAACACACATCTTCCATGCAAATAAATCCCTGGCTCGATATTCCCTTTTCTGATTACGAAAACCATATGGCCGAAGTCGGACAATCACAGATATTGAGCAGATTGTTTGCCGAGTGTTTGAATGAGTATAAGCCTGCCAATGTTGCTTTACCTGGTTGTGCCACCGGAAATGGACTGGAGAATATAACCGGTCAGCAGATCCGATCAATTCATGCTGTGGATATCAATCCTGATTTTCTTGATCAGTTAAACCAGCGGTTTGCCGGAATCATCCCTGGGTTATCAACCCATTGTATTGATCTTCAGAATGAAGAACTGCCATTCTCCGGTATCGATCTTATATTTTGCGGGTTGTTGCTTGAATACGTGAGTCCCGGAATTGTCATCCCCAAAATGGCTGGAGCGCTTGGCAGGCATGGAGTCATCGTTATTGTAATTCAGCAGTCGAAGCAAAACTCATTCGTCACCAAAACCAGATTCACGTCTCTGGAAAAGCTGTCAGGTTTTGGACGGGAAATAAACATAGATGATTTAACTGTTATCTTATCAAAATCGAACTTAGTTATTGATAAAAGTATTGAAATTCAAGTAAATGAAAGTAAATTCTTCAGACTTTTTACGTGTAAAAATACTGAGAACGAATGATCCTGACTGTTACTCCAATGGATTGCAGATCCTAAAATCCTCTCGGTGCTTACTTAGACTGATTATAATGTTCATGCTGACATGTAATTTATATCAATTCTAAATTATTATTCAAAGTATTGTAAATCAGAAATATGCATTTGTAGTTAAGGTTAGTTATGTATTGATAAAAGTGTATGTAATTGATAGTCAGTGATATAATTGCAAACAGCATTTCAGGGCTTATTGTAGTCTCTTTTTTTAATTGTTGTTACATTTGTCACGTTCTGAAGATTGACCTTCAGAAGCCTATTAAATTTCGTACCTAAAAGGAACTGACAGTGAACGAAACCATTGTTTTTGCTGTAATTTCACTGAGTGCAATTGGTGGCACCTCCGCGGTGATACTATATTTTGTAGCTCAGAAATTTAAAGTTATTGAAGATCCCCGCATCGACATTGTTAATGAGAAGCTTCCCGGAGCCAATTGCGGGGGATGTGGATTTGCCGGTTGCCGTGCCTTCGCAGAAGAGGCGGTTAAAACCGGAGATCTCTCGAAACTCAATTGTCCTGTCGGGGGAAATGATACCATGAAGGATATTGCTGCTGTTCTTGGGCTTGAACCTGAGGAAAAAGAGCCAATGATTGCTGTTTTGCGTTGCAGCGGCAGCAGGGTGAATGCTCCTCAGAAAGTTGCTTATGAAGGCGCTTCATCATGTGCTTTTGCACATGTGCTTTCATCAGGTGAAAGTGGTTGCCCGAATGGTTGTCTTGGATTGGGCGATTGTGTGGTTTCATGCAAGTTTGATGCAATTTATATTGATGATACAACCGGATTGCCGGTAATCAGCGACGAAAACTGTGTGGCTTGCGGTGCCTGTGTTACAGCTTGTCCGCGCAGCATTATCGAACTTCGCAAAAAAGGCAAAAAAGATCGCCGTATTTTCGTTTCGTGCGTGAATACCGAAAAGGGCGGACCTGCCAAAAAGAATTGCGCAGTAGCTTGCATCGGTTGCGGAAAATGCGTGAAGGAATGTCCTTACGAAGCCATTACTCTTCAAAATAACCTTGCTTACATCGATTATGATAAATGCAGGCTCTGCCGCAAGTGCGAACCGGTTTGTCCCACCAGTGCCATACTCGAATTGAACTTTCCTCCACGAAAAGAAAAAGCCGCTGAAACTGTAAAAGTTGACGGGCCTGTAACAGAGGGTTAATTCGTAATTCATTACCTGAAAAATAAGATCATTAACAAATAATCGGAGGCCAATAATTTGAAAACTTTCACACTAGGCGGTGTCCATCCGGAAGAGAATAAACTTTCAGCCGATAAAATCATTGAAGTACTTCCACTGCCCGAAAAGGTTTATGTCCCGGTTTCGCAAAGTCTGGGAGCCCCTTCAAAGGTTGTGGTTGAGAAAGGTGCCATGGTCAAAACCGGGCAGCTTATTGCCAAAGGAGAATCATTTATTTCTGCAAACGTTCATTCCCCTGTTTCAGGAAAGGTTGTCAAAGTTGACGATGTGATTGATTCATCGGGCTACAAGCGTCAGGCTGTCTTTATTGATGTTATTGGCGATGAATGGGAAGAATCCATCGATCGCTCGCCTGAAATTGTTTCAGAAATAACTGCCGACAGAGATACCATCATCAAAAAAATAAATGCGCTGGGCGTGGTAGGCCTTGGAGGTGCTACTTTCCCTTCGCACGTAAAACTAATGGTTCCTGATGGCAAAAAGGCTGAATATCTTCTGATCAACGGCGTTGAATGCGAACCTTATCTTACTGCTGACCATCGACTTATGCTCGAAAAAGGTGAAGAAATGCTGATAGGTATTTCCATCCTGAAAAAGGCACTGGGCGTGAGCAAAGCATTTATTGGTATTGAAAGTAACAAGCCCGATGCAATTGAACATCTGAAAAGACTGTGCGCAAATCATCAGGGCATTGATGTAATTCCTCTCAAAGTAAAATATCCTCAGGGCGGTGAAAAACAGTTGATTAAAGCTGTGGTTAACCGCGAAGTGCCCAGTGGAAAGCTTCCCATCGAAGTAGGTTGTGTGGTAAATAATGTGGGAACCGCGCTGGCAGTGTATGAAGCCATCCAGAAAAATAAGCCACTTATTGAGCGCATTGTTACCGTTACCGGGAAGTCAGTGGCAAAACCTTCAAATTTTATGGTTCGCATCGGAACTCCGGTTTCCACGCTGATCGAAGCTGCTGGTGGATTGCCTGAAAATACAGGAAAAGTCATCAGTGGAGGTCCCATGATGGGGAAAGCACTTACTTCGCTTGAAGCACCTGTGGTGAAAGGAACATCGGGTATCCTTATTATGCCTGCTGAAGAAAGTAAACGAACTCAGGTCCTGAATTGTATCAGGTGCGGCAGATGTATTACAGCTTGTCCGATGGGATTAGAGCCTGTTCTGCTCGCCCAGCTAAGCGAAAATCTGTTGTTTGAACGTGCTGAAGCTGAACGGATAATGGATTGTATTGAATGTGGTTCGTGTCATTACACTTGTCCGGCAGGTCGTCCGCTTCTGGATTACCTCAGGCTTGGAAAGAACAAAACAGGATTACTCATCAGAAACAGGGTAAAGAAATAATATGAGCTTACTTACCATTTCGGGTTCACCCCATGTGCATACGCAGCAAAGCGTCAAATCCATCATGTATGGCGTGGTTATCGCAATGATACCGGCCATTTTTGTATCGGTTTACTTCTTTGGAATCGATGCCGCCCGTGTTCTGTTAATTTCAGTGCTCGGATGCTTGTTTTTTGAATGGATTATTCAAAAATATCTGATCAAAGGTCCGGTAACGATCAATGATGGAAGTGCCCTGGTAACAGGCGTGCTGCTTGCATTCAATGTTCCGTCGAATTTACCTATGTGGATAATTCTTCTCGGAGCATTGGTTTCAATAGGAATCGGAAAAATGTCCTTTGGAGGTTTGGGTAAGAATCCATTCAACCCGGCATTGGTCGGCAGGGTCTTTCTGCTGATATCATTTCCGGTGCAGATGACCTCATGGCCTATGCCGAAAGCTTTGTTTGGCGAAGGCATTACCGATGCCATAACCGGGCCGACTACGCTTGGAATTCTTAAAGAAGGTCTGGATGCCGGAAAAACCGTCCAGGAAATCATGGCTTCTCCCACTTTTCCGGGATATGTAAATGATCTCATGGGCGCACAGGCCGGTTCACTTGGCGAAATATCCGCTTTGGCGCTATTGCTCGGTGCATTGTTTATGCTCATCCGCAAAATTATTACATGGCACATACCTGTAGCTTATATTGGTTCGGCAGTTGTTTTTTCCGGTATTTTATGGTTGGTGGATCCCACTCAGTTTATCGATCCGCTGATGCATCTTCTGGCCGGCGGAATGATACTTGGCGTTTTCTTTATGGCAACCGATATGGTTTCATCACCAATGACTGCCAGAGGACAGATAGTTTTTGGGGTCGGGGCCGGATTGCTCACCATTGTAATCAGGGTGTGGGGAGCATATCCTGAAGGTGTCTCATTTGCCATTCTCATCATGAATGCATTTACACCGCTGATCAATAACATGTTTAAACCCAAAAGATTCGGGGAGGTAGTGAAAAATGGCTAAAACAGAATCTACATTTAAAAATATGGTGCTCGTGTTGCTGAGCATTAGCCTTATTGCCTCATTCTCGCTGGGGGCAGTTTATAATCTTACTAAGGAGCCCATCGCCAAAGCGCAGCAAGCCAAAAAGGAAGCTGCCATCAAACAGGTAGTTCCTGAGTTTGATCAGCTGGAACCTGTTTCCGTTACTCCTGATGATGGCGGAGATCCATTAACCATCAACAAAGCCATGAAAAACGGTGAAGTTGTGGGTTACGCTGTGGAAACATATACCGATAAAGGATTTAGCGGACGTATTCTGCTGATGGTCGGTTTTTTACCTGACGGCTCTATCGTTAATACTGCAGTGCTGAAACATACCGAAACTCCGGGGCTTGGCGATAAAATGGATGCTGCAAAATCTGCATTTCCTGAGCAGTTCAAATCGAAAAACCCTGAGGTTTACAAACTGAAAGTTAAAAAAGATGGTGGTGAAGTTGATGCAATTACTGCTGCTACCATAACTTCGAGGGCTTTTTGCGATGGAGTTCAACGTGCTTATGATGTTGTTAAAAAAGAAGGAGGTTCAAAATGAACCAGATGCAAAATTTTACCAAAGGATTTATAAAAAATAATCCGGTTTTTACTCTTCTGCTTGGGATGTGTCCAACACTCGGTGTTACCACTTCTGCCATTAACGGGCTGGGTATGGGATTGGCAACCACTTTCGTTCTGGTTGCAGCCAATGTTGTGATTTCGCTTATAAAAAATATCATTCCTGATAAGGTCAGAATCCCGGCGTTTATCGTGGTTATTGCTTCATTCGTGACCATTGTTGATCTGGTTATGGCTGGTTATGCTCCTGCTTTGCATGAGCAGCTGGGTCTTTTTATTCCGCTTATTGTGGTAAACTGTATTGTTCTTGGTCGTGCTGAGGCATTTGCATCAAAAAATAATGTGTTTTCTTCACTTATTGATGGGTTGGGAATGGGTTTCGGATTTGCTTTTGCACTTACCTTGCTTGGCGGAATCCGCGAAATACTGGGAAGTGGTGCAATCTTCGGATTTAAATTTATTCCGGGCGATGCCATCCTCGTTTTTGTTCTGGCACCGGGCGCATTTATTGCCCTTGGCTACCTGATCGCTCTGATTAATAAATTGCGCAAAGCATAGGCTGGTTGTTTTAACTCCAACAAGAAAAGATATGGAATACATCATAATCATCATCTCTGCAATCTTTGTCAACAACATTGTATTTGCACAATTCCTCGGAATTTGTCCTTTCCTGGGCGTTTCCAATAAATTATCCACTTCAGTGGGAATGGGAGGAGCCGTTGTTTTTGTAATGACGCTTGCAACCATTGTTACCTATCTGATTTATCAATTTGTTCTGATTCCTATGGGATTGGGATTTCTGCAAACCATAAGTTATATTCTTGTTATAGCTGCCCTGGTGCAAATGGTGGAGATCATCCTCAAAAAAGTCAGTCCTTCAATGTATCAGGCGCTTGGTATCTTTTTACCGCTCATAACAACCAACTGCGCGGTACTGGGTGTTGCAATCCTTGTCATTCAAAAAGACATGAACCTGTTGGAAAGTGTCATCTTTGCTGTTGCGAATTCTATTGGATTTACCCTTGCGCTGGTTATTTTTGCCGGCATACGTGAGCATATGGAACTGATGGGTGTTCCCAAAGGAATGCGTGGTATTCCCATTGCGCTGGTAGTTGCAGGGCTTCTTTCACTTGCTTTTATGGGATTTGCTGGATTGGTGTAAACTGGACAAGGAGACGGGGAGGGTTTTAGGACACGGAGACTTGGAGACTAGGGGACAAGGAGACGAGACACGGAGACGGGGAGACGGGGAGATAGGGGGAAGAAGGATATATGGAGTTAAACCGGAGGTCGAGCGATTCCTATAGCTATCGAAACGAAACAAGTCCAAGTCGAGGCCGAAAGATAGAAAAATATTGCTTCCGCTCAGATAAGCTCATTATTCCATAGTTTTTTTCAGAAAATCTTTCCAGGGACTGGTCTGCATTATCAACCCTTTTAAATAGTTACCAGCCTATATCAATATCTGAGATTGGGGAAGAAGAGAGTTTCAAAATATCATGATAATCTTAAATGCAATTTCAAAATTTCATGTAATATGCAAATTTATAGTGAAATTTTATCTTGATTTTGGCACTCAATAGCACACGGATAAGGTTGATAAGAGGGATTCTCACAGATAAGAAAAAATAAATCCAACTCCATTATTTCCGCTTCACAAGTACTGAGTCTGGTGAAGCATCTGCGTGCCATATTACCTACCTCTTATTCTTCTGATGGTGTTATTTATACACTATCAATGATTAAAATTTATGTAAGTTTGCAGAACAACCAAACATCCTCAAAAGCTATCTGAAATGAAACATTTTCTCATACTCCTCTTCATCTTTAACGGGATTTTCCTTTCCTCTTTTGGTCAGGGATTTCTTCATACCTCTGGCAAAAAAATTGTAAACGGAAGCGGTGATGAAGTGATTATTCGTAGCATCGGCACCGGAAACTGGTTGCTGCAGGAAGGTTACATGATGAAATCGTCGGATGTTGCCGGCACACAATCTGCCTTCAGGAAAAAACTTGTTGAAACCATCGGCGAAGAACGGACCGTTGAGTTTTATGAAGCCTGGCTCGATAATCATTTTACCCGAACCGATGTGGATAGTATGAAGGTCTGGGGATTTAACGGCGTGAGGGTGGCTATGCACTACAAATGGCTTACACTTCCCATTGAAGATGAACCGGTTGCCGGACAGGATACCTGGCTCGAAGATGGTTTTGTCCGCCTGGATAGTTTGCTCGACTGGTGCGGCGACAATCAGATGTATCTTTTTCTCGATATGCACGGAGCTCCAGGCGGACAAGGGAAAGATGCCAATATTTCGGATTACGATCCTACAAAACCTTCACTTTGGGAAAGTGCTGAAAACCGTCGCAAAACAGTTGCTTTGTGGGCCCGGCTTGCCGCTCGTTATGCCAATGAACCGTGGATCGGCGGTTACGACCTGATCAATGAACCCAACTGGGATTTGCCCGGCGGTACACTGCTCAGGCAGCTTTATGGCGATATAACCACTGCCATTCGTGCTGTGGATCAGAACCATATGATAATTATCGAAGGCAACTGGTTTGCCAATGATTACACCGGACTTACACCTCCATGGGACAACAATATGATTTACAGTCCTCATAAATACTGGAATTACAATACGCAGAATGAAATTAACTGGATGATCAATCTGCGAAACACCTGGAATATTCCGATCTGGCTGGGCGAAACCGGCGAAAATTCCAATTCATGGTTCACCGATCTGATTGCTCTGCTTGAACAAAATGACATTGGCTGGTCGTGGTGGCCGGTAAAAAAAGCAGGCATTAATAATGTATTGCAGGTTCCTGAAAGTGTTACTTACAACAATCTGATGAATTTCTGGAAAAACGGAACACCATTTATGACAGCCGATCAGGCTTATGCTGCTGTGATGCAATGGGCTGATAATCACAAAATTGAAAATTGCGAAGTTAAACGCGATGTCATCGATGCCATGATTCGCCAGCCATTTTCTAACGAAACTCTTCCATTCAGAATTTATTATCCGGGTGAAGCCATCAACGCAGTGAATTACGATCTGGGTCGAAGCTCCTTTGCTTACCGCGATGCCGATTCAGCAAATTACAGACTAAACACAAACGTGTTCACCGATTGGAACAAAGGCTGGGCTTACCGCAACGATGGTGTGGATATTGAAAAATGCACCGATCCCTTTCCCGGTGGAAACGGTTTCAGTGTTGGATGGACAGAAGCTAATGAATGGATGCAATATACTTTTGAAGCAGATTCTGCAGCAGCTTATACCTTGACTTTCCGTTCTGCTTCCAACAATACACCAGCCGGAATTGTAAGGCTGAGTATCAACGGCGCGGACATCACCAGCCCGCACACCTTGCCTTCGACCGGAGGATGGGCTACCTGGAATTCTTCAACGGTAAACGGGGTTATAATTCCTGCCGGTCAGAGTAAAATCAGGTTGATGATCGACAAAAGTGGTTCAAACATTAACCTGTTCAGTTTTACCAATCCGGTTTCTGTTGCTTCGGTTCCTTTCAATTTTATTACAGCTGAAACATCAACCTCAGGAAGTGAAATAATTCTAACCCTTAACAAAGATGTAACCACGCTGACAAATGTTCCTGCTGATTATCAGGTTACTTCCAACGGAATCACAATTGGTGTTTCTGATGTTGCCTTGCATTCTGAATACCCGCAGAAACTGATAATTTCTCTTTCATCTCCCATCGATTTCGGGCAAGTAATCCGACTCAGCTACAGCGGAACTTCAGTTCAGAACGGCGAAACTTTTCTTGAAACTTTCACGGATAAAGTCGTAAAGAATAATCTCCCAAAACGGTTTACGCTTCCCTCAAAAATTCAAGCTGAAGATTTCTATTTCAACAATGGTTTCCAGTTTGAGGATTGCAACGATACCGGCGGTGGTCTGAATCTTGGTTTTGCCAACAACGGCGACTACATCGATTATCTGATCAAAGTTCCGGAAGCCGGAGAGTATCAGATTTTATTCCGCATTGCCTCCATTTATTCCAACGGAAGAATAAGCATCAGGGCTTCCAATGGCGGTGCTTTTCAGACTTACGGGACTTTTAATGTAACATCCACCGGAGGATGGCAAACATGGGCCAATCAGACTATCAGATTGAGTTTACCTGCCGGGAATCTTACTTTCCGACTTTATTCGGTTGCCGGAGAATACAACATCAACTGGTTCGATATTTCCAAATCAACAGGCATCAATGATAATAAAACCAAAGGCTCATTAAAAGTCTATCCCAATCCAGGGAATGGCATTTTCAGATTTGAAACCAATGAACTGATGCGCGGTGATCATAGTGTGATGGTTACTGATGTAGCCGGACGCCCTGTTTTCAGCAGAGATTTTACAGGTCAGCGAGACAATGATCTTCAGCTCGATCTGAGTCATCTGGTGGCCGGAATGTATTTCATTCAAATGAAATCGCGCGATAAAATGCTGGATACAAGGTTGTTGATTCAGTAGGGGAGAGGGCCTGATAAACAGCTAAAATAAATTATTATCCTTCGACTCCGCTACCAATGACAGATTGTTCGTTTTGTCCTTCGACTCCCGAAAGGGAGAAACCAATGAAGGCTGAGCGGCATTTGCAATGCCGCTCTGAACACTGGATAATTTGCAATTATCCAAATAAGCGACTTAAGGAATGAATCAGTCGGGCATATATATTGAATTGCAAATTCAATGATGTTCAAAGCGGCATTGCAAATGCCGCTTAGCCGGGGAGGGTTTGCCAATTCTTTATTTCAACCCCGATTTATTCCGTGCCGCTTTCATTCTTTTCGGGCCATACCATAGCCAGAAACCGGTTACGGTAAAAAGCAGCAACGAAATGCCCATCAGCGATGTGTAGATAAGTTTAAATACATTGCTGCCGGTGTTCAGATAGTAATCGATAATGGACCCGTCGTGAATCTTTTCAATAAAATCTGACCTTCTCTTTTTAATCTGCAAAAGCTCTCCGCTGACGCCATCCAGTTGAACTTCATAAAAATGGTCGCTGTAGATTAGTTTTATCACACCTTTGTCTTTTCTGATGTCTATCCTTTCGGGATCTGAGGATAAATCCGGCGAGATGGAATCATGCAGATATTGCTCCGCATTTTTTATCAGGCTATCCAACGGAAGCCATGCCGATAGATCAGATGAAGTGCCTTGCCGGGTTTCGGGAAGCAGATAGCCACCACTGTTCTTTTTCCAGCCCAGCAGAACCCCTGAAACTGAAATTATAAAGAAAAACAGAAACAGAAACACGGTGGTGTCTCTGTGTATTCTCCTGAAAAGATTGATTATTCCTGCCTGTTTCTGTCTTTGTCCTTTTTGTGCCAATGTATTGAAGTGTAGGATGGTTTATGAATCAATGTCGTTTAATTAAGTTCTGGTAATTGAAAAGAAATTGAACAAATATCCTTTCCCGTAGGTTCGGGACTCAGGATGACTGCCAGTCTGAGTCCCGCATGTGCGGGAAAGACATATCTTCCTAACTAAACGACATATGAGTATGAACTGATTTCACAGGAGATTTTTGCCTGTTGAGTGTGCAAACTTAACACAAAGTCAAATACACGGCGTGGATTTTTTGAACTGGTGTTCTTTATTGCCATTCGAATCAATTTACGCAGAATTTCGCCCTGCATTAATATTGCCGTACAACGATCGGGTAACCAGTTTTTCATAAGCTTCCTTGTTTTCGGAATTTTCACTGATTTTCTGAAGTGCGTATTGCTGAATTACCAACAGGGGCAGGGCAATTTTTTCGCGGATTCTGATCGAGCCTTTTGCCACTGGTTCTTCTTCCATAAGTTCATGGTATCCTGAAATGAGCAGCAACATTTCTACCGAGAGATTGAATTCATCATACAGAATATGCCAGAAGTCACTATATTCAGGATCATCCTTAATGTAAGAAGTAAGATCAAAATTGCATTTCGATAACGACATCATGCTGTTAAGTATCAGGGCTTTGAAGAAAGCCACTTCCTTGAACAGTCTTTTGAGTCCGTCAAGTTTTCCTTCACTAATCATTTTTTGAATCGCGGTGCCGGTTCCAAAATAACCCGGAACATTTTGCTTAAGCTGACTCCACGAACCCACAAATGAAATTGCCCTGAGATCAGCCAGCTCAAGTTTTGATTTGCTGCCCCGTTTCCCGGGTCTGCTACCTATGTTTGCTTTGCCGTAATACTTGAGCGTGCTTTTGTTTTCGAGATAGGGGATGAACTTTTCGTGTGCTTTCAAACTGCTGTATTTTGCATAGCTCAGGTCAGCCATTTCTTCAAGCAGCAGTCTCAAATCTTCAGGAATATCGTGTTCACCTTCTGAAAAACTGTTCGACAGTCCGGCAGTCAGCAGCTGTTCGCAGTTGTGGATGAATTTTTCTTTTGTTGCGTAGGTGCTTGTAATGGTTTGCCCCTGAATGGTGAGCTGAATTTCATGGTTGGAAATATTTCGGCTCTGAGCGGCATAAAACCGGTGGGTCTTGCCTCCTCCGCGGGCAGGAGGGCCACCCCGTCCATCAAAGAAAATGGCTTTTATGTTGTTTTTGTCGCAAACTTCCGACAGAATTTCTTTGGTTCTGAAAATTGACCAGTTGGCCCGGAGATATCCTCCATCTTTGGTGCCGTCAGAGTAGCCCAGCATTATGGTTTGTTTGTTGTGGCGTTGTGATACATGCGCCCGGTATTCCGGAATACTGAACAACTCCTGCATCGTAGCCTCTGAAACCCGCATTCCTTCCATGGTTTCAAAAAGCGGGATGATGTCAAATGTAATTTTCTGATCATCCCAGCCACACCATCTGAAAAGTGCGTAAACAAAAAGCACCGAGTAAATATCTTCCGAATTGCTGATTATATAACGGTTGCACCCTTCCTCACCGTTTTTCTGCTGAATGAATTTTAATTGTGAAATATTGAGAATGGTGTCCTTTATCAGCTCATCGTCATAATCAGCGGCATTCAGGCTGAATTTTTTGTGAAGGAGTATCTCTGTCAGCTCCTCCTTTGTCAATTCTACAATTCCTGATGAAATAATGCCTTCACGTTTCAGTATTGCCTCAACCGAATTGCGATGTATGCTGTTGTCCTGGCGGATATCAAGGTTTGCAAAGTGAATGCCGAAAATGCTCACTTTGTCAATCAGTTTATCCAGATATTTGAGATATAACCCGTGGTATCGGCTGATGATGATTTGCCTGATTTCGGAAAGCGGGTTGATGATTTCGTCCCATTTAATGATTACTGCAGGGTTGAACATCGCATTATAAAGCTTTTCCCTGAGCTGATCCAGCGGTTCCTCAACTGCTCTGAAGGTGAGTTTTTGCTGAAGGGTTTTTATATCCTGATAATAACATTTCATCAGTGTCATCCGAAGTTCATCGGCTACACTCATAGTAATGTCCGCTGTTACGAAAGGATTTCCATCCCGGTCACCACCCGGCCAGAAACCAAGTTTGATGATGTTCGGGTTGCTGAAATTTTTGTTTCCGGTATGTTCCTTTATTGAGCCATAGAGATCGCCAACGGCATCGTAATAAACATTTCGCAAAAAATAAATGATGTTTCGGGCTTCATCAAGCGGCGTTGGTTTTTTCGAATTGATCAGCGAAGTAAGTCCCAATTGCTGAAGAGTCATGTCAATTTCGTTGATCTTGTTGTCCTCTATCAGATTTCGAAGGGTGCTGATGATGTCGAGTACAGCAGGTGGGTAAAACTGCGTTGGATGCGCTGTAAATACAATGCGTGCACTGAATGTGGAGAGTTTTTCGGAGATGCTGCTCCAGTTTTTCTTGCTGTCGATCAATTGAAAGAAATCTTTCACCAGAAGGTAATTCCCCAGATCGCGGAGCTCAGAAAATGCAGCATCTTCCACACTGTCGAAAAGTACAACCTGGCGCTCAACGTATTGAATTACCCTGAACATAAATTCAATCTTCTCCTTTTCATCCTGAATGTTCGCAAAACTGCTGAAAAATGAATCAAGTATATCTTTTGGATGACGGCCTTGTTCAAGTTCCTGTTTGCACTGCTGATAAAGAACAGGAATCAGTATGCCGATGTTGCTGTCCTTTCTGTAAGGCAGGTTCAGGAACATGCTGTTGAATATGTTGAATTTGTTGTGGACTGATTTTTCAAATGCCTCAACTCTTTTTGATTGTTTCATAAACGATTATTTTTTGCAAATTTAGTGCTTTGAGCGGCTTACAGGTAATCCCGGTCTGTTTTTGGCAGAAATTAAACAATTAATCAGTGAAAAAGGATTTGAGGAAACGCATTGACAAATAGCACAGTGTTGACACTGATTTGACGAGTAATGCGCCAATTAACCTGCAGAATCCTTACACAATCTCAATATTATATTTTGCAAGCAAGCCCAATGCGCCTTCAGCCGAAAATCTTGCTTTCTTAATTCTATTCTTCTCAGGGTCAAGAATAATGTTGATTGATGTGCTGAAATCTGTTTTCTCAAGCAAAGTATGATAAAATATGGCATTGTACAGGTTGCATTTGTCGAAAACCGCCATGGTCAGATCAGCTTCCGTAAAGTCGGCTTCCCTCAACGAACAATCAACAAATGAGGTTTTTTTCATCACTTTCTTTAAAAATGAAGTGTAATCCAGATTGCAGCTTCGGAAATTTACTGAAAACAGAAAGCTGGAACACTCATTGAAACTTACGCCTATCAACTTACTTTAGTAAATCCGGCATTCTTTAATCTGGAATTGGTCAACTTTGCCATCGAAAAATTGCAATCGCAGAAACTTCAATCCGAAAAGTCATTGTTTGATAAGTCGCTCTTTGTAAAATTGCAGTTCAGGAACCTGCAATTGGTAAATTTTCGGTTTTTAAGATCTTTTTCAGAATAATCTTTGTTCTTAAATTCTTTATCCTCGTGAAATATTGTTTCCATGGATCGCTGGTTTTTCTTTCATTGAAATCACATTAGTGATTCTTTCGGGTTAAAAATTTCCATTTCAAATCTTTTACCCTCCCCATCCCTCCCTTGCCTTCGAACAGGCTCAGGCTCCGAGGGAGGGTGTGCATCCTAATATGATGTTTATAGTTTTTTCAAATGCTGAATTTGATGTTCTCCCTTGTCAAGCTGAGTTGGCACTCAAAAATAAATTGAGTATAATGCTTAGATGACAACAAATTAAGCGTTTAAACACTTTTCCGCACGTGCGGGACTCAGTGTGACATTCGTGTTAGGGGAGCATTTTCTCTATCGAATACTTTGTCAATCAATCATTAATAATGTCATGCTGAGTTTGCACTCAAAAAATTTGAGCATAATGCGGAGATGACAGCAGATCAAACGTTTAAACACTTTCCCGCACGTGCGGGAAAGGATAAGACGAACAATCTGTCATTGGTAGCGAAGTCGAAGGATATTTGATTCACTTATCTGAAAATTTGAAACCTTAACTAAACGACATTGAATCACATATAGAGATAAAAAAGTATGTGTTTCCGATAACAATAGATTTATTCTGTCATCTTCACATGTGTAAAAAAAGCGAAGTGAAAGATCTCATAAGTCATTTCAAGTGTGTGCCTGGCAATAGAGATTAAACATGATAAGATTTAAAATATACCAGTTCCACGTGATAATTCTGCTACCCAATCAAACCATTTCTCCTGAAAAGGCAACGAATAGAGTAAATATGCATAATATAATTATTGTAACTATCCATTAAACAAGCTAACTAAGGCAATTCAAAACATGACATCAGAAATAAAACGTAAAACGTGAATAGGCAAATATTACAAAGAAGATAATATTGCTATAGCAGATACAGATATTAGAGGTCAAAAATAATCATCAAAATATTATTATAAATATTTGGAATCTGAACAAAAAAGAATTACATTTGTTAGTTGCTTCACCGATCATTTAGACTTTATTATCTTTACTAAGTTTATACAAACAATAATTTCTACTCCCTACCTGAATTATCGGATGAAATTGAGAAACCGGAAATTTTTGGTCTGATTTTTTTTGCCGAAGTATTACTTGGGTGATAAATTACGCAAATACGTCTGGGTTGTTGATTTTTATCTTTTTCTGTTTTTTCTGATTGATTTTTTACTGCTGAGGTTACTTCCATACCGGAATTGACCCAAATCGCAAGGTTCTGTATTTTAAAACAACTTATCTATGAAGAAAGGAGGTTTAAACATAAGAAAATAACTCTTTAAGATTTTTTATGCCAGATTTTTTTTAATACTAAAACCAATTAATTTTAACCAAACACTTAAAAAGATGAAATCTTTTAAAATTTTCATGAGTGTGCTCGCTTTAGCCGTTGTAATGGCTGCCTGCACAAAAGAACAACAAAACGAATCTTCTCTGCCCGTTGACAAGGGTATTACCAAAGCCACCGTTGAAGGCCTCAATTATGTTAAACTATTTGCCGGCCAAAGCATCTATGTTGGAACAGCATCTTTTAGAGAGTATAAAGATGAAGGCGTTCGCTACCTTGAGGTCTGTTATGAAATAGAAGAACCCTGGCTGATGACCCAGTTCCATTTTGACATTAAAGACATACCGGTTAACAAGCAAGGATCTCCGGTTATCGGAAATTTTGATCATTCCGAATCATTCAATCCAGGTGTTGCAGAGCACTGCTTTATAATCAATCTTGATGAAGAAGGTCTTGAATGTCTTAATAAATACGAAGCAGCCGCACATGCTGTAGTTGTGAAGGATGATGGAAGTGGAGGAGTTATCAGTCAGACAGCCTGGGGAGAAGGAGATCTTTTCCGTGGCAAAGGAAGCTGGGCAATGAAGTTCAATATAACAATGGATGATTGTACTGATGTTACCGAATGCTACCAAGAAGAAACAGCCTATGGCGGTGCATCTGCAGGTGCCGGAAATGCCTGGTGGTTCTATTTTGATCCTGCTCAAGGCATGTCACAAACCATTAAAGCTGGCCAAAATACTACTGTTGGAACTATTACTTACGATGGCGAAGGCTTTGTCATCGTGCTTACAGATGGCTGGGAACTTCAGGATGTTTCAGAACCTGTAAAAGCACAGGGATATAATACACTTCCCACAAGAAGGCCAGTAGCCGGACTGTTTACCTTATACAAAGGAACCAGCCTGACTTTCCCGGCAAGTGGTTTCAATTATTATGTCATTCATCTTGATGTTCGCAAAGTTTGCGACTAATGAAGAATTTTAATTTTGACTGAAAAAGGCTGCCACATTGTGGTGGCCTTTTTTTTAGCTATCCGGTAAAAGTTAAACTCATTTTAATCAGATGCTTAGCTATCCAAAAGGGAAATTCATTAAATTTCAAGGAAGGGCAAGTTTATGGCTTTCACATTTTTTGAAAAGTATATCGGTGTAAATAATTATCGAAATGCAGGTTTTCAATAATAACAAGAGATCGGGATATACTCTTTAAAAAATTATTACTTTTTTATGAATAAACTTTAAAAATTTCAATCACTTTTTCTGTTTTTTACGATAAAGCTAAACCGATGGTTCTCTGACTTCCTTTAACATTTTTAACGACATGGATGTGTTAAAGGATCTTTCAGAATGCCTTCAAGCCTTTACTACAAATGATTCCACCAGCATTGAAGGTGGATGTCTAAAAAATAACAAAAACAGATAGTATGAAAAGATTTTTCCGGATTTCAGTATTGCTGATCCTGGCGTTGGCCGCCAGCCAAATGGGTTACACCCAGGTTATAAAATACAGTGATGTACAGAGTGAACAAGGGTTTACTTTGAAAACCGATCAGCCCGATCGCACAATAGTTAAATACTCCATTTCGGAGTTCGCTTTCTCAGATATAAATATCAGAGGCGAAGCGATGAAGTCAATCAGTATTCCCGGCGTTTTTCTTCCCGGTACAGAAGGAGCGCCTGATCTGCCCTCCGATGGTAAATATATTGCCATTCCCGCAGGTGCCACTGTTAGTCTGAAAATATTAAATAGCAGCAGTGAACTCAGGAAGGATGTTGAAATTGCACCTGCGCCAGTTATTCCTGTGGGCACTTATGATGGTCCTTTGCAATATGAAAAGGACATGGCAATTTACTCGCGGAATGCCTACTATCCTGCCGAGCCGGTTGTTTTATCAGAAATTACACAGTTCAGGGGAGTTGATGTGGTGGTACTTTCAATTTCACCATTCCAATACAACCCGGTAACAAAGGATTTATTGGTTCACCGCGATTTTGAAATAGAAATAATTTTTGAAGGAGGCTCCCGCGAAGCAGGAGATGAAAGGCTGCGAAGCCGCTGGTGGGACCCCATTCTCTACAACCAGGTGCTGAATACCGGCATAATTCCAACAATTGAATATAGTACCCAGACCGCCGCCGGCGAGAGAAGTGGTGGTTTCGAGTACCTGATCATTACCCCAGATCTGCCTGAGTTTCGGGCATGGGCTGATACAATCCGACAATTCCGTACCCAACAGGGTATTCTTACCGGTGTGGTTACTACAACCGAAATTGGTGGAAATACAGTTGCAGCCATAAAAAGCTATGTGGACAATGCCTACAACACCTGGACCATACCTCCCGTTGCTGTATTGCTGCTCGGCGATTTCAGTACAGGAACAGCTGGCATTACTTCGCTGTTTTATGCACATCCAAGCGGATATCCCAATTATGCGTCTGATAATTATTTTGCTGATGTTAGTGGCAATAATTTGCCTGATATTGTTTTTGCAAGGATTACAGCCAATAATGCTACAGAATTACAGGTTATGGTTTCCAAATTTATTGATTACGAGCGCAACCCGCCAACCAGAGCATCATTTTACGACAAGCCAATTACCGCGATGGGATGGCAAACAGAGCGATGGTTTCAGCTTTGTTCTGAAATTGTAAGCGGATACTTTACCCATGTTCAAGGTAAAACACCTACACGCATCAACGCCGTCTATTCCGGCAATCCGGCATCCGATCCATGGTCAACAGCAATTAACACAACAACCATAATCAACTATTTCGGACCAAACGGTTTAGGATACATTCCTGCTACACCCCAGGAACTGGGCGGATTTACAGGTGGAACATCCACCGGGATTATTTCAGCGATAAACAGTGGCTCATTCATGATTTTGCATCGCGATCATGGAAGCTACACTTCATGGGGCGAACCAGCGTTCAACACAACAAATGTAAATTCGCTGCGAAATGTAAACAATGAACTTACCTATGTTTTCTCCATAAACTGCCAGACCGGCGCTTTTCACCGGTCAACGGAAAGCCTTACAGAGAAGTTTCACCGCTATACCTACAATGGTCAGAACAGTGGAGCATTGGGAGTTCTTGCAGCTACAGAAGTTTCTTACTCTTTTACGAACGATACCTATCTCTGGGGTGTGTTTGACAACATGTTCCCCGATTTTATGCCTGCTCAGGGTACTACATTTCCTAATTCAAATGTAATGCCTGCTTTTGCGGCCTCTGCGGGTAAGCATTTTCTCTATCAATCGAGCTGGACGAATTCGTCAACCGCAAAACTCACCACCTACCGCTTGTTTCACCACCATGGTGATGCTTTCATGACATTATACACAGAAGTTCCGCAGACACTTGCAGTGACCCACCCGGCTACATTGTCAGCTGCACAGACTTCTATGCAGGTGACAGCCAATGCAGGTTCATTTATAGCGCTGACTGTTAATGGCGAAATACTTGGAACAGCCAATGGAACAGGAAGCCCGGTCAATTTTAGTTTCCCTCCACAAACATCTGGTAGCCGGATACTGGTAACCGTGACAAAACAGAATTATTTCAGACATTCATCGTCTGTAATGGTTGCAAGCGGTGGACCAGTGGCTGAGTTTTCAGGAACACCGGTAAGTATATGTGTTGGCAGCAGCGTTTCCTTTACCGATCAGTCAATCGGCACACCTACATCGTGGAGCTGGTCATTTCCAGGAGGAGTTCCCTCAACCAGCAGCGAACGAAACCCTGTGGTTGTTTATCAGACTGCCGGAGTTTATAATGTAACACTTTCTGTTTCAAACACAAGCGGAAGCAACTCAAAAACCAAAACATCCTACATTACAGTTACTGGAGGAATGCCAGTGGTTAACTTCTCGGCATCTGCAACAACAGTTTCTGTAGGCGGTTCAGTTGTTTTTACTGACCTTTCGACGAATAACCCACAAACAAGAAGCTGGTCGTTCCCTGGTGGAAGTCCATCTTCGGGTACCGGAGCCAGCCACACAGTAACCTACAACACTCCGGGTGTCTATGATGTTTCTCTTACAGTTACAAACTGTTCAGGCACCACTTCCCTCACCAGACCGGCTTATATCACCGTTAACCAGGGCCCTCCGGTTGCAGATTTCACTGCTGATGCAACCATGGTGTTGTATGGCAACGAAGTCGCTTTTACAGATATTTCTACAGGAAGTCCTGATACCTGGCAATGGTCATTTCCTGGCGGCAGCCCGTCGTCAAGCGGTCAGCGGCACCCAGTTGTAGCCTATAATGTACCTGGAACTTATAATGTCACACTTACAGCCGTGAACCCGGGTGGAGCAAATACCATTACAAAAACCGGCTATATCACGGTATGGGACGGACTGCTTACCTATTGTCCCTCGGGCAGCAATTTGTGGACTAAAGAGTGGATTGAACAATTTTCTTTCGGCACATTCAATAATTTTTCAGGTGCAAGCAGCTATTCTGACTATACCGGACAGCAGATCCAGGCGATCAACGGACAATCCTATGATGTCAATATCATTCCGGGTTTCCAGAAAAAATCGCGTCGTGAATTCATCAGAATATGGATTGATTACAACAATGACGGAGATTTTCTGGATGCAAACGAAGAAGTATTTGCTGCAAACGGTGTTACCTCAGCAGTATCTGGTTCTGTAACGATTCCAGCCACCTTTACGGGAACAACAAGAATGCGTGTTGCCATGAAATATAATGCCGCTCCTACTCCGTGTGAATTTTTCGCTGAAGGTGAAGTGGAAGATTATACACTTGTGGTGACTGAAATTACAGAACCACCGGTTGTGGATTTTTCAGGTGTACCTACCGAAGTAGATGCAGGAACAACAATATTGTTTAGTGATGAGACGGGTAATAACCCATTTGCATGGCAATGGTCATTTCCGGGCGGACAACCTTCGGCCAGCACATTGCAAAATCCATCGATTATGTATTCAACACCTGGAGTTTACAATGTCACCCTTACTGCAACGAACAATGTCGGCAGCAGTTCACTAACCAAGTTCGGATATATAATTGTTGAAGCTCCCGGTACTGTTACCTATTGTGAATCACGTGGTTTAAGCAATGCAAAAGAATGGATTTCCGGTGTATCTGTTGGGTCATTTTTAAATAGTTCAGGAGCAGCAGGTTATTCTGATTTTACAAATCAAATAATCAGCCTTACACCCGGGGCATCTTACAACACAACACTGACTCCCGGATTCTCAGGGTCTTCTCAGAGAGAATCATGGCGTATCTGGATTGATTTTAATGGTAATGGCATCTTTGGTGAAACAGGTGAAACGGTTTTATCTGTCAATAATCAAAAGAGTGTGGTTTCGGGAATTATAAATATTCCGTCAAATGCTACGGGACAGACCCGTATGCGGGTAAGCATGAAGGCAGGAGGTGCACCAACACCTTGCGAGATATTCGGTGGCGGCGAAGTTGAGGATTATACTGTTGAATTTATTGGCCTTGACTTTTCGCCAAACAATTCAAGTGAACGCAAGGTTTATGTATTCCCTAACCCTACCAGCCAGTATCTCAACATTGATGCAGGCAGCGAAACGGTTGAGATTTACCTGCACACGCTTAACGGCAGCCTGCTGAAACAGTTTTCAGTAACGAATCATCAGATCATCGACCTCAGCGATCTGAGTAAGGGTATATACTTACTGAGAATTGTCGGACAGGAAAAAGTACAACTTGAAAAGATAATTAAGATGTAAATATCTGATATTCATTCAGATTCAATATTTTCAATCCGACAATTGTATCTTTTAATTTCGGGGTTTATCAGAAATGATAAATCCCGAAATTTTTATTATATATCAGCATCGATCCTTTTAGATGCATAGTTAATTTGCAGAAATTATGATATTTACTTAAAAAAGTAGTGTTTATACGTATTGACAAAAGGCTGATTAGATTATACTTTTGTCTATCTGGAAATTATGATTTGATGTTAAAATCATTTTTTCTCTGAAATACTATTGAATTCTACAAGAACTTACGCTGCTTTATTGCCAGATACTATACCTTCTCCCTCCTCTCAGCAAAAGATTTTGCATATTTATTTTAATGGTCTTTTAAATTAGGAAACCAATCAACACACATTATTATGAAAACAAGAAAACTACGTATTCAAACACACACCCTGCTGTTTGCCCTGCTGCTGTTTATGGTGGCCGGATGGGGCAATAATGCATTCGCACAGTGTACGGTAACGACCGATAAAGAGGATTACGCCCCTGGTGAAACAGTAGAGATTACCGGTACCAACTGGATTCCGTTCGAAACGGTTCTATTAACCATTACTCACATTGAACCAAATATTCCAGAGCACGACCATGAATCATGGACGGTTTTTGCCGACGAATTTGGTGAAATTCTGGATTATTGGTTTGTAGGCGAAGAAGAATTGGGTACAACCCTTCACCTGACTGCTTTGGGAGAAACCTCCAATTGTTTTGCGGAGACGTTTTTTACGGATGGTAATTCTGTTACCATTGGAGTAGGCGCGCAAAATGGTGCAGTCTATTCTGGCGTTGGTGGCATTGCTACATACAGTATTGCTGCAACTCGCGATGGTGCAAAAAACTCATTTACTACAGAATTATCAACAAATGGATTACCACTTGGAGTAACAGCAGTTTTTAACCCTTCTTCTTTATCTTTCCCAGGGAGTCCTGACATTACACTCTATTCAACACTCACTCTAACAATTTCTAATTTAGTTTCATCTGGTAGTTATAATTTTGCAGTATCTAGTTCTGGAGGTGGTACATCAGGTCAAGGTACATTAATCGTAAGCGGTTGTGCAGCCCCAGCATTCACTGCTTGCCCCGGGAATCAAACAGCAAACACTTCTACTGGTCTATGTTCTGTTGTTGTGCCTTACATAGCAGAAGCAACCGGCACACCTGCACCAACTGTAACCTATGGATTTACAGGTGCAACAACCGGGAGCGGCAGTGGCACCGGCAGTGGATCATATTTTAATGTAGGAGTAACCAATGTTACGATTACTGCTACAAATTCTTGCGGTACTGCTGCCTGTAGTTTTACGATTACAGTAACTGACAACGAAGCTCCGGTAGTATATGCAGCAAACGGTTCTTCAACCGTCGCTTGCTTATCAGAGGCCGTTCCACCAACTGCACCAACAGCAACCGATAATTGCACTGGTGAAATCACTGGTGTTTTAGTTGGCACTGTCGATACTCCAAATCCCTTGACCTGCGAAGGAACAAGGGTTTATACCTATTCCTATTCCGATGGGGCAACTCCAGCTAATGTTTCGTACTGGAGCTATACTTACACGATTGAAGTGGAAGATTTCCTGGCCAACATGCCAGATGACCCTGAAGAAGTTCCCGTTGCTTGTGCATCAGAAATGGAAATGCCAACTCCACCGGACGTTGTAGATAACTGTGGAAACCTTATCACTCCGGTATATCTGGGTGTGAGCGAAACTCCTGATTGCGAAGGGGAAGTAATGTATTCATGGAATTATACTGACTGCGAAGGCACCAACCACCACTGGATGTTTACCTACATTGTAGAACGTCAGGACTTCACAATGCCAGCAGATGGTAGTTCCACCGTAGCCTGTGAATCTGCAGCCACACCGCCTACACCACCTTTAGTGAACGACAATTGTGGTAACCCTATCACTCCAACCGGACCAGAAAGAGTGGTAAATTATGCGGTTAGAGCACCCCTGTTCTGTGAAGGAACCGTTACCTATACATGGAATTACGCAGATTGTGCAGGGAACAGCCATGACTGGACGTACACCTACACCATCGAGGTTCTTGACTTCATAGCCAATATGCCTGCGAATGGTGGCGAGACCGTAGCGTGTGCTTCAGAAATTGAAGAACTAGAACCTCCTGTTGTAGAAGACAACTGCGGCAATGAAATCACCCCAACGTTTGTTGGCGTGAGCGCAACGCCCGACTGCGAAGGTGAGGTGGTTTATACCTTTAATTATGCAGACTGTGCAGGAAACGACCACGACTGGACTTACACTTACACAATTGAATACCAGGATTTCACCCTGCCAGCCAATGATGGCACAAGTTCAGAATGTGCTTCTGGCCTATACGAACCAACTCCGCCAAAAGTTGAAGACAACTGTGGCAACGAGATCGTACCCACGGGACCAGAAATCGGTGGAACATATGATGGTTGCGAAGGCACCATAACCTATACCTGGAACTATGCCGATTGCGAAGGCAACAACCACGACTGGATCTATACCTACACGATTGTAAATTACGACTTCGGCATGCCAATTAACGGTAGTTCAACCATAGCCTGTGAATCTCAAGCTGAGGAGCCTGATCCGCCAACTGTTTATAACAATTGTGGAGACGCGATCACACCAGATGGCCCGTATATCGGTGGAACCTATGGGGGGAACAGGGCAGTCTATGGCTGCGAAGGCACCATAACCTATACATGGACATACTCAGACTGTAACTTCAGCCACGACTGGGTTTATACTTATACAATTGAATACGAAGACTTCACAATGCCAGCCGATGACGGAACAACGGTAGCTTGTTCTTCAGCAATTGTAGCACCGGTACCTCCGACAGTTGAAGACAACTGTGGTGCTGAAATCACCCCGATCTTTGTTGGCGTGAGTGCAACACCAACATGCGAAGGCACGGTGGTTTACACCTGGAACTACGAAGACTGTTCAGGCTTCAACCACGACTGGACTTACACCTACACGATTGAATACGAAGACTTCACAATGCCAGCCGATGACGGAACAACGGTAGCTTGTGCTTCAGCAATTGTAGCACCGGAACCTCCGACAGTTGAAGACAACTGCGGTGCTGAAATCACCCCGATCTTTGTTGGCGTGAGTGCAACACCAACATGCGAAGGCACGGTTGTTTACACCTGGAACTATGAAGACTGTGCAGGAAACGACCACGACTGGACGTACACTTACACCATTGAATATGAAGACTTCGAAGTCTTAACAAAACCTGCTACAGTATATCTTGATGCTGATGGTTTTGGTTCCATAACAGTTGCCGATATAGACAATGGAACGGTGGATAATTGTGGTGGTAACTTGACTTCACTTGTGTTGAGCAAAACAACATTCAATTGCAGCGATGTTGGTTCTGTTACAGTAACCTTAACAGGAAGTGACTGTGCAGGAAATGAAGTTACTGCAACAGCAGTTGTGACTGTTGTTGACAATATCGCTCCAACAGCCATTGCACAGAACATCACTGTACAGCTGGATGCCTACGGACAAGCCACCATTACAGCGGCTCAGATTGACAACGGCTCAAACGATGCGTGTGGAATAGCCAGTATGAGTATTTCACCAGATTCTTTCAATTGTTCAAATATGGAGGGAGATTCACCCACAGAGTTGTTTATTTCAGAATACATAGAAGGCTCTTCCAACAATAAAGCAATTGAGATTTATAATGGAACAGGCACTTCAATTGATCTTGCCCCAGGAGGTTATAATTTGCAAATGTATTTTAATGGTAGTGCTTCTGCTGGATTAACCATTAATTTAACAGGCATTGTTGCCAGTGGTGATGTTTTTGTGGTGGCACACGCATCAGCAGCCTCAGCAATCCTTGCCCAGGCAGATCAAACCTATGGTTTAGGGTGGTATAATGGTAACGATGCAGTTGTTTTAAGAAAAGGAACAACAAATATTGATGTGATCGGCCAGATTGGTTTTGACCCTGGAACCGAATGGGGTACCGGACTGGTTTCAACGGCTGATAATACATTAAGAAGAAAACCGAACGTAGGTAGTGGAGATTCCAATGGTTCGGATGCATTTACTCCTTCTGTTGAATGGGATGGCTATGTAATTGATGTTTTTGACGGACTTGGTTCTCATACTATTTCAGGAGCGCCGAACACAGTAACATTAACGGTAACTGATGTAAACGGAAACCCTGACAGCAAAACCGTAGTTGTAACTGTGGTTGACCTTGTCAAACCGAACGTTTTAACTCAAAATATCACCGTTGAACTGCTTGCTGACGGAACAGCTTCCATTACTCCTGCAATGATTGACAACGGTTCAACAGACGCTTGCGGTATCGAATCGCTTGCACTGGATATCGATGCTTTCGACTGCGAAGATGTAGGAACTCCGGTAACAGTAACATTAACGGTAACCGATGTAAATGGAAACGCTGACAGCAAAACCGCAGTTGTAACTGTGGTTGACCTTGTCAAACCTGTTGTTGTAACCAAAAATATCGACGTTTACCTTCTTGTTGACGGAACAGCTACAATTGCTAAAAATGCAGTTGACGATGGTTCTTCTGATGCTTGCGGTGGTTTGATTTTCGATACAGACGTTACCAGTTTCGACTGCTCTGACGTTGGTCCAAACACGGTTACACTCACTGTAACAGACGCTAACGGAAACTTCGACAGCGAAACAGCAATAGTAACTGTGGTTGATGCAATCAATCCCGTAATCACTTGTGCCGATAGTGATTCCCGTTTTGTCGATCCTTACCAAACCTACTACACTGTAAACGTTTTTGAATTCGATGCAACAGCAGAAGACGCCTGCGATATTCTGTCGCTTACCTATTATTGCGCAACTGCTTCAGAAACTACAGGAACTTCGCTTGCAGACGTTCAGTTGCTCGGTGTTCAGGAACACACCATCGTGTGGACTGCTGTTGATGTCAATAACAACAGCTCATCGTGTACAACCGTGGTTACTGTTGGAAAACGTCCGACAACTCTTACTTACACCGGTGATTTTGAAGTACAATATTCCGATCAGGTGGATTTGTCGGCAGTGTTGATGGATGTTTCGGATGAAGGTAATCCGGTTCCAGTCGTTGGTAAAACCATCACCTTTGAAATTGGTACCCAAGAAGCGACTGCCGTTACCGATGCAGTAGGTATTGCATCCACTACCCTGATTATCACCCAGGCGCCCGGAAGCTATACCGTTTCATCTGTTTTTGCAGAAGATGGCAGCTATCTGGGCAGCAGCGACAGTGATGTATTTTCAATCACTAAAGAAGATGCCATTGTTGATTACATCGGAACGGAAGTCCAGGCAACTGTAAGCGCAAACTCCGGATTGGCAACAGTTATGCTGATGGCAACCATCCGGGATGCTGATGACGGTTTTTCGGGTGATATCAGGAATGCCTGTGTACGTTTTGTAAATACGGATATCAACCCTCCAACTCCGATTTCTGGCTGGCTCACGCCCGGTCTGGTTAATCAGAATGACCTCACAGTTGGTCAAGTTTCATTTTTATGGGAAGTTAATATTGGAAATGCAACTTACGCAACCTATAGCGTCGGTATCGAAGTCGGTTGTTATTATACCGGTGATGATGATGTCGTTGTAACTGTTTACAAACCAACCGGAGATTTTATCACCGGTGGCGGCCATATTATTCCCACAGAGTCTGCAGGACAATATGCTTCAACTCCTGGTTTAAAAACCAACTTTGGTTTCCATGTAAAATTCAATAAAAAGGGAACCAACCTGCAGGGTGGCATGAACATTATTTTCAGGCGTATGGAAGATGGTGTAAAACATGATTACCAGATCAAAACAAACGCGATGACCAGCCTTGGCGTAAATGGTGCCAACCCGGCAGCTAAAATAGCCGAGTTTACTTCAAAAGCCAACCTGACAGACGTGACCGATCCTTTGAATCCAATTAGTGTGGAGGGAGGTTATAATTTGAGGGTTACCATGGTTGACCGCGGCGAACCCGGTTCCAACGACCAGATTGGTATCACTTTGTGGGACGGAACTACCCTGCTTTATTCAAGTTGGTGGACTGGTTCAAATACCGAGGAAATGCTACTTTCAGGTGGTAATCTTGTCGTTCACAGCGGGTTTAACGTGACCAGTGGTAAAAATGAAGAGTTTGAGATAATTCCTGTAGATGTAGCTCCTGCTGCAATGCTGGAAGTCTATCCAAACCCAACCCGCGACAAAGCAACCTTCCGCTTTGTACCACAAGCTGATAGCAAAGCAAGGCTTGAGATTTATCATCTGAATGGCTCGCTTGTACACACTCTTTATGAAGGTGATGTAACTGCAGGCACTTTATATGAATTTGTCTATCAGCCTGCTGATCGTCATCCTGGTATGTTACTTTATCGTTTAGTTCTTGACAATAAAGTAATAAATGGCAAGCTGGTAATTCAGCAATAGATTTATTAACCTTCATTTAAATGCAATGGATCTCTCAGCAATGGGAGATCCATTGTTTTTATATCAGGTCGGGCAGAGCGAAATCTGACGAAATCTGACGAAATCTGACGAAAAATGCATGGCTGGACAATACAATATCTTCATTTAATGCCTGAAACCTGCTGCCTGGTAGCGTTAAGCTAAGTATTAACCGAACACCAATCTGTTGTTTTCTTTATTGAACAAAAATCGGACAGGTCAGAAACATAATGGCTGGATTGTGTTTACCGGAGAATTCATATACTGGCTTCCAGCCTTTTAAGACTTGAATGGCAGGAATTCCTGTCAGGTATGTAAAAAAATCAACGAAAGTTTTTAAAAATGTTGAATGGGTATTAATACGTACTGGATTGATTATCCGGCAAGTATTAACACTGATTTTGCTGTTTACCCCTTGGTTACTGTATTTTGGAGATTATCTTTGTGGAATCACTTTAAGGAAGATTCACTCAGAAGGAAGCAATTCTTATAAGGAACTTTTTAAAACCAATTAACACGAATCTAAACAAAAACAAAAAACTATGAAAACTTTCAAAATTTTTTCAGTCGTTGCTGCAACAATGCTGTTCAGTATGCTGCTATCATCCTGCGCCAAAGAAGAGGCCGGACAATCAGTGCAGATTGAGCAAAAAACTCTCAAAGCTGGTGATGCTCCTTTTACATGGACAGAAGCTTGCGCAGGACAACCCATTGTATTTACTTTAACCGGAGTTGGAAATAAACAAATCAGAATGTGGGGGATGAACGCCACAGGAGATTTTGAATGGATACAGGTTGCCAGTGCTACAGGATCTAATAAGTCAAAACCACTGACATTCTCCACAGCTTTGGAAGTAGGAACCCATTACTTTATTTACCAGATAGGAAGTGCCTGGACACCCGGAAACCCAAGTACCCAAATGGAAGATGGAATAGAGGTAGTTATTGATGCCTGCGATAATTGTATCCCTGGACTTTCCTATGAAAATAATGGTGGTGGTTCTTATACCTTTACCTACGTTCCTGAAGAAGACCTTACCAACGCAGATTTGGTACTTACATTTGCTCAAGGCGCATATTATTCAGGACTCGAAGGATGGTCGCAAAATGGGCAAAGTGCTACCTACCAGACATCCATGGACCTTGTTGAGTGTGAGCCTATTTCATGGACGGTTACTCTTACTCCAGACTGCAGTGGAAATTCAAATAATTCGAATGTGTGGACAGACTTTAAAGTCAATGGCTTTTCGAAAAAGGGATCTCTTTCGAATATTGTAATACCTTGCAATTAATCAATTATTTGGTTAAGCATAAAATTTGCCTGCAATAATCTGTTACCAATCAATCAGACAGATCAAAAGCACAAACTAAAATGGACTGAGCTCTGTAAATCAGAACTCAGTCCATTTTTTTTATCTGTATTCAAACTCAAAAATAATTTGAGCATAATGCAGAGATGACAGTTGCAAACAGCATCCTTATTCATTTTCAGAAAGATTGAAAGTATTTTCACACTTTATTGTGAGCGGGGCCAACCCTGTCTGACTGTGGCACACAGGCAGGCTTAATTTATCTTCCAAGCCTTCGTAACAGGCAACCCGCTATAACACCTCCAACCTTAATATTTCTTCCCAACCTTACTTTTCCTTGTATTAAAAAATATTTTGCCTGATAAGGTTCTGAAGAAGAAATAAGGTTCAAAATTGTTGGGGTCATTTTTGTTACTAAGGTTAATAAGTGTGATTAAGGTTTATTTTTACTTTGATCAGCATTTGATTGAATTCTATTCTGTCATTGGTAGCGTTTCCGAAAGCTTTCGGAACGAAGAACAAAAGTACAGTCTGTCACTGGTACCGGAGAAAAGCAATAGGGGGATTTGATTTTTGCTTTATTCCTGATTGATCAGTTCCTCAATTTCATTCAGGTGAAGTCTGACATGTTCCAGATAATGATTGATCATTGATTTGAGCGAAACCTTTTGGTTTAATGCCGTTATCCATTCATTGCTGAGTTTTTCGGCATTTACCTGATTGATCACATGTATGATGTGCAGGTTGTAGAATTTCCAGAGCTGTACCAGATTGTACCAGTTTTCTTCCTGATATTTCTGAATTTCAATCCATCTATCATTGTTTCCATGACTTGCATAATCCGGAAAGATCAATGGATCAGGCTGATATTGAAGATGAATAATGCGGTGAGTGTTGTTGGAAACAGAATCGATCAGATGCCCTGTAATCTGTCTGATGGTTCGGTTCTGTGAATTGCGTCGGTCTGAAATTACTTCATCTTCAAGAGACAATAATCTGGGCTCCCAAACTGTAATCAGATGAAGCAATTCCTGGTTGTTTGCCTCAAATTCATTGATTCGTTCCATTTGTTCTGACACTTGAGGGTTTGTGCTTTTGAAAATTTAGCCTGAATCCCCGGCATATTTCTATGCAGTGAATTGCAGGCTAAATTGAGTTAATTTTTGTGTTGCAGTTTACTTTTCAGCTTCAGCATAAGCTGAAACAGGTGCACAGGTGCAAACGAGGTTCCGGTCGCCAAAAGCATCGTCGATGCGGGTTACCGATGGCCAGTATTTGTCCGTTTTGTCACATTCGTTAGGGAAAGCAGCTTTTTCGCGGGTGTAAGGCATTGTCCACTCATCGGTGGTTACCATGCAAAGTGTGTGAGGTGCTTTTTTAATCACATTCACCACTTTGTCGGCTCTTCCATCAACGATTTCATCAATTTCTTTGCGGATAGAGATCATGGCATCCACAAAGCGATCGAGTTCTTCAAGTGGCTCACTCTCGGTAGGTTCAACCATCAGTGTTCCGTGAACCGGGAATGCAACAGTTGGGGCATGGAAACCATAATCCATCAGGCGTTTGGCCAGATCGATCACCTGCAGGTCAGCAGTTTTGGCAAACTCATTGCAATCGAGGATCATTTCGTGGGCAACACGACCATGTGCTCCTGTGTACAGAATTTTGTAGTGTCCTTCAAGCTTTGTTTTCAGGTAATTGGCATTCAGAATTGCCAGTCGGGTGGCTTCCGTCAGACCTTCAGCACCGAGTAATTTAATATATCCATAGGAAATGGTGAGTATAGATGCACTTCCATAAGGCGCAGCAGAAACAGCAGATATTGCATTTTCGCCACCAGTGCTGACCATGGTATGGCCGGGCAGGAAGGCTTTCAGATGTTTCGCAACTCCGATCGGGCCAACGCCGGGTCCTCCACCGCCGTGAGGAATGGCAAAGGTTTTATGCAGGTTCAGGTGACAAACATCGGCTCCTATAAATCCGGGACTGGTTAATCCTACCTGAGCATTCATGTTGGCGCCGTCCATATATACCTGGCCGCCATTTTCATGGATGATTTTTATCAGGTCGAGAATGCCTTCTTCAAACACGCCATGTGTGGAAGGATAGGTAACCATGCAGGCAGAAAGTGTGTCTTTGTATTTTTCGGCTTTCTCTTTCAGGTCAACCATATCGATGTTGCCGTTGGGGTCGCTTTTAACAACAACCACCGTCATACCGGCCATTGCAGCACTGGCAGGGTTGGTACCATGGGCCGAAGATGGAATCAAACAAACATTGCGGTGCGTATCTCCGCGGCTCAGGTGATATGCTCTGATTACCAGCAGCCCGGCATATTCGCCCGATGCGCCGGAGTTGGGCTGGAACGACATGGCAGCAAATCCGGTGATTGTACAAAGGGCTTTCTCCAGATCAC
>Ga0351880_1055_pt1 | contig 32705 bp, 22 predicted proteins | sample BONcelFGM3001E13_FD_206766 | JGI IMG/M metagenome (GOLD analysis project Ga0351880, IMG submission 206766) | Enriched cells from coal bed in the Powder River Basin, Montana, United States - BONCAT cells FGM rep3 HSBNCT.FGM.300.1.E13 ...
TTGTATTGGTGGCGGAGGTCAGCCTTTGCACCATGGAGATTCATCCATAATCAAGGCCCGCCAGAAAGCAATCTATCTTGAGGATGCCGGCAAAACCATCAGAAAGTCGCATGAAAACCCCTACATTGTTAAACTGTATGAAGAGTTTCTCGGCAAACCGATGAGTGAAAAAGCGCATCATCTGCTGCACACTCATTATTTCGACAAAAGCAACGAAACTGTAATAGAGTAGGGAAAAATTATCAGGAATCCCGGCAATCCGGGGTTTCTGACAATCCTCAGAAACAAAAAAAAGAAATCAGATCATGGCAACTATAAAATTATCGGCAAACAAACTCGACGAGTTAAAAGCTGTTTGCAAATCGTTTAACAACGAAAAAGGAGAGTTGATCAATGTGCTGCATAAAGCGCAGGGCATCTTTGGTTATCTTCCGGCAGAAGTGCAGGAAGTGATAGCTAAAGAACTGAATATTTCAGTAGCCCATGTTTACGGGGTGGTAACTTTTTATTCATTTTTTACCATGCTGCCTAAAGGAGAGTTCCCAATTTCAATTTGCCTTGGAACTGCCTGCTATGTGCGTGGAGCCGAAAAAGTTATTGATGAATTCAAACGCTTGCTGCATGTGAATGTTGGAGAAACTACTCCCGATGGGAAGTTCTCCGTAGCATGTCTGCGATGCGTTGGAGCATGCGGACTTGCACCAGTAGTATTGGTTGGCGACAAGGTTTACGGCCGGGTTTCACCTGAAGGCGTAAAAGATATTGTAGCTGAATACGCAAAATAATTTGTTTTCAATGTGTTTTGGTAAAAAAGCCGGGCCAGTTGGTCCGGCTTTTTGTTGATTGCTTTTTCTGATGAACAGGCCTCCAATAAAAAAACCACCCTCTCAGGTGGCTTTTTACAAAGAATTATGGAGATATCTGTTTAGTTATTAAGAACCTGTGTTACCAATTCAGCAGCTTCCTGCAGCAAAACGGCTGAATACACTTTCAGTCCTGATTGTTCAATCAGCAACTTGGCTTCTTCAGCGTTGGTACCCTGCAGCCTGACAATAATCGGAATATCTATATCTCCGATATTCCGGTAAGCGTCAACAATACCCTGGGCAACCCGGTCGCATCGGACAATACCTCCGAAAATATTAACAAGAATAACTTTGACATTCTCATCTTTCATAATAATGCGGAAGGCTTTTTCAACGCGTTCGGCATTGGCTGTACCACCAACATCAAGGAAATTGGCTGGTTCGCCACCTGAAAGTTTAATAATATCCATGGTAGCCATAGCCAAACCAGCTCCATTTACCATACAACCCACATTTCCGCTAAGCTTTACGTAGTTGAGCTGATGTTCTCCGGCTTCAATTTCAGCTGGATCCTCTTCAGAAAGGTCGCGCATTGCCAGAATATCAGGATGGCGATACAATGCATTATCATCAAGCCGCATTTTACAGTCTGCAGCCATTACCAGATTGTCAGAAGTCTTAAAAACAGGATTAATTTCGAGCATGGATGCATCGCTTCCCATGTATGCATTGTACAAACCCTTCACGAATTTGAGCATATTTTTATGTGCCACACCTTCCAGTTTCAGGTTATAGGCAATTTTGCGGCACTGAAAATCCTGAAGTCCGACTTTTGGATCAATTTCTTCATTAAAAATAAGGTGAGGCGTTTTTTCGGCAACCTCTTCAATATCCATTCCACCCTCAGTAGAATAAATGATCATTACCCGCCCGGTAGCCCGGTTAAGAAGAACACTCATATAGAATTCCTGAGGCTCCGTTTCGCCGGGATAAAAGATATTCTGCTCAACCAGAACTTTACTTACCAGCTTTCCTTCGGCACTGGTTTGAGGGGTTATAAGCATCATACCGATAATCTGTGATGACATTTCCCACACATCGTGAAGCGATTTTGCTATTTTTACACCACCACCCTTGCCTCTTCCGCCAGCGTGAATCTGAGCTTTAACGGCCCAACGTTCGGAATTTGTAATCAGTTGTATTTCTTCGGCAGCTATTACAGCCAATTCGGGGGTTTCGGCAACAATGCCAACAGGCACAGGAACTCCGTAAGAGCGAAGAATTTGTTTTGCCTGAAATTCATGAAGGTTCATAAAGAAGTGGTTAGAAAGTATTGTATTAATGATCAAAGGAAAAGGTCACAAAAAAATACAGCATTAAAAGAAATCCGGTATATTTGCCCCGTTTCACAGGCTGTAAACAATAAAACGGCCTGTCAGTTCAGCAAATTTAGAAGTTTTTTTTATTCCTGAAGGCATTATCATGATTTCAGTAAAATTTTACTTAAAATCAAAGTATAAATAAACTTACAGACAATTAGAATGACACGATGCGTTTTTATCTTTTTTATGTTTCTGTGTATTGGGTTTACAGCTCCACTAAAAGGAATTTCACAGGTAAGCCAGACTAAAACATTGCTTGCTAACAGAACAGAACAGTCCCCAAAAATTGATGGAATATTTTCTCCCGAAGAATGGGAAGGAGCATCACGCATAAGTGAATTCAGGCAATACGAACCCATTTCAAATGCAAATCCGGCTTTTGAAACTGAAGTTTTTATAAAATATGATGACGAAGCCATATACATTGCCGCTGTTATGCATGACCCCTACCCTGACAGCATTGCAACTCAGATGGGTGTAAGGGATAACTTTAATCTGAATGCAGACTATTTCGGGGTTGGATTTGACACCTACAATAGTCAGCAGGATGCTTACTATTTTTATGTCTCAGCATCAGGAATTCAGGTTGACTGGCGGATGCAGGATGGAACATACAATGCGGTTTGGTTTAGCGCGGTTAAGATAAATGATAACGGATGGACAGCAGAACTTAAAATTCCTTACTCTGCGCTGCGATTTCCAAAAAAAGAAGTTCAGAGCTGGGGATTTCAGGCGATTCGAAAAGTACGGCGTTATCGCGAAGAAAGCCACTGGGCGCTTGAAGAGAAAGGTGCCGGAAACTCATTGGTATATTGGGGGCAGATTACTGATCTTCGCGATATAAAACCTCCGGTCAGGCTATCATTCACACCTTATGTTTCTTACAGTCTGCAGCACAATAGTGATCAGGCATTTAAAAATGATCCCTGGACTTCATCATTCAACGGAGGAATGGACATCAAATACGGGATCAATGAGAGTTTTACCATGGATATGATTCTGTTGCCCGATTTCAGTCAGGTTAAATCAGATAAAATTCAAAATAATCTTTCTGCGCTGGAACTTATTTACGATGAAAACCGAAGCTTTTTCAATGAAGGAACTGATCTTTTTCAAAAAGGAAATCTATTCTATTCCAGAAGAATTGGTCGCACGCCTGCATTGAACTATTCTATAAAAGATTCGTTGAATCAGAATGAGTGGATTTCAAATAATCCGCTGACGGCCAGGTTGCTGAATGCGACAAAGCTTTCGGGCAGAACCTCCGGCGGACTGGGAATCGGGTTCTTTAATGCCATTACCGGAAACACCTGGGCCACAGTCAAGGACAGCACCACAGGAATTGAGCGCAATTTACTCACTGATCCGACAACCAACTACAATATTCTTGTGGTTGATCAGGCTTTGCCTAACAATTCGTCGGTTTATCTGATTAATACGAATGTTTCAAGACCGTCGGGCTGGGATGATTCCAATGTTACCGGTGGAGGCGGTGTATTTGGGGATAAGAGCAAAACTTACCAGTTTGGGGCAAATCTTGCCATTTCGAAATGGTACAGCGGAGGCGAATTTTCGAAAAATCCGATAGCAGAAGCTGAAGCTGGCTACAACTATGGATTATTTGTGATGAAAAGCAGAGGTAAGTTTCAGTTTAGCCTATACCAAAGTGCGCTCGACAAGTACTTTAACATCAACGATATAGGCATAAACCGTACCCGGAATCAGCTGAACAGGGGAATTTACCTCAGTTACAGGATTTATGAACCGTTCGGGATTTTCAGAAACTTTGCTCAAAGCCTGGCAACTGATCAGCTTATTTCGCTCGACAGCAAAAAGAACATCAACACCAGTTTTATTTACAAAGGGAATACAACTTTCAACAATTATCTTTCGGTTTGGTGGGGATTGACAGCTTCTCCCTATGAAAGGCATGATTTTTACGAACCCCGGAGAGCCGGCAGATATTACCTTAGACCAGGTTACACATCGGGAAATATTGGCTTTTCAAGCGATTACCGTAAGAAATTTGCGCTTGATGGAAAAGTAGAATACGCCAAAGATTACGATAATGCAGAATCCCTCTGGATGGAATTGGAACCCATTTTCAGAATCAGCAAAAGGTTCATTATCAGGCATGAAACCGGAATAGGCCTGAATCCGGGAGATCTGGGATATGTATCACAAAATCAGGATAATATATGGTTTGGAAAACGCGATATTTTCACCATGGAAAACACTTTTTCCGGTAATTTCATGATAAGCAGGCCACTTTCCGTGGGATTAATATTGAGGCATTTCTGGCAAACTGCAGAGTACAGCAATTACTTTACCTTGCTCGATAACGGGCATCTGACTCCATTTAATGAGTATCCCTATGCACATCATTACAACTATAATTTCTTCAGTATCGACCTGAATATTGGTTGGGAATTTGCCCCCGGAAGCCTTTTAAGTCTGGTTTGGAAAAACAATATTCAGCAGTATAATGATCAGTACAATATTCTTTTCCGCGACAATCTGGATGAATTGTTCCGTGCTGCTCAACTGAATATGTTCAGCATTAAAGCGCTTTATCATCTGGATTACCAGCAAATAAAAAAGGGTATCAGAAGATCTGAAAAATAGAAAATCTTCATTCCGGTTTTTAAGACTAAATCGCATCGTAATCTGAAGGATACTTCCTGTCGTTTACAACCATGAAATAAGAAGAATAATTCACTATTTTCCATTGTTGGAAAATTGTGTGATGATGGCAGCAAAATCAGCCGACACATGCAAATTTTGACACAAAAAATGCAATTCATTAACAAAACTCCGATTTCAACAGAAATTTAACATTTTTTTCAACTTTTCTTACAACAATAATGGTTTTAAACAGTTACATTTATAACATACGGGGATAAAGAATTAAACCCTTTGTTTAACCAAAAACTATAATATCATGCTCGCTACACTAAAATTCCCGATTATGGGATACACACGCATCAGACTCGTTGTCAAGAACGGATACAAATGGCTGGCTGAATTGATTGGCGCCGATTTGGAAGTTGAAGTTTATGAAGAAGATTTTGTTGTTGATTAACAAGAGTCGTCGTAAAAATATAACCGGATAAAGCAATTTTCATTCTATCGTTTTAACCGGCAGGAGATTCATGTGCGCATTTTTATGCCATTTCAAACATTGCTCCAACAATAAAAACATCAAAATTTCAAAGAGGTTTTCCAGCTCAGTATCTTTTGAAGAATATCAAATTAACTCCTCAAATAAGACATATTAGTTTGCAGAAGTTCCTATTAGATCGGGTACTCAAGTTTGGAAGTTATTTCGACAGTTTCACTTATCTTCAAAATTGATACTTTTTTTGTCCCAAAATTATTATCAGTCCAGGCGCCCCCTGACAGGTTTACGAACCCTTTAAAAATGGGCAGCCAGGCAGAAGTGCGCCAACTTCTTGATAGATAGCAGAACGTTGTCAGGGGTTGTGGGTTATTTTCCTGAAAACAAAAAAAGAGTATGTATGATGCTATTTTCCCAAAAAGTTTATAGCTGATTCCTGGAATTCAGGGAGTCAAATAAAATAATTCCAATTTCCCGCCATTCCCGTAACTTTGTAATCCAATTTTTGCAACTCACCTATGATCAAAGCAGAAAACATTGTAAAGTCCTACGGAAACCTTAAAGTACTCAAGGGTGTCTCAGCCAGTATCCGTCATGGAGAAATTGTTTCGGTTACCGGAGCATCCGGAGCCGGGAAATCGACCCTGCTTCATATTCTCAGCACCCTCGACCGGGCTGACAGCGGAGAAGTTATTGTGGATGGGATAAACACCAAAAACCTGAATGATAAGAAACTGGCAGAATTCCGCAATCAGAAGATCGGATTTGTTTTTCAGTTTCATCATCTGCTGCCTGAATTTAACGCACTTGAAAATATCTGCATTCCCGCATTTATTGCAGGTAAAAGCAAAAAGGACGCTGAAAAGCGCGCCTTTGAACTCATGGAGTTTTTGAATCTGGAAAGCAGAGTAACGCACAAACCATCAGAACTTTCGGGAGGCGAACAACAGCGGGTTGCAGTAGCAAGAGCGCTTATTAATCAACCAGCAGTGCTGATGGCAGATGAACCTTCCGGAAATCTCGATTCGGAAAACTCCGCCCAGCTTCACCGTTTATTTTTTGAACTCAGGGATAAATTCAATCAAACAATTGTGATTGTTACACACAATGAAGAATTGGCCGGAATGTCTGATCGACGCCTTTTCATGCGCGATGGCCTGATCTTTGATCATAAAGTCTGACAAAGATATTGTCCACTCAATAAACCACATTAATTATCGTTTCATAATTACCGAATCAAAATGGTAATTTCTGAACGATTAAATTACATAAAAGTACCGATGACTTTCCCACAATTCCTTACTTCTTCTTTTCTCAGGGCGATGCTTGTTGTGTCGCTATCCTTTGGATTATCAGGCGTTTTCGCGCAAACCACCGATCCGGTAAAGCTTCAGCAATTTGAAGATGCCATACTTCGTGGTGAAGATTTTCTGCAAGCCAAAGAATACGCCAAAGCCAAAGCTGAATATCAGAAAGCACTGAGCATAGATCCAACGGCAAAATATCCGAAAGATAAACTGACACAGATCAGAAAATTCTATATTGATCCGGAAGATGAAGCGCTTTACTCAAGTGCGATGGAAAGCGGAAACCGACACATGCAATCAAAGAATTATGAAGCTGCCCGTGACCAGTACTCCATTGCGGTTAACATAAAACCCGAAGAGAAAACTGCCCGCGATAAAATGGCTGAAGCCGAAAAACAGGCAAAAGCCCAACAGGAAAAGCAGAAACAATACAATAAGCTGATTGAGGATGCCGACAAATTTTATGCTTCAGGAAAAATAACGGAAGCACGGGAAAGCTATTCTCAGGCATCAGGAATCAACCCCAATGAAAGATATCCGCAACAGCGCATCAACGAAATAGATACAAAAGCTGCTGCTGACAAAGCACTAAAAGACTCATATGAAAATATTCTGGCTGAGGCAGACAATGCTTACATGGACCGTGATTTCAATACAGCAAAGCTAAAATACGAGCAGGCACAGCGCATCAAGCCAGGCGAAAACTATCCGAAAAGCATGCTTGAAAGGGTAGCTGAAGGAATGTCGCAAATGAAGGATGCTCAACAGAATTACCAATCGGCAATTGCCGGAGCTGATAAGCTTTATAATGCCAGAGATTACGAAACAGCATTGCTGGCGTATCAAAATGCTTCAAAAATCCTTCCCGGCGAAAAGTATCCGGGAACACAGATTGAAAAAATCACGGGTATTCTGCAACAAAAGCAAAATCTGGAGGAAAATTACAAGAAAGCCATTGCTGCCGGCGACAATTTCCTGGCAGAGAAAAAACTCACCGAAGCACGCACAGAATTTCAGAAAGCCAATGATCTGAAGCCCAATGAAGCATACCCGAAACAGAAAATAGAGGATATTGCATTGCAACTGCTGGCATTGAAAGAAGCAGAGCGTACCAGAATTTATCAGGAAACAATAAAAAGAGCCGATGATCAATTTGCTGCCAAAGATTATGATAATGCCCTGATCACTTACCGTGAAGCGGCAGCAACAGATCCCGACAATAAATATCCGGCCTCCCAGATAAATCTGATCAACACCACCTTATCTGAAATGCGGGCTTCAACTGAGGCTTACGCCGGGTTAATCGGCAAAGCAGATCAGGCTTTTGAGGCAAAAGATTATCAGCAATCACTCGGTTTTTACAGAGAGGCAAGCAATCTGAAACCGAATGAAACCCATCCGGCAAAGCGCATATCAGCCATTGAAGAGATTCTAAGGAATATTGCAGCGAAAGAAGAACAATACAATGCAGCCATTGCAAATGCGGATAAGCTTTTCAACAGCAATAATTTTGAAGCCTCCCTGACAGGTTATCAGGAAGCACTTGTTCTTAAACCTGATGAGACCTATCCCAAAGATCGTATTTTACTGATCAACAACAAGATATCAGAGCAAACCAACCAGAAAGAGCGCTTCAATGCGTTCATAGCAAACGCTGACAAACTGCTTGAAGACAAAAAATATGATGAAGCGATTCAGCTTTACCAGAACGCGCTTGCACTTGTGCCCGGCGATGCCTATGCCATAAGTCAGGGCAACAAAGCAAATACGCTGAAATCTGAAATGATTGCCACAAAAGCACAATACGACAAAAAAATTGCGGAAGGCGAACAGTATTTTGCTGCTGCTGATTATGGAAATGCACGCAAAAGTTACACCGAAGCGTCCGCGATTCTTCCTGATGAAACCTATCCTGCGGAAAAAATTGCTGCCATCAATCAGATACTTGAAGACCTGAAATCGCTCGATGAAAACTATGCCCGCTACATCAGTGAGGGAGATAAGGCATACAAAGAGAAGCAATATCAGCCGGCACAAACAGCTTATGAAAAAGCAGTTACTCTAAAACCTGCAGAGAAATATCCATCTGCACAGCTTTCATTGATCGCCAAGGCGCTTGAAGCCGAAATGGAACTGATGGGAAGCTATCAGAAAGCTGTTGCTGAAGCAGATGCGCTTTACAATTCAGGGAAACTCAATGATGCTTCAAAAAAATACGCAGAAGCTTTAAAGGTAAAACCTGAGGAAAAATACCCTTCCGAACAGATTGACCGCATCAATACCCAGCTTACCAATCAAAAGCAAATTGAAGAAAACTATAAATCAGCGGTTGCGGAAGCCGATCGTTTGTTAGCGGCCAAAGAATACCGATCAGCGCAAACAAAGTATAATGAAGCCCTTACATTGAAACCGGGAGAGCAATATCCTACAGGTAAGATAGCTGAAATCAATGGAATTCTGGGCGAGCAGGAACAAACAGAACAACAATATGCCACTGCCATTTCGCTGGGCGATGAAAAATTCAGATCAAATCTGCTGGATGAAGCTGAATTGGCTTACAATCAGGCGAAAAAGCTTAAACCAGGTGAAACATATCCTGCCAGTCAACTGGAACTCATTATAAAAAAACGCGATGCTGAGAGAACTGCATCGGCAAACTTTGCCAATGCCATTGCAGAAGGCGATGCGTCCTTTTCGGGAAAAGATTATACTTCAGCGCTGGCTTCTTATCAGAAAGCACTGGAATACAGACCAGGAGCAGAGCATCCGACAGCCAGAATATCTGAAATAAACAACATTATGCTCGAGCAGAAACAATTGGCTGACAAGGGCTACTATGAAGCCATTGAACAGGCCGACAGGCTCTTTGCAGAAAAGGATTACAACAGCTCAATCAGGTTTTATGAAAATGCAAGTGCTTTGAAACCTGCCGAAAAATATCCCAAAGAAAAGATACTTTCCATCAGAGGGATACTTCAGGAGCGCGCCCGCAACCAGATGGAAGCTTACAACAAACTGATAATGAATGCTGACCGGCTCTATCAGGACAAAATATTTGACCAGGCAATTGATGCTTACAACGAATCTGCACTGGCCAAACCTGATGAGGTCTATCCAATTGATATGATTGCCAAAATCAGGAAATATCTTGAAGACCACGCCATTGTCGATCTGGTAAACAACCCGACTGCCATTGATAAAGATACAGAAAAGAAATTCAACTTCTCACCCATCGAAATGAGGTTGCGTAAAAACAACTACATTTCCATAAAAGCCCGTAAAACCAGCGAAACTGATCCGAAGGTTTACGTCAATTACGGTAAAGGAAGTCAGAAAAACGGGGGTATTGTGCTTCGCAGCATCACCACTGACGAAAACGGTGACTTTCTGGTACGTGTAAGCATACAAGACAAGTGGTATCGCGAGGACAACAACTGGATAGGCATTTATGCGGAGGGTGGTAGCATTGAAATTTCGAAGATGCAGATAGCGCAGGGGGATTAGAGCGAAGATCGAATTTCCAATTTCTAATTTCTAATATCCAATTTCCAATCCCGAGGGCTATCGGGACCAATTTTGAATTTCTAATTTCTAATTTCCAATCTCAGTCTTCTGACCTCAGACCTCTGACCTCGGACTTCTGACCTCCAAACCTCTCACCTCTCACCTCTCACCTCTCACCTCTCACTTCTATCCTCCGTAATCCGACCACTTTTTAAAATTCCACATTTAGTTTTTCTTCAATTGCTTCTGTACAGAAAAAATACTGACATTTGCAGCAGACTGGTTTTATCTTAAACTTCTGTATGGAAAGCTACTTCGAACAATTCAGAACAAACACCATCGGCCACGACCTTGAGTATGATACACCTTATGGCCGTCAGAAACTCATTTACGCCGATTGGATTGCCAGTGGCAGACTTTACAAACCCATCGAAGATCGTCTTACCAAAGACATTGGCCCCTTTATCGGAAACACCCACACCGAGACCAGCGAAACGGGTACTTCCATGACCAAGGCATATCACGAAGCGCATAAACGCATTAAAAAGCATGTAAATGCCGGTCCTGAGGATGTTATCATCACTGCGGGATTTGGAATGACAGGCGTAATTGTGAAGTTTCAACGGATGATGGGGCTGAAAATGTGTGGACAGCTCAACGACAGCAAATGCTTCAAAGAGAAAGAAAAACCGGTGGTTTTTGTAACGCATATGGAACATCACAGCAATCAGACTTCCTGGTTTGAAACAATGAGCGATGTGGTGGTGCTGAATCCTGATAAAGATTTGCTTGTAGATGTTGAAGAGCTTCGCCGGCAGCTGGAAATATACAAAGATCGCCCATTGAAAATCGGTGCATTTACAGCATGTTCCAATGTGACCGGAGTCGGAACTCCATACTATGAACTGGCGCGGGCCATGCATGAATTCGGCGGCTTCTGTTTTATTGATTTCGCAGCATCAGCGCCTTATGCTGACATTAATATGCATCCCGCCGATCCTATGGAAAAACTGGATGCGGTTTTATTCTCGCCCCATAAATTTCTGGGTGGTCCCGGATCCTCCGGTGTGCTGGTTTTTGATAAATCGATGTATAAAAGCCGTACTCCCGACCAACCCGGCGGTGGAACCGTTGACTGGACCAATCCCTGGGGAGAATACAAATATGTAGATGATATTGAATCGCGCGAAGATGGCGGAACTCCGGGATTTATGCAAGCCATCAGAACGGCTCTCTGCATTGAACTTAAAGAAAAAATGGGCGTTGCAAACATCATCCGTCGCGAAGAGGAACTTCTTGAAATTGCTTTCGCAGGAATGGATAAAATTCCGGGCATCAGAATTTTAGCCAACAACCACCGCAAACGATTGGGTGTTATTTCATTTTATTATACTGATATTCATTACAATCTTGCGGTGAAATTGCTCAGCGACAGATACGGAATTCAGGTTAGAGGTGGTTGCGCATGCGCCGGTACTTACGGCCATTTTCTGCTCGATGTCAGTTATGAACACTCGAAATCGATCACAGATCTGATCAACCATGGCGATCTGTCGCAAAAACCAGGCTGGGTCAGACTTTCGTTGCATCCCACCATGACCAACGCCGAACTTGAGTTTATCATTAACGCATTGTCAGAAATTGATCAGAACCATAAAATATGGGGAGAAGATTACGCTTATAACAAACACAACAACGAATTCAAGCACATCAACGACGACTGCCATATCGCCGACAGGGTGAATGAATGGTATAAACTTTAGTGCTTAAATCGATTGTTTAAAAGGAATTATTCTGCTTTTTTCAGGGTAAGAAGTGTGATTTCGGGGAGTATTCCCACCCTTCCGGGATAGGCAATATGGCCTAGACCGCGGTTAACATACAGATAACTCTTCCGATTGCCCGGCACATCAACTGAGGCAAGACCTGCCCAGTTATCGTAAAGATATCTTGCGGGGCTCCACTTCCAGCCAAATGCTTCAATTCCCATTTGCATTCCGTGTGTATGTCCTGAAAGGGTAATATCAAACTCCGTAAAATCCTTTGATACTTCAGTTTCCCAATGCGTTGGATCGTGCGAAAGCAGAACATTTACATCGGCATATGAAGTGTTTTCCATGGTTTTGTAAAGATCGCCGTATTTTTTAAAACGGGTAGTTGCACTCCAGTTTTCGACGCCCGCTATAAGCAGTGAAGCACTGTCTTTCTCAATCCTGAAAGATTCATTCCGCAAAAGTTTCCAGCCCAGAGAATCATAAAAATCAACAAGTTGCTGAAGATTGGTTTCCTTTTCTTCCGGTTTTTTCCACGAAATATAATCGCCGTAATCATGGTTACCCAGGATTGTGTAAATTCCCAAAGGAGCTTTAAGTTGGGCGAGTACCTGCTCAAATCCTCTGACTTCAGAGGTGCTGTAATTTACAAGATCACCGGTAAAAACGATGATATCAGGATTCAGCGCATTTACCTGATCTACTGCCTTCTGCAAAGGTTTTGACGAGAGCCAGCTACCCAGATGAATATCAGACAGCTGCACAATCCGAAGCCCTTCAAAGGCTGCAGGCAGGTTCTGAATGCTCAATTCAATACGATGAGTCTTGAATCTATAAACCCAAACCGTGCTACCAACCAGCAATCCGGCTAGTGCAAGGCTTCCAAAAAATAATCCCATTTGTTTAAGAAATTTAATCTCAACTGAATAACTTCTTCTTCGTTTAAATCCGGCTGAAATTTTTTGAATCAGCAACAGTATAAATGAAGGAATCAGAGAGACGAGTAAAATTGATTTAGATAAAAAGAAAACAAGGGCAAACCCAGGTAAATAAATCCTGAGAAATTTTGCCATTTCGGGCATCGGAATGAAAACAGATCCGAAAAGAAAGAAAAGCAGAATACCCAGAGGCAACCACCAGATGACAGCTATTGATGCCCGGATCCATTTACGGTAATTCCTCCATAAAGAGCTCAGATAGCGATAAGTCAGAAAGTCAACAGCAAAGAGCAACGCGATATACGGCACTCTGGCGGCATACTTGGGTAAGGCTTTCAGTAAAAGGAGATAAAGTGCGCCAATCAGCAAGCTGCCCAGAATAATCAGTAATAATTTAACAAACAGCGTTTTACGTAACGGACTCATGCAGTTCTCTGAAAAATAATTTTGGGAATACCCTGTTTTTTTTGTCGCGGGCCAAAAGTACGCATAAACAAAACAGGTTTGACCTTTTAGAAAAAGAGAGCATATCTTTATGGACACTTCGATTCGCCGCAGCGAACTCAGTGTGACCGAGATGACCTGAAGCTCAAGCGTCTAAACACTTTCCCGCACGTGCGGGACTCAGTGTGACATTCGTTTAGAGTGTACACTGAATCATCTTAATGCACTAATTATTAATTCTATACGATGTCCTCCTGAGCGGAGTCGAAGGATTAGCCGAACAATCTGTCATTGGTAGCGGTTCCGATAGCTATCGGAACGAAGGATATTGGCCAACTATTCAGCCATTTGCTGATCGAGTCTTTCCTGCTGATAAATTCTATCATTCAGAAGATTGGTGTAATGGCGCGCCTTCTTCAGTCCATGTTGCTGCCAGGCACGATTTGCCCATTCAAGCGCGAGTGAGAGGTTTCCTTCTACTTCCGAGGCGAGTGCCATGTTGTAAGCAGCCCGGCCGGCTATTTTCGGATCGGTGCTCAACGTATATTTTTTCCAGATGGCAATGGCATCGTTCCATCGGTCTTGTTTCACATATTTTGAGGCAACTTTAAAATCATCGTTGGCTTTGCGGAAGTAGGTGCGGCTTTCAGTAACCCAGGTCGGAGAAATCCTCCTTCCATACTGCCTGCCCGAATAGTAGCCTGATTCATTAATAGAGCGCCGTTTAGATGGCAGTTTACCCAAAACCTGATCAGGAGTATCACCACTCTCGCGCCAGCTCATTTCATCGTTAAAAGCGTTGCGGTCGATAATCTGTCTGCCTTCCGGCTTATAGATTGTCCAGCCCGATCGAACATTCATTCTGAGGTCGGCATAATATTCCTTAACAATCACCTTTTTCTTATCGATGGTTCTTTCAACATCGGCTGAGCTTTTGCGCAATTCCATGTCTGAATCGAAGGTTTCAAGCGCCACAATAGCATCCACCCTGAAACGCTCACACAATTCTTCTACCTGTTTCCAATCCAGGAATTCAGGCCATTGGCGGGTTCCGGTTCCGCGGAACTCAACTCCTTCGATCAGCACAGCGGTGAATCGGGGATTTGAATTGAGCCCTGCAGCCAATCCACGCATACATTCCTGCGATCCTTCACGGTCAGCACCAATAGATTCTCCGGTAACCAATCCTTCCAGCACATTCATAACGCCCTGCCCCTTTTCGGGAAGAGAGCGATTGATAATGCCTACCTGTTTAATTTCTGTAGGAACGTTAATGGTTGCCGGTTTGAGGATTTGCATCTGATGCGAAGCGGTGCGACAGGAAACCAATAAAATTGGGAGCATCAGAATAAAAAACAGTGCGCGAAAAGTTGATTTCATAAATGATAATTAAGAGATAATAAGATGAGTTCAGCGCAATCCAATTATTATACCAAATGTACGAAATAAGGGTTGAAAAATCCAATCCCGGATGACTTCAAATTTATTTTCAATTAAATGAAAATAAAGCTTGCGTATTAAAATTCAATTTGTACTTTTGCACTCCCATTTGGTGAGGTGGGTGAGTGGCTGAAACCAACAGTTTGCTAAACTGTCGTACTGGAAACGGTACCGGGGGTTCGAATCCCCCCTTCACCGCAAGAGTTCAGAATGCAGCTTTTAGTGCAAAAATATTAGTTCGGGGTGTAGTACAGTTGGTAGTATGCCTGGTTTGGGACCAGGAGGTCGTCGGTTCGAGTCCGGCCACCCCGACCAAAACGCTTGTAAGTCTATGATTTACAGGCGTTTTTTCTTTTATCGTATCAAGTGTAGTATCATTTTACTTTTTAAAACCTTAAAACTCTTTTTTTCATAGCCACAGTATCATGGGACGATTGTTTTGTGAAGCGTTTTCGTTAAGAAGGCTAAGAAAAAATTCGCTCGCATTGAATTGTGAGCTAAGAAAATCTTATTATGTTAATTACTATTTAATGTATTTTTGAACTTATGGAACAATCAAATAGACGTTTGAGATATCTGAGAGAACGTCATCAAGTATATTTCGGTTACGCCGGAAATCTTAACTATGAGATATTATACCCATTTGATGTAAACGAGTCTGCAAATAAGTACTTTGTAGAATCTACAATTATTGCGAACTACGACAAAATGATTTTAGATAAGTATTTTGAAAAAATCAGATCAGGAGTATTAAGAGCTTCAACTTATTCTGCAAGATCTATATTTATTGAAAACTGCTATTATGAACTGAATAATTTTAACAAAGAAGAATTAAGACTACACTTGTTTAAAAACTATATAACTTACGCTTGGTGGGACATATTAACTCTTGAAGAGTTAGCCAAAGTTCTTTACAGGTTTTGTTTTTCCAAAAGCACTGAGCTTATGTTAGGTCTTAACGACATAATAGATCATTTAAAATTAGTTTATATAGACAAGGATAATTTATTAAAACAGATATATCAAAATTTTGATTTTCCTGATAGCTGTATTTACATACCTGAAAATCCTTCTAAAATAAATTATAATTGCAGCATAGAGAGCGAATACAATCAATTAGACTATGGGTGGAGGATTAATCAATATATAGTAAAGTCTATAAGATCGATAGAAAATGAGGTAAGAAGCACCTTCAATTTAGATAATGTTGGGACATTATTTAACGAAAGTGTTCTCTATAGAGAAATAGTTAAAAACTTTGGCCAAAGGTTTAAGGTTATATCTCAAGGCTCTCCGGATTGGCTTGGTAATCAAAGGTTTGATATATATCTTCCAGAACTCAACATAGCAATTGAGTATCAAGGTGAACAACATTTTTATCCTGTTGATTTTGGTGGCAAAGGAGTCAAGTTAGCAAAAAAACAATTTGAAGAAAATAAAAAACGCGATATAATTAAGATTCAAAAAGCTACTCAAAATAATTGCATCATTATTTTTGCTATGCCTAAATACGAATTAGAAACAGTACTTCAGGAAATTGAAAATGCTATAAATGAAAGGTGCTCAAGCATATAAAAAATCTCATTTCTAATTACCCCCCAAAAAAAACCGCCTTTCCATGGGCAGGAAGGCGGGTTTTGGAAGGAAACACACACAAATCTAATTGAAAATAAGCTATTTACTGCAGCATATTGCCAACTTTTACACCCACCGAAAAACTACGTGGGTAAGAGGGTCCGTAAATATAACCGGCATCTCTGAACTCTCCTTTATCGAAATCATTCTGGTATGAGTTGAACATGTTTAAGGCGCCAACATAACACTGTATGCGGGTTTCGCCGGAAAGTTTAGCTGTGTAGCTGATTTTGAGAGCCAGATCAAAGAAGGGGTCGGTTTCTTTTAAAAGATCGTTTTCGATGTAACCTGCATAATGCGGTACAATCATGCTTCCGGTGTAACTTCCGGTAAGCGAAACCCCTACTCTCTTTATCGGGCTGGCTGTAAAAGTAAAGTATCCGTAGTTATCCGGCGAGCGCAGCAGGCTCTCAACTGATCCGGCTTCAGGGTCATCGCTCCACTCCTGAGGTTCAGCATATTTGCTTTTCTGGAAAGTGAATCCCAACTGCATCTGGGTGCGCGATGAGAATGCAGTACGCATTTCAAGATTTAATCCCTGAACCACCGCACCCGAACCATTTCGGCGCTCAAGCATCTTGTTTCCGTTGACATCAGTACCAATTTCAGCGACAAAGAATACATCGTCGAGATTGGTGTAAAAGGCTTCGGCCAATGCATTGACTTTTGCATCACCAATTGAAAAATAATAGTCGAACGAGCCGCTGTAACTTTGTGAGCGCTCTGTACGCAGATCTTCGGCCAATTCTATCAGCATAACTTCGCCGCCAACGGCAAGTATGTGCAGATCTTCATCAAAAGCCTGAGGCGCTCTGAAACCGGTGCTGTATGAAAGGCGTCCGAAAAGGTTTTCATTGACTGCATATCTGAAATTTGCACGGGGACTGAAAACCGGATTTTCGATAAGGTTATGTTTGTCGAGCCTGGCTCCTAGCAACAGACTTATTTTTTCATTCTTCCATTCGTTTTGCGCAAACAAACCTCCAACATTGGTTTCCTGCAAAAGGTCGCGACCGTAACCCGGCATCATATCGTGAAGTTTATTGTGGTTGAATTCCAATCCTGCAGTAAACTGTGCCGGCAGAAAAATCACTTTTTTAAAATCCTGAGTAAGCTGAAGCCCGGTATTGGCAGAGAGATCATCCGTGCTTCCGTAAGCATTCGGATCTTCACCGGCGCCGTAATAACTTTCGCGATCAATTTTTTGCATGGCTCCGAATATCTCAAATTTGCGGCTGCGGTCTTTGGCAAACAGAATGTATGCAATGCTTCCTCCGTTGAACTGATATTCGGTTTGCTCAGTAATATCGGTTTCATGTGGCTGAAGGTCAAATTTATTGCCTCCACGCCTGAACTCATGCAGATTGTGATATTCCAGGGTAATTTTACTTTGATCCGACAGGCGTTGATATACCCTGAATCCCAGGCTATTGCCACGCACCAGACCAATTTCAGAATATCCGTCACCATTAGAATCATAATGTCCGCGGTTTCGGTATGATGAATGAAGAAAAACTCCTGATTTATGATCATCGCTAACCAGAGACGCATTCAGACTGGTTGTGTTGTCGGGTGTTTTACCACCAATAGATGTAAAATTATGGCCGAGGGTGAAAGTATTTACAACCGGTTCGCGGGTGATGATGTTGATGGTGCCGGCAATGGCATTTGAACCAAATAATGCCGATCCACCGCCACGAAGAATTTCCACCCGTTCAATCATTGAAACCGGAATCTGCTCAATACCATACACACTTCCCAGAGCACTGAAGATGGGGCGGCTATCAATCAGAATCTGAGAGTATTGTCCTTCCAGCCCATTGATACGTACCTGCTGAAAACCGCAGTTCTGGCAATTGCTCTCTACCCTTAGCCCTGGCTGAAAACCGAGGCTTTGCGAAAGGCAAACGGCATTTGAATTTTCCAGCATCTTCTGTCCGATGACGTTGACAATCGATGAAGTTTCACGCCTGTTGGATTCGTTTCGGCTGGCGCTGACTACCAATTCGTTAAGCTGGATAATATCTTCTTCAACCTCAATAACTACCTGATTATCAACACCAGGAGCAATCTGAACTTCAACATCTTCAGGAGTAAAACCTATGCCCTGAACTCTGATCAGGTTTTTGCCATCGGGAATTCCATTCAAAACAAAACGACCATTTGCCGAGGTCACTGTTCCGATGGTTGAACCTTTCAATGTAACTGTAATATAAGGTATCGGCTTCCTGGTGATTTTATCGAGCACAATACCTGAAAAGCTCTGTCCGGAAGGGGGTGCCTGAGCAATCAGAAACAATGGAAAGAACAAAATGAGTGTGTAAATCAGAAACTTTTTCATTGAATTGAGTTAAAACAAGTGGTTAATGCCTGTCGGACTTGAGCATAAAATACCCAGGCAACAGAAGAAAAGTAAATAGCAGGGAGGAGATTAAGACAATGGCGGGGCACGCAAGCCATGACCTGAACCAAATAAAAGGTCAGGAATAACAGGCGCTGATTTAATGGAAAGTTCTATTTTGTGATAGAAAATAACGGGATCAAAATTCAAAACCGGGTTTACAAGACAAGAACCGTCGGATGAAATTGACAAATAATAGCAGGAAGTACTGTGTTTATGTCCCTTCACCGGGGAGTGTGGGTTGTCGTCGCTGTAAGGATGAGAGTGAGAAACTTTAACTCCGTTGACAAAGTGTGAATGAAAAAAAACAGTGATCGAGGAAAAATACCATCCGAGCAGCACGATCAGCATGAGGCTGAATAAACTTGTGAAATTCCTGTTCGGTGATATTCTTGTTATCATGCGGCAAAAGTATGTACATGAAACAAGGCATGCAATAGCTAAAAGTGGGTATTTATTGATATTATAAACATGCGTTCATAATTAGCAAGAGTTTGGTTATCAGAATATCAGAATATCAAAAAAAGCGGCAAAAGCCGCTTTTTGCAAGAATCAATAATAGTATCCCCTTGTTTACTTTATTAAACCATTATTGACCAGTTAATTCTTTGTTTTCCTTTGGAACGCCGGCTCCTAGAAAAACACTTAATTTTTCGAGCAAAAGGTTTTTATCGATAGGCTTTGAGATATAGTCGATACAACCTGAGGCATAGCAAAGCTCCACTTCATTATCATGTACGTATGCAGTTTGTGCAATGACGGGCATTTCAGGTCTTATGCTGTGTATTCCTACAGTTGCATCAAAGCCACTGATGCCAGGCATATTGATATCCATCAGTATCACATCAATTTCTTTATGTTCTCTGACGAGGTTAATGGCTTCCTGCCCTGAAGAAGCCCAGAGAATGGATGCGGCTGTGTGACGCAAAATGGTTTTCAGGTAAAGAAAACTGCAATCTGTATCTTCAGCTATCAATATGGTTTTACCGGCCCAATTATAGACTTTCCCTTTGTTGTAAACAGAAAAATCGGTAAATAAAAGCTCTCTCATTTCAGTAAGATTAGCTGCAGAATGCGCTCAGTCTGCTAATTTATAAAAATTCTTTTTGCTTAGTCATATGTTTATCGTAAAAAGGGTAAAAAGTAACCCAAAATGCAAACTTTTTTACATAAATCTAATTATACGGGACTTATTAAACCTTAAACAATCTATTCAAGACCCCGGAATGCCGGGTTTTTGCAACTTAAAGGCAGGCAAAAGTAAAGAACATTATTTAGTTAATGATTGCAAAAAACATTAAGAAATTGCTAAAGTTGGTCAGCAGCATTGTTTCCGATTGAATCATTGTTGAAATCCCCGGCACTCAATGCAAAATCAAAAGCATTAAGCGCCGCAAAACAAAGTATTCAGCCAAAACGAAAGAAACAAAATAGCTTTTACCGGAATAGAAAAAGAATTTCTGAGAACATTTTGCATCCGGGTTAGGGATAAAACATAATTTGCTTACCTTTGCAACCGCAAAAAAGAAGCTTTCTGAGGCATTCTCATTGAAGTTTGAATTGGTTTGCAGAACAATGGGTCCGGTAGCTCAGTTGGATAGAGCAGCAGCCTTCTAAGCTGCTGGTCAGGCGTTCGAGTCGCCTCCGGATCACAAAAGCCTCCATTTATGGGGGCTTTTTGCATTTTACAATATTCGGCTAAGGAATAATTGGTCCCCAAACAGAATTTATCCGGGAAAATTCATTTTTTTTGCTCTGGCGTCATACCCGGCTGAAAAACATTTGTAAATTTGAATGTCATTCAGAAACAACCCTCCTTATTGTCTGCCTTTTTATGTTTTTGTGCAGGTAAATCCAGACAAATATATAAGGTGATAAATGAATCTGAAAACTATATATCACTGAAGAAATTGATTACAGATGGACAATCCCAACTTCAAAATTAAAGAACTTCAATTACTTAACATTGCCGACAGCGGTTTAAGCCCTGAAAAAAAATACCGGAATATTTTCGATAAGTCTGAACTAACGGCAATAACGGCAGAACTTAAACTTTACAATAAGAAGTTTGACGAGGAAGACTGGGAAAGCAAGATCGAGTTTTTCATCTGGTACAATTCCGAAAATTCGGAGAAAATCATCCTTGACACCTATGAAACAACACTAGAAGCGCTGGCTTCTGAGAATATATTATCCATACAATATACCATAGAGCCTTATGATGATGATGAATGGGAAGATGGCTCCTATAGTCTTGAGTTATGGATTGATGATGAAAAATGCGAAAGTGCTGACTTCACACTGGTTAACGAAGGGCCGTTGAGCAATGATGAAAACCCTTACTTTGAAGTATTTGGCTTGAAGCTGTTTGAGGACACTTCTGATCCTGAACCCAAACGATATGAAAGATCATATTACAGGCAATATCAGCGGATGGCAACCCGGTTTATCTGGACAGAGCTTGAAATCAGGAATAAAATCCCCCAACACACATGGAAAGGTGAGTTTGTCTTCAATTATTATAACGAGGCAAGACAACTGATGCATCATCTTGTAAAAATAACCGACATTACACCAAACCCGCCTAATCATAACTTCTTTATAGAAGCCGGGTGCGGAGATCCGGTAAATGTAAGCTGGGAGGAAGGCAACTATACGGTAGAAGTAGTATTTATGGGCAAACTGATCGCGATTACAAATTTTAAGGTTGCCGATCAGATTGACAGAACGAAAAATGATTACTCCATTGTATATGGAAACAACAGAATTGATGTTCCGGCATTTTTCAACGGAACTCTTTCGGAGGATGACATTTTCAGAGAAATGGATGGTCTGGTCGGGCTGGAAAGTATTAAAAAGAGGTTACACGATTACGCGGGCTACATTAAATACATGAAATTGCGTGATGAAATGGGGATAGAGCCCATGAAATCCATCAATCTCCATGCAGTATTCAGTGGCAATCCCGGAACCGGAAAAACCAGCATTGCAAAAATGCTGGGCAAGATATACAAGCATCTGGGATTATTGCCAAAAGACACCGTATATGAAGCCAGCCGGGCTACATTGGTGGGTAGGTATATCGGCGAAACCGCGCCCATGACCAAAGAGGTAATTGAAAAAGCCAGGGGTGGAATTTTATTGATAGATGAAGCTTACTCCCTTGCTGTGAAGGCCGATGACAACAAGGACTACGGGCGGGAAGTAATTGAAACCCTGCTCAGCGAAATGTCAGACGGGCCTGGAGATATTGCTGTAATTGTATGCGGCTACCCGAAAGAGATGGATGGTTTTCTCGATTTTAATCCGGGTCTGCGTTCGAGATTCCGTTACGTTTATGATTTCCCGGATTATACGCCTGAAGAATTGATGGAGATAGCAAGAAGAGAAGCCATGCACAAGCAGCTTGTCTTTTCAGATGATGTTTCAGCAATGATGTTTAAATATCTGGAAGAGCAGTACAGAAAGCGCAGCAGAAGCTTCGGCAATGCCCGGATTGTAAAATCGATGCTGGAAGAAGCACAGCTAAATCTGGGAATAAGGGTGATGAATTCAGGAGGAAGCAGACTGACGCGGGAGGATTTATGCACAATACTTCTCTGCGATATGGAAGGTCTTTTTTCTAAAAACATCAGAAAAAAAGTACAGATGAGGGCCGATGACCGTTTGCTGGAACATGCGCTAAACGAGCTGAAAGATATGACCGGGCTGGAAAGTGTCAAAACGGAAATCAGCGAACTGGCCAAACTTGCCAGGTATTATTCCGAAACCGGAAAGGATATTGTCAGCGCACTTTCGTTAAACAACATCTTTACCGGAAACCCGGGTACGGGAAAAACCACTGTGGCGCGCATCATTGCTCAGATATACAAGGCGCTGGGCATTCTTGAACGCGGACATCTTGTGGAATGCAGCCGCGAAGATCTGATTGGCACTGTTGTGGGAGAAACCGCTCCAAAAACCCTGAGAAAAATTGAGGCTGCCATTGGTGGTGTGCTTTTTATTGATGAAGCATATGCACTGACCAGCGGAGGCCACAATGACTTTGGAAAAGAAGCCGTTGAGGTAATCATCAAGCAAATGGAGGACCGAAGGGGAGAATTTTCGTTGATTGTTGCCGGATATCCGAAAGAGATGGGGCACTTTCTTGACTCAAACCCAGGGCTTCGTTCAAGATTCGATGGCCATTTGATTTTTAATGATTTTAATGCCGAAGAACTTCTGGAAATTGCAAAAGTGCAGATATCAAAAGCCGGAATGCAAGCCGAAGCAGAGGCATTGAATCACCTCGAAGCATATTTCAGATTTCAGGCCAACAACCGAAACCAGTATTTCGGAAACGGAAGGTTTGTAAGAAAGGTGATTGAAAAAACGATCCGCAATCAAAACCTGAGAATGAGCCAGATTGCCACAGACCAAAGAAACGGAGAAATGATAAAAACGATAATTCTGAAGGATGTTCAGGAATTTCTGACTGACGCTGATACGCTCGTTTCGAGGCAGGTTGGGTTCAGAAAATAGGAAAATCAGTATCTGAGTTTCAGAAAGTCCGGCATTAACGGCTTAAAAACGTTGCTTCTCATTTCAATAATTCAACGCAATTAATGGCTTGTGTTCTCCTCATCTGATTTACTTTTTTAATAAAATGGCCATAGAGTTTCAGGCTCCAGCCTGAGAATTAACATATACATAACAAAAAGTTCATATTTCGATTACACTGTCTGAATAGCTTTGAGAAATTTTTCAGGCCGATGTCAATTCAACTCCTTTACTCAAAATTGCTTATGAATAAGCAGTGGAATCGTACTGCTGTATTCCGTTTAATCAACAAGTTTCCTTCTTTAAATCAGCAGTGTGGTTGAAAATATTAAATCACAGGCTATGTTTTCCGATATTCCCGGATTTTCAACCATTCGCAAAAACTGATTTACCTGATGAAGGAAAAAAAGAGGAAGGTTGAAGTGGTCGTAATTTCTGACATTCACCTTGGCACCTATGGGTGTCATGCCAAAGAGCTTCTCCATTATCTGAAAAGCATCAAACCCGGCATAGTTGTGCTCAACGGCGATATAGTTGACGTTTGGCAATTCAGCAAAACTTACTGGCCGGGAAGTCACATGAAAGTTGTCAAGCATCTTCTGAAATGGATCGGGAATGGCACAAAAACCTACTATGTTACAGGCAATCATGATGAAATGCTGCGAAGATTTGTGGGCATGAAAATGGGGGCTCTCAGTATTGTCAACAAAGTGGTACTTAATCTGGATGACGGCAAGAAAGCCTGGATATTTCATGGAGATGTATTTGATGTCACCATGCAATACTCAAGATGGCTGGCGAAACTGGGTTCAAAAGGGTATGATATTCTGATTCTGATAAACAGATTTGTTAACTTCATCTCACAAAAGATACTGAAAAGAGGGAAACTGTCATTATCCAAAAAAATCAAGCAAAGTGTAAAATCTGCGGTGGCATTTATCAATAATTTCGAACAAACCAGCGCTGAAATCGGCATTCAAAACAAATACGATTATGTCATTTGCGGTCATATTCATCATCCTGAGATCAAAACCATCACCACTGAGGCTGGGAGCATAACTTATATGAACTCCGGCGATTGGGTTGAAAATCTGTCTTCACTGGAATACACTGATGGCGAATGGTCAATCTACCAATTCAGTAAGTTTGATAACGAAAAAATGAAAATGGAATCTAAAGTAGAGGAGAAAGACATGGATAATGCGAAAATATTTAACAATATGTTGCTCGAATTTAATCTGAATCATCAATGAAAATCCTTTACGCAATTCAGGGAACAGGCAATGGCCACCTGAGCCGGGCGCGTGATATAGTTCCGGTGCTGATGAAAAACCATGATGTTGAGATTCTGGTAAGCGGATCACAGTCAGATGTTGATTTTCCATATCCTGTAAAATATCAGCTTAAGGGCTTAGGCTTTATCTTTGGCTCGAATGGAGGCATAGATATATTGGAAACATACAAGAAGAACTATATCAAGGTACTATTGTCGGAGATAAACAGTCTGCCGGTGCGAGATTACGATCTGGTAATCAATGATTTTGAACCCGTATCAGCCTGGGCGTGCCACCTGAGCAATGTTCACTGTGTATCGGTAAGCCACCAATCGGCAGTATTAAGCAAGCAATCTCCCAAGCCAAAAAGCAAAGATCTGTTTGCAAAAGCCATCCTCAGGAATTATGCACCGGCCAAAGCGAAATACGGGTTTCATTTCAGGGCATATGATGACAATATTTTCACACCGGTAATCCGTTCACAAATCCGCGATATGAAGGTAGAAAATATGGGACATTACACCGTTTACCTGCCGGCATACAACGACAAACTGATTCTGAAAGTACTCAGATTGTGCAATGGTGTGCAATGGCAGGTATTTTCAAAACACAATAAACAAGCATTTTGCGAGAACAACATCAAAATACAACCCATAAATAATGAGGCATTCATAAAAAGCATGGCAACCGCAGAAGGTGTGCTTTGCGGAGCAGGATTTGAAACACCATCGGAAGCTTTGTATATGGGCAAAAAATTAATGGTAATCCCTATGAAAGGGCAGTTTGAACAACTTTGCAATGCTTCAGCACTGAAAGAATTGGGTGTACCGGTACTAAAAACCCTGAAACCTGAAAATGCAGAAAAAATCAACGACTGGATTCTTAATGGCACTATTGAGCAGGTGTTCTACCCTGACAACACTGAACAGATCATTAATATGATTGTTAAAGAACAATCTGAAAACGTAAAAAGCAATTCAACCAATATACAAAAAGAATACACCGTAAAGAAATTCAGGAAATTGCTGCTCAAAAAACTTGTATCGCATTTTTGAAGTGTCTTTCCCCGAAATAAGTTTACATAATTTAAAACAAAGATCAGGGTTTTGAAATGATCCCGATAGCTATTTTAGTAGCTGCAAATTTTATTAATTTAATATCATCAACTAAAATAGAATATTTAGCGCATGCGTACCCCTAATTTATATTGTTTATAAATTACAACATTACACTTAAATACTTGCTCAATAGGCATTTAACAGCCTATTAAGAATAACACTAAATTAGCCGCAAGAAATTTATCATATTTAGTTATATCTATCTTTGCATGACTGAATATGTTCTCGTAATGAGGCATTTCAAAATAGAGCAACAATGAGTATCCAAACATAAAGCACCAAGTATGCCGCTTACACCCGTCAATTCAACTGACATGAAAAAATTCACCAAGGCAATCACCTTTTTTTTAGCCATAGTGGCACCACTGCTGATAATAACAGTGGCACTGCGGGCGCCAAAGGCTGATCACAGCAAGCTTGAAGCACTTCGGCAGGAACATCCGAAGGAACATAAGTCCGGCGTTGATCACAGCAAAATGGAAATTCTGCAAAAGGATTTCAACAATCCTCACGAAATGACTGCGGCTTGTCTTACCTGCCATACCGAACGTGGGACAGAGCTTCTGCACAGTGCCCATTTTAAATGGGAAAGAGAAGAATTTATTCCGGGCAGGGGAGTTACTTATCTGGGTAAAAAGAACCTGATCAACAATTTCTGCACCGGGGTTCAGTCGAACGAAGGAAGCTGCATGAAATGCCATGCAGGATACGGTTGGAACGACAAGACATTCGATTTTACAAATCCCTTTAATATTGACTGTATTGTTTGTCATGACAATACCGGCACATACAAAAAAGCCAGTGGAGGAGCAGGATATCCTGAGATGGGACCTGACGGACCTGATTTCAAGAAAATACTTGCCAGCATGGGACAGCCCAAAAGTGAGAACTGCGGAAATTGCCATTTTGGTGGTGGCGGCGGAAACAATGTCAAACACGGAGACCTTGAAATTGCGCTGCTGACTGCCGGCAGAGATGTTGATGTACATATGGGTGTTGACGGAGCCCACATGAATTGCGTTGACTGCCATACTGCTGAAAATCATGTGATGAAAGGCCGCTATTACGGGGTTTCTTCTACCAACACACAGCGATTGAATTGCGAGGATTGCCACACCGAATTCCCGCATCAGAAAAACATCCTTAACGAACACTCCATTAAAGTAGGATGCCAGACCTGCCACATTCCCATTTATGCAAAGGTGAATGCCACAAAAATGTATTGGGACTGGGCAACAGCAACCCGCAAAAAAGACGGGAAAGAATATGAACTGCTTGATGCAGATGGCAATATAGTTTACACTTCCATAAAAGGAGATTTTGTGTGGGAGAAAAATGTCAAACCTGAATATTTCTGGTTTAACGGAACCGCCGATCACCATCTGATCACCGACAAGGTTGACACACTCAGCGGAATGCTCAAAATCAATACCTTGTTTGGTGAATACAGAGACCGCAACAGCAAGATAGTTCCTATGAAAGTTCACAGAGGACGCCAGCCTTACGATACTAAGCATCTTACTATCATTCAGGCAAAGCTTTGGGACAAGGAAAAAGGGAAAGGAGCATTGTGGCTCGACCTTGACTGGGAACGTTCCATTGAAGAAGGAATGGCATACATTCCATTGCCTTACAGCGGAAACTACGCTTTTATAGAGACAGAAATGTACATGCCGGTGAATCATATGGTTTCACCAGCATCGCAGGCAGTAACCTGCAAGGAATGTCATACACGCAACGATGGTCGTTTGGCCACACTCACTGACTTTTACATGCCGGGACGCGACCGCAACCGATTTATCGATCTGGCAGGGCAATTGACATTACTGTTGTCATTTATCGGAATTTTTGCCCATGCAAGCATCAGATACATGGCAGCCAGAAAACGCAAAACAGCTCAAATCCAATAAAATCCAAACATCATGAGCAAACACAAAAAAGTATATGTTTATCAGGGATTTGAGAGATTCTGGCACTGGAATCAGGCCTTGCTTATCTTTCTGCTCGCCTTTACAGGCTTTGAAATTCACAGTTCTTATGAATTCTTCGGATTTGAAACAGCTGTTGACATTCACAACAAAGCTGCATGGGGATTTATTATTCTGATCGTTTTCGCTATTTTCTGGCACATCACTACCGGAGAATGGAAACAATACATCCCTACCACACAAAACCTGAAAGCTCAGGCTGAGTTTTACCTTTTCGGAATATTCCGAAACGCCCCCCACCCTACCAAAAAAACAATCATCAGCAAACTGAATCCACTGCAAAGATTGGTTTATCTGGGACTTAAATTACTGGTAATTCCTGTAATGGTAATTTCGGGATTGTTATTTATGTTCTATCGCTATCCGCAAGGCGATTCAATTGCCATGATCAATATTGACAATCTTGAAATCATCGCGCTGGTGCATACTGCCGGAGCTTTTGTTTTGCTGTCGTTTGTTGCGGTGCACCTCTATCTTATTACAACCGGGCATACTGTCACTTCAAACCTTCAGGCAATGATTACAGGATGGGAAGAGCTTGAAGATGAGGATGATTCACCGGAACATGATGTTAATTCTGAAAAAACTGACACAAACACCTCAGGATCATGAAACAGAAAACCTTTATCATATCCTTCTTATTGTTCTCGTTGATTATTTCCCTGCTAAGCAGTTGCGGAAGTAAGGAGAACAATGGTGCAGAAGCTTCAGGCAATGAAAATACAACGCAGGTTTTGTATGACTATTTCGTTGAAAACGGGAACTACATAAATTCCGAAGGCACTCCGGCTGTAATGACAGCTGCGGGATTTATCGAAATAATGAATAAAAAGGATATCCTTGTTATTGACTTGCGCAATGCTGAGGAATTTGCAGCCGGACACATCAAAGGAGCCATAAATGTTCAGCCTGCTGATGTTCCTGATTTTTTCAGAAACCACATTGATGCGCCCTCATTTGACCGGATTGTATTTCTTTGCAACCGTGGACAACTATCGGCATATGTAAACGGGATAATGCGTTTGCTTGGAAATACCAATACATGGTCGGTTCGTTATGGTCTCAGCAGCCTGAAAGCTGAATTTGCCAAAGGTTGGGACAGTGTTATCGGCAACCATGCTGAGGCGACTGCCGACACCGCCAATCACCCTTTTCCGCAGCAAAGCAGACTGCCTGCAATTTCAGTGCAAGGCGATGATGGTTACCAAATTGCATCAATTCAGGCAAGAAATCTCCTTTCGCAGGAAAGCAATCAGTTTTTAATTGAATACGCGGAAGTGATAAAAAATCCATCTGACTATTTCATTGTAGCTTATGTTTCGCCCGATCATTATTCAAAGAGCGGACATTTGCCCGGCGCAGTTCGCTACGCCCCCACCAAATCTCTTTCGATTGACAAGCAATTACTTACCCTGCCTGCTGATAAGCCAATTGTAGTGTATTGTTTTAACGGACATCACAGTGCGTATGCCACAGCTTACATGAGAATGCTGGGTTATGATGCCCGTTCGATACTTTATGGGGCCAACAGGTTCATGCATGGATTTCTTGAAAAGAATGATCAGGGCACACCAAGATATTGGTCTGCTGCACAAAAGAATGACATCCCGTTTACCACCGGCCAATCAATTGCGCCTGAAACCGGGAAATCAACAACCAAAGTAAAATCAGCCGCCGGCGGTTGCTAAAACTCAAAAACATGGAACAGAAACCCAAACCTTATATGAACCCTTACCTGGCCGGCTTTTTACTTGGACTGGTATTGCTTGCTGCCATTTTCATCACCGGACGTGGCCTTGGTGCCAGCGGGGCATTAAAAAGTGTGGTGATTGAAACCATAGGAAGCATATCCCCAAAATATGCGAACAATCACCCGTTTTATGCTTCGTTCTTTGCTGAAGGCGATGGACGTCCCATGAAAAACTGGTTGGTGTATCTTACGCTCGGAGTGTTGGGAGGTGCATTCTTCTCAGGCTTTATGTCGGGTCGTGCCGGAATTTCCATCGACAAAGGCCCGCAGATTTCAAACTATGTCCGCCTCGGCTTTGCAGTTGCAGGTGGTTTCCTTTTCGGAATTGGCAGTCAGTTCGGACGCGGATGCACAAGCGGCGCTGCCCTCAGCGGGATGGCAAACCTGTCAGCTGCCGGATTTATTACCATGATGGCCATTTTCGGGACCGGATATATAGTTGCTTATTTTTTCAGAAAACTTTGGATTCAATAATAAAACCGGTAAAACTATGGGACCTTTAATTCCTCAGGGATTTGTTAATCCTGACCTGAACCTCTTCTTCGCCTTTGTAATCGGGCTGGGGTTCGGCTATGTACTCGAACAGGCCGGTTTTTCAACTTCGCGCAAGCTGGCCGGTGTTTTTTACGGATACGATTTTGTGGTTTTGCGCGTATTTTTCACTGCAGCCATCACCGCAGCGCTTGGTTTGCTGATATTCAGCTATATCGGCTGGATAGATTACAGCATGATCTACATCAATCCTACTTTCCTGTGGTCGGCCATTGTGGGCGGCGCAATTATGGGCGTTGGATTTATACTTGGCGGCTTTTGCCCGGGAACCAGTCTTGTGGCGGCCGTTATCGGAAAGGTGGATGCCATGCTCTTTATAATTGGTATGATGATCGGCATTTTTGTTTTTGGTCAATTTTATGACACATTTGAACCCCTCTACATGGGTTCAGACCTTGGCGGAATTTTCGTTTACGACTCACTCGGCATGTCACGCGATTGGTTTGTGTTCTTCCTTGTAGTGATTGCACTTGCCGCATTTATCATCACCCGTAAAATCGAAGACAAAGTAAACGGACTTAAATCAGAAGCGGGACTTTTTCATCCGTCATACACTGCTCCATTTGCCTTAATGTTCGGGCTTGCCATTTTGATTCTTATACTTCCTGAAAGTCCGAAAGCCAAATGGTACGAAGCCAATGCAAAATCGTTGCTCGAAGCAGCAGCAGCAGGCAAACAGTATATTGAGGCAGAAGAAGTTACCTATAAACTACTTCATCAACGCGAGATGGATTTATTGCTGGTAGATGTCAGGCCGGAAGCAGATTTCCTTCGTTTCAGCCTTCCCGGTTCCGTAAATGTTCCGTTGGATCGCATTCTTGACAAATCCAGCAAAAAATTGCTCTCCGGTTCTGATAACCGTATTGTCTTTTACAGTTTCGGATCAACCGCGGCGGATCAGGCATGGCTGCTCACCAGAAGATCGGGCATCAAAAACAGTTATGTATTGAAAGATGGACTAAACGGACTTTTTGCAAGCGTTTTTCAGTACGAAAGTGATTCATTGGTTAACAATGAAATGTCACAGTTCAGAGACCGGTTCTTTGTAAAAGCCGGTGAAATCTTTGAACAGGGAGGCGCAATAATAAAAACCAGCGGAAGGCCATCTCCGGTAAGAACATTGGTTGATATTCAGCCACCGGTCGCAGGCAAAGGCGGATGCTAAGCCAGCGCTGGAATCCGCTACGAATTTCCTGGATTTCATTTTTAGACTTGCCCTAAAGCAAAAATTACGGATTGAAACAGCAACAAACGAAAATCATGGAAAAAATCAACGATAAAATGCTCACCAATGCCGCGCTGGCATTTGTACTTACCCTTATTGTGGTAATGCTTGTGCAGGGATGGATGGCACCCGAATATTCGCTGACCAATGAGCAGGTTCAACAGCAGATGCTCAGCGAAGAGGTAATGGTTCTGCCGGTTACCCTGAAACAGATGAATGACAACGGAAGTCTGGCCGGATACACACTAGTGGATCTCGGAGATGCACCCACACTCAGCATTTCAGGTGGTGCGGAAGTTCTTCATATTCCCTTTCAATCACTGCTCGAAAAGCAGAACCTCAGGCTTCTGAAAAAATCCGATAAACTACTTTTATTCGGAACTGAAGAATCTCAAGCCATGATGGCCGGGCAGCTTTTGCTTTCCAAAGGAGTCAAAAATCTGAAAGTTGCAACGAACAGCATCTCATTCAACAACGATTTGGTTTCAAAAACCTTTGATCCGCGCAAAGCCGAAACTCAAACTGAAAAAGCCCGCTTCGATTACAACCGTTATTTCAAAGGGGAGCCTTCAGGGGCAAAAAGTGCCTCAGCTCCAGGTTCAATTCCGCAGGGAGTGAAGGTGGTGAAGGCGGCAGGAGGATGTTGAAGAGGGGACAAGGGGATGGGGAGACGGGGAGAGGGATTTCGGATTTCGGATTTCGGATATCCAATTTCCAATTTCGTAACTAATCAGCCCCTAAAATTAAGGTTTTTGTTGAAATACATGGTTATTAACAATTATGACTGCCACATTGGGATATGAATTTGAAAATTAGATGGTTATCAACAAATATTTGGGGGTGCTGTTTGTAAAAAGCCTTGTCTTTATTAGGATTGAGCGCTTTGAGTGTTTTACTTTGTTGTCATGATAGCAAACCCATTCGACAAAGACAAACGAATCAATGAACTTGAGCAGCTAGTCATAGGGCTTCAGTCAATGGTAATGGAATTAGTTGCTATTAATAAATCACTTACAGAGCGTCTGGCTAAATACGAAAATCCTAAGAACAGCCGCAACAGTTCCCTTCCACCTTCGAAAGATGAGAATCGTCCATTAAAGACAAAGAGCCTTCGCGAGGTTTCTGGCAAAAAGCCAGGCGGACAGCCCGGGCACGAAGGCAAGACCCTTGAAATGGTGGAATTCCCGGATGAAATAATTGTACACAATCCGTTGTTTTGCAAACACTGTGGGCTTGATGTAAGCCAATTTCCCGCTGAACTGGTTGAAAAGCGACAGATTGTCGAAATACCACCCATAAAACCAAAGTATATAGAACATCAGGTTTTTAAACGCATATGTTCCTGTGGACATACTATTTCCGGCTCTTTTCCACAAGAAGTTACATCCGGAATAAGCTACGGAAAGTCTGTTGAATGCATATCGTCCTATTTCCATGCCCGTCATTTTTTGCCTTTTGCAAGAATGCAAGAAATGTTTAACGATGTATTTTCTTTACCAATAAGCGAAGGCG
>Ga0351880_1059_pt1 | contig 31604 bp, 25 predicted proteins | sample BONcelFGM3001E13_FD_206766 | JGI IMG/M metagenome (GOLD analysis project Ga0351880, IMG submission 206766) | Enriched cells from coal bed in the Powder River Basin, Montana, United States - BONCAT cells FGM rep3 HSBNCT.FGM.300.1.E13 ...
CATTGCGATATTCAGGGATAGCTTTTGCCCTTCTTTCAGAATGAGTTCTTTCTCAATGGTGGTATATCCGATAAACCGGAATTGCAGGATAATTTTCCCGGGTGCTGAAGAAATGGAATAATACCCGGATGCATCTGTTGCCACACCTTGTTTGTTGCTGTAATGCACATTCACACCAACCAATGGCTCACCATTCGCAGCATCGGTCACACGACCTTCTACCACAGCGTTTTGAGCTGCAACAATACCTGCCGCCGAAAAAATGCAGAACATCAAAAATCGAATGACCATATTGGTGGTTATTGTTTCCTGATTAATAAACAATAATAGCGATTAATGCCTGATCAGCCTGATCACAGCCGACAGGTTTTTCTCTGTATGTCTGAGCCTGCAAAAATAAACTCCGGGCTCAAGGTCAGAACCATCAATGCTGTATGAGTGATTGCCTGTGTTTGAGGCAATGGTTTCACTTTTCAGAAGTCTTCCCCGGCTGTCATAAATCAGACACTCAAAATTTCCTGCTGACTGAGCATAAAATTCAAGATTAAAAATATCTGATGAAGGATTCGGGAAAGCTTTCATCCTGATATTGCCATTTACGCCTGCTTCATCAATTCCGTATGAAGCGGCAGGCAATACTATAATGCTGTAATAATCAATGGTATAAGGAATTGGCAAACCAAGACCTCCCATATATCCAACTACAGTTATGGCTAATGGATATACTCCGACCTGCGCTTCGGTGGGTGTACCTGTGATGAGCATACACCCGGAAGTTCCCCCAAGCCAAAATCCTGAAGGCCGGCTGGGAATAGCCTGAAAGCCTTCAGGCATTCCGGTTATCTCAGCAACACCGATAGAGTCGATATTCATCCGGGGAAATGGAAAAACAATGGTATCAGCCGGAATTATGGCCGTAATTACAAAGTTGTATTCATAGGTTGCAATTGCCGGTGGAAAACCGGTGGCACTATCGGGATAGATGCCGGGCTGTGTGTATTGCGGGTCGGGAATGCATTGCCCGAAAGCAAGAGTTACTGCCAGAAAGCTGATTATAAGCAGGGTAATATATTTTTTCATACAAGGGCTTTTTAGAGGGTTTATCTGATTCAAAGTTACAAAATTGTTCTGGTTATATGAAAGAATTTATATATCTGAAGCTAAAATGGTTACATTCGTGCATTCAGACAAAAATCAAACAAACAAACCCAACAGCAATAACTGATAAGGAGAGTCCTACTTACTCTATTATCTTTCTCAGTTCAAATGTAATGAAAACCTCTTTAAATTTCGACCCGAAGAAATTTCGACTCGAATGGCTTTAATTCCGCGCTTCCACCCATCACTTCTTTTCCGGTTACATCCACCTGTATGCAGTTCAAAAGCTCACGGTTTTGGCTGTTCTGCAATCCTGGAAGGCAACTTTTCCCGGCAATTTCGCGTACATGAAGCAGCAATGTTTTTCCATCCTGAGAAGGTGTAGCACTGATCAGCAGCAGGTTTTCCGGCCATCCTGTTATGAATGAATCTTCCCATGTGGCTTCACCTTTACCTCCACCCGGCAATATACGGCTGAGAAATGGTGTCCGGTTGCCCCATCCATATCTGACGGCATCCTGCATGGCATTGCCTGCCTGACTGCTGATGGTATAAACCCAATCGTGCCCACCATGCTGGTCAGCATTAAAGTTAGTCACCCAATAATTATTCATGGGCCAACCATACATATGCGTGGTTTCAGGCGTTGCTCCTGCTTTGAACCTTCCGGTATTGATGCCGCCAAACTGCATCAGCGGAATTTCTTCTGAACTCAGCATAATCTGTGAAGAGTTGTTCGAAAGCCGGGCATAATTCTGCACAGTATTCCAGTCGTTGGCCGAACCCTTGATCTGATCGATTCCTGCCCTGACTTCACCTCCCTGCACATCAAAAGCAAGTTGTCCGTTTTCAAGTGCAAAAGGAAACGCAATGTAAATGCCTTCGGGATCGGTAACCAGCTTTTTTTCAATGGCATACGCGAGGTCGATTCGTTTGGTGGTGTTAAAAAGCCTGATTTCAAATTCAAAGGTATTGTCGCGGTTGGCTGCCCGGGTATTGCCCCTGAATTTGACCGTGTTCCAGACTTCACCTTCTTCAAAGCCATCAAACCATACTTTTTCAAGACCTTCACGGGTATAATTGTCTAGTTTAAAGGACTCCATCTGTGACCGGTTGTTGAGGAGTTCATAAATAAACTCCCCGAATTTATATTCAGCACCCTGATCAACCAGTTCCTGATTCAACTCTTTATCATAGATACCGGATATTGCGCCTTTCTGATTGTCAATCAGAATTTTATACCACTGATTTTCTATGCTTTGCATTTCTTTAACTTCCTTTGGCAGTGATTTAACCGCTTTATTTTTATCAGTTCTGATGACAAACTTTTTGTAACCGAAAGCCGGAATATCATCCACCCAAACCTTCCAGTAAGTGCCATCGGAATGGTGTTCCACCGGCTGAGCTTTGATTTCATTTCCTTTTTGATCGATTATTGAGAATGGTGTGTATCTGGGAAGTATCTGATGATCGATATACACCTTAAAAAGTCCGCTTCGTTTCCAGTTCAGGGTGTTGTAAACCACCAATGACGGATCTTTTTCGCGGGTGATGAAACTTTGCAGCAAGCCCATGGTTTCTTCACCCAGCATTTTGGCTCTGCGGCCGGCTTCCCATGCATAGGATTCCTTAAGTGATCGCTGTTCCATGGTATATTTATGAAATGGTTCACGCACACTGTTGTGATATCCTACGGTATGCTCGGTATAAAAAAGCAGGGCGGAATTGGTGGATTCAATGCGGTCAGAGATTTTTTCAGGCAACACAGAACCCTGCAAAGCAGCCATGCAAAGGCCAGCTGTATTTGCAATGAGGTCGCTTTGCGCAATACGCGTGGCTGTGACTTCGCGCGCTGAAGCCCCGAAACCGTCAGTCCACCAATCGGGCCAAGCACCTCTGATTACCTGAAATTCCGATGCATATTTTGCTTCCATCTCTTCAAAAAACGATGTCGCAGATGCTGTTTTCAGTTTAGGCCATGAGTATTTTTCGTTCCATTGCCTGATCATGTCGCTGGCCATGGTTGAAGGCGGAGCATTATCCACCAGATAACCTGAGTGCTGGATAGATATCAGATCGTATTCATAGCCTTTTGCTTCAAGGTTCAAAAGATAAGTTAGCAACTCATCTTCAAAAACATTAAAGTCGCCGGCATGAATTTTGAAAACCGTATTCCCGATCATGTAATGTTCTGCGCGATAGGCCAGCATTCGTTTGCCCGAAGGTGACTCCCACCAGAAAAGGGTAGGCTTATTGAAACAGATCAATGCGCGGTGGCCGTGAGTTCCCATATTCAGATACTTAACACCCATATCGCTGTAATAATCACACAAACTCCATCCTATGCCGTTTACATCGTTCTGCATGGCAGTTTTTACATCCATTCCGCTTTCGCGGATGCGTGACAGGGGCTGAAGAGAAGCGGCCAATATCTGCTCATCAGGCAGTTCATTAAAGTTGAAGTACATGCCTGTAATTTCAATTCTTCCCTCTTTCACCCTTTGTTTCAAACGCTCAATCTGCTTTTCGGGCCGGCACTTCAGGTATTCATCCACCGCCCATGAGGCTTCGCAGGTCCATCGGAATTTTGCTTCATCGGGATAGTTGTCTGTGTTGTCGCAATAATCAAGTGCGTAGTCGATGAAACGCAGATGCTCTGCCAGGATTTCCGTTTGCGAACGTGTATAACCGATATCGGTATGTGAATGCTGCACAAAATTAACGCGCCATTTCTTTACCGGTTGAAGTTCAAGTTTCCCTTTGCTTGATTTACCAGCTATTTCAAGGCGATAATCTATAATTTTTTTTCGCGATACAGCCGGAAACTTAAGCTTCACATAGTTGTAACCAAAGTTTATCTGAGTGTCGCTGATCAGCTTTCCATCCATAAAAACTTTTGCCTGAGCACTTTCCCCAAAGTGCAGTATTCCGGCAACACCAAGCTGATATTGTTTGCCATCTGACTCAAAAATAGCCGGCAGAGATTTCACGGTCAATCCATTTTCTATGGCAAACTTAAACGTCATATACCAGGATGTTTTATTGAAGTTACCTCCTGTAACTTCAAGCACAAGCGGTTGACCGGCCTTAAGTTTGTTCGCCGGAACTGTCAGATAAATAAATCCAAACCTGTCACCATGCTGATCAACCATATCTTTTTTGAAGGATAATGCAGATCCGTCGCTGGCTTTCAGATTCCATTCATCTGAGCCATCAGCCCAGAAAGTGAACATTTCAACACCGTTTACCGAAAGATCAAAGCTTGCCTTGCCGGGCGAAGAACCGATGCCGGCCAACCACGCAAAGGTTACAAACTCCGATTCAAACTTTTCCGGAACCGGAGCAGTTTCCCATTTCATAGTTGAGTTGCCGTCGGTTGCCCGGATAAGCAGACTTTCGGTAGCAATGGGAATTGAAGAGTGATAGGAAAAATCGTCGCCGGTGAGTTTTCGTTCAAATCCGTTTAAGATGATTTCATTCTGAGCCGAAACGGTTTGGGTAAACAATATTGTACCCAGCAAGAATGCTGCAAAAGTGATAATCGCTGATCTCATGTGCTTTAAGTTTAATTCTCGCAATAAAAGGCAAAATTAAGATTCCATTTGAAATACTTTGTTTTTTCAGGTTAATGAAATAGCAAAACTCAAATCTTCCTTCCGACTTCTGAGTTCCGACCTCTGACTTCTGCCTCTGACTTCCGACATCCGCTCAAATCCCTATCTTTGCAAACAAATGCATGCCCATGAAAACATTTATTCCTCCCGAAGATTGCTCTTTCAGCCATATTGATGCCCCGTGTTTCAGAAATCTGCTTCCCGAAGAAATTGAGTTGGCCCGCAACAGCAAAACCAGGGTGGTATTCAGGAAAGGCGAAAACCTTACCAAGCAAGGTGCTTTTGCTTCGAGTGTGCTCTTTATTCTTGATGGCCTGGCCAAACAATATGTTGAAGGAGATGCCACCCGAAATTTTAATCTGCGATTGGTTAAAAGCGGGGAATTTGTGGGGCTTTCGGTGGCATTTGATAATCACACCTACAATTATTCGGTAATTGCCTTACGCGAAACCACTGCCTGTCTGATTGAAAAAGAGGCCGTTACCAACCTTATAAAAGGCAATGGAAATTTTGCATACAACATCATCAACCGCTACTGCGAACAAAACAGCAAGCTTTATACCTCCATTCACGATCTGATGTACAAGCAGATGAACGGTCGCCTTGCCGGAGCTTTGCTGTATTTGTGGAAAGAGCAGGTAAGCGAAGAGGTATTTCCTTACCTCAGTCGCAAAGATATCGCTGATTTTGCAGGACTTTCAACGGAAAGTACAGTGAAATTGCTTAAAACTTTTGAAAAAGAAGGTCTGGTAAAGCTGGAAGATAAAAACGTAATACTTCTAGATTTACCCAGCCTTGAGGGCATAAACCTGAGGGGATAAAATGCCGTTTTTCTACTCTTTTAAAATTCTGACTACCCTGCAAATATAAACGGTATCGATCGGACGCATTGATAAAGTCCAGGGAGGTATTTTCATTGAAGATGAATACATGCTTGCATTATTGTTGCCCGAAAAAAATGTAAGCGTAGTTGCCGATTCAAAGTATTTCTCAACAACAGTTAATTCAAGGCTATTCTCAAATGACTGACGGGGAATATTTCCGGGATAAACAAACCAGTCGCCTTCATTCATTTCAGATGTGCTTCCCGCAAAGGGTATCATCCCGTTTTTGGCTGAATACCATTGCCAGCCCCAATGTCCGGCTGTCCACACTTTGGTACCTTGCGGAAATTTTATTTCAGATGCCATCTTTCTATAAAATCCGGCATAGGTATAATCTGAAATCCCAAGGGCAATACCCAGAATTACGGTTGAAATCAATGAAACACGGTTAATTATTCTCCCTGACTTTTCGATCAAAGGCCATAAAAACAGCAACACGAAAGGCAGAATCAGCAAAATATGCCGGGTTGCCATAAAAGGGGCATATAACATGATAAAAGCCGATGTTGCTCCCGCAAAAAGAAACATTATAAATCCATCTGATTTAATCGTTTGCCGGAAACCGCTGGCTTTGATATACTTGACTGCATACTGTATCATCAGAAAAAATAAGAAAAAGCCATTCAGGATAAATCCAATGTTCAAAATATAAGCTGTTGCTTGTTCTGAAACCAATCCGGAAATAAACAAAAAGAGTAAGGCCAGAAACATAAGAATTACAGCTGCAATTACATAGCGCACATATCTGAAAGGCCAGCTGCCATGAAACAGGGATGCTGTAAACAGGCAAACCGAACCAATCACTGCCATAAACGACCACATCCTGTTGATATGCAGTCCGCCTGTGGGCCTGTCGAAAAAATGAACGGAACCATATTCGGTATAGTTCCACACCGACCATAAAAACAGCATACCCATCGGGATCAACAGAACTGTTAAATACCTTAAGTCACGCCTGATAATTAATACCAGTATCAAAACAACCAAAAGCGGAAGAACGGAATATTTGATAAGTAATCCGATCCCCAGAAGCAGTGCAGCAAGAACATACGACCTTGTCTTGGGTTGCTCAGATGCAACAACAAGAAAATAAGCCGAACCCAGAATCAGTGACAGCAACGGTATATCTGTCATCAGATTCTGGTTCACAATAAGTGCAGGAGAAAAAGCAAAAAGCAGGAGCAGTAAGCTGCTGTTCCTGATTTTTAAAAGGTGAGTTAAGCGATCAAATATAAAAAGGGATAAAAAAGTGAAGATTGAAAGAAAGAGGTGAAGCGGAATTTCTCCTGTACCGGCAAAAGAAACAACCAGTGCAATCATATAAAAAAACAAAGGAGGCTGATTGTGCGAGTAAAGCGGTGTTGGACTATCGGTCCAGTTTATAAGCCCCGACATGGGTGTTAATGGATTTTCTCTGATCCATTCAGCAGCTTCCAGATGAAAAGTATCGTCGATGTGGAATGCCTTGGTAATGTTTAGCAAAGTAAGCATTGCCCACAATAAAATGAGCATCAATAATCCGGATTGTTTCATAAGCCGGGTATTGGCGGCTGGCATTTTTATCATCTGGTACTTAAAATAAATCTTAACCTGTGATTTCTGACTGAATAGGAAAGTGAATCACGCTGCAAATTTAATTATTATGGCTTTGCTTTGCTCCCAGACATCCCAATTGATAAAATAACGTGAATCAATAAAATGGACTCAAGAATACTTCACGATTTCAATATCAGTTCAACTGCAAATTGACGAAAAAATGATAACCCATATTAAAACCACCGCCACAGACAATACACAATGATTTTGAAATATTACAATCCCTGAAATACGAAACTTTCTCTTCCTGAACATTTATAACAAAGGATTGTTTGTTAAATTTGCCCACAATCTACAAACAATAAGAGAATATTATGGCCGAAATTATCGCTGGCAAGATTTCACAGATCATCGGACCTGTAGTTGACGTATCGTTCGATCAAAAAACAACCCTTCCCAATATTTACGATGCTCTTGAAGTAACCCATGCAAACGGGCACAAAATCGTACTTGAATGTCAGCAGGACATCGGAGAAAGTACCGTCAGAACCATTGCAATGGATTCAACTGATGGATTGTACCGCGGAATGAAGGTTGTTTCAACCGGCCGGCCTATAACAATGCCGGTAGGCGAAGAAGTTAAAGGGCGTTTGTTCAATGTAATCGGAGCGCCAATTGACGGCCTTGGCGATGTTTCCAACACCGGTGGATATGCCATTCACCGTGATCCGCCAAAATTTGAAAACCTTACCACCCAGCAGGAAGTGCTTTATACTGGTATCAAAGTAATTGATCTGATTGAGCCTTATGCCAAAGGAGGGAAAATTGGTTTGTTTGGTGGTGCCGGCGTTGGAAAAACCGTTATCATCATGGAGCTGATCAACAACATCGCCAAAAGGTACTCCGGACTATCGGTATTTTCAGGTGTTGGAGAACGAACACGCGAAGGCAACGACCTGATGCGCGAAATGATTGAGTCGGGGGTTATTCGCTATGGCGATGCCTTTGTTGAAGACATGGAAAAAGGCGGATGGGACCTCAGTAAGGTTGACCGTGCAGAATTGATGAAATCGCAGGCCACTCTGGTGTTCGGACAAATGAACGAACCTCCGGGAGCGCGCGCCAGAGTTGCCCTTTCAGGACTTACTATGGCCGAATATTTTCGCGATGGTGACGAAAAAACTGGTGGACGCGATATCCTGTTCTTTGTTGACAATATTTTCCGATTTACCCAGGCCGGTTCCGAAGTATCTGCACTTTTGGGACGTATGCCTTCGGCAGTAGGTTATCAACCTACGCTGGCTTCAGAAATGGGTATCATGCAGGAGCGCATTACCTCTACAAAGCGCGGTTCCATTACTTCGGTTCAGGCCGTTTATGTACCTGCTGATGACCTTACCGACCCGGCACCAGCCACAACTTTTGCCCACCTCGATGCAACCACAGTATTAAGCCGGAAAATTGCCGAGTTAGGAATCTACCCTGCCGTTGATCCCCTTGATTCAACCTCAAGAATTCTCAATGTTGATGTTGTGGGAGAAGAACATTACAATACCGCTCAAAGAGTTAAAGAAATACTTCAGCGATACAAAGAATTGCAGGACATCATTGCCATTCTTGGCATGGATGAACTCTCTGACGAAGACAAACTGGTTGTATCAAGAGCCAGACGTGTACAGCGTTTCCTTTCGCAGCCTTTCTTTGTAGCAACACAGTTTACTGGTATTCCAGGTGCTTTTGTTGCCATTGAAGATACAATAAAAGGGTTTAAGATGATTCTCAACGGTGAAATGGACGAATACCCTGAAGCGGCTTTCAATCTGGTTGGCACCATTGAAGAAGCGATAGAAAAAGGGAAAAAGATGATGGAAAGCAAGTAAAATCAATTCTACAAAATGACTCTCGAAATCATCACACCCGAAACCACCATTTTCAAAGGAGAAGTTAGCCTGGTTCAGCTTCCCGGGAAAACGGGTTCATTTGAAATTCTGCACAACCATGCACCTATGATAGCCGTACTGAAAAAGGGGAAAGTAAAGCTGGTGGGTAACGACAAGCAAACCCGCTTTATTGAAATTAAAGGGGGAACCCTTAAAGTTGAAAATAATAACATTCTTATTCTTGCCGGATAAAATCCGGAAGCAAAACAAAATTAAAAGCCGTTGAACATCAGCGGCTTTTTTGTTAGTCAACCTCCGGTTTTCTGAAGTAAAAATGACATATCATCCGCTTATTACCGGACGCCTCCCGATCTGGATTGTTCAAATAATTATTCATGGATCAGTTTGGCTCTTATTTATTATGAGCCATATCGATTCCATCTTCAGTTGCCGATTAATAACAGAATAAACATTCCCGTACTTTAAATATAATTATTTCGGAAATCTTGAATTTTTCATTAAAATTATTCGAATTTTTGTAGCTTTGTTATATGCATTTGTATTGCTGATGAATCAAATCAACTTTGGCGAAACAAATCAATCGGCCTGATTTGATCTTTTTATACGAACTCCATCTCAAAACAAAAAAGTGATGAAAAAGCACATCTCTCATGGAATCGTCTTTTTTTTAATCCTGTTTCTCTCCCTGTCTTTTCAAAATCAGCTATTTGCGCAATTCATAAGGATAGATACATCATTTTACAGCCCTTCGCTGAAGCAGTTGCGAAATGTTACTGTTTTTCTTCCGGATGATTACTACAAAGATCAGGATGAGCATTTTTCAACAATATATTATCTGCATGGCTGGGGAGGCAACCATCAATCGCTGAATCCGGCTCAGGTACGGCTGGATCAATTGCTGGAGTCTGGCACCATAAGGCCGGTAATCATCATTTGTGCCGACCACTCTTCTTTGCCATTTGGCTCCGGGGTATATGTGAACTCACCTCTTACCGGTAATTTTGAAGACTTTGCTGCCTTCGACGTAGTTGAATGGGTGGAAAGCAGTTTCAGGGCAATGCCTGAGAAAAACGCCCGGGCACTATTCGGGCAATCGCTGGGCGCCTATGGCGCGTTCTGGCTGGCATTGCAACACAATGACAGATTCAGGGCAATATCAGCACATGCCGGACACATAAACAACGATATCTGGTTACCGGCAGCAAGAATTATGATAATTCTTGAAAACGGGCAACCACCCTATTATTATAATTTTTTTGGCTTCTACACGGACCTCCCCGAAATAATTCCCGGTTTTTTTACAAAGAGTATGTTTCTGGCAGCCAGCGGTTTTTCACCAAACCAGAATTCAACTCAAACATATATAAATCCGCGGATTGTTGACTACCCCTTTAATGAGTGGGGCATGATGATTGATTCTGTTTATAATAAATGGAAAACTTATGATATCGGTCAAAGGATAAGTGAGTTGAGTCCTGCTGATAGCGTAAGTATTCTTTTGGGATGCGGCACAAACGATGAAACGCTGGCTTATTACCCAAACCTTACAATTCGTGATTCACTGATTCACTATAACCTGAGTTTTGAATTTTTAAGCCATAAAGGCGGACATTCGATGCCGGATATATTTTTTGACAGGTCAATGATATTTCTGGATTCTATATTGATGCATCCATCATTCTTCACTCCGGCGGATGCCTTCAGCAAGATTCCTGAACTTAAAGCCTTTCCCAATCCTGTAAAAGATATGACTTCTATAAAATTACTCCCGGGCGAATCAGATATCAATATTTCAATTTTAGATATTGATGGTTCATATCTTAGTCCTGCTGATTATTCAGAAGTTATAAATGGTCAGAAACTTATGTTAAATTTCAGGGGATGCAAAAATGGAGTTTATCTGATCCGGTTTATGTCGGATAAAAGGAGCGGACACATGAAAATAGTGATTGCAGGATAATGAATACCAGATCATTAAATGACTTGCTTCGGGATAATAAACTGAAAATCAAAGACATAAAAAAACCGGCCATAAGCCGGTTTTTTTCGGTGGTATCGGCCGGGATCGAACCAGCGACACATGGATTTTCAGTCCATTGCTCTACCGACTGAGCTACGATACCCCGTTTTGAGGCTGCAAAGGTAAACAAGAATTAATCAATTTAACAAATATTTTAAAAAAAAATACTTACTGCGCCTGAAAATCAGGTATTTTTGCGGAACTTATTTCACCTCAGGCTTTACAATGTCTTATTCCGGCCAGTTGAAATATCGTAAAACATTTATGCCCCAGCCGCCTGAACGCGATTATAAAAAACTCATCATTGACCTTGGAAATACCAGGGCTAAAGTGGCTGTTTATCAGGGAGATAATTTGGTTGAGATGCGTATTTTTGAAAATCCGACTCCTGAAATAATTCTGAAATCTGACCTGATGAATCACAGTTTTAAGGCGGCAATCATCAGTTCCGTTTCCTCTCCGACTGCAGGTTACCGGGAGGTTTTTCCTGAATTGACATTTATTGAATTCGACAGCAATACCCCCGTTCCAATCACCAATTGTTATCTCAGTCCGTCAACTTTAGGGGCCGACAGGCTTTCGGCAGCAGTCGCCGCACACAGTCTGTATCCGACAAATGACACCCTTGTAATCGATGCAGGCACAGCCATTACTTTCGACTTTACAAACAAACAGGGTGAGTATCTGGGAGGCGGAATTACAGCAGGCGTATCAGTTCGTTTTAAGGGACTTCACACTTTTACTCAACGTTTGCCGTTAGTTGAAGCAGAATTCCCTGAATTTCTGATCGGGCGCAGTTCCCATGAATCTATACTTTCGGGTGTAATGAATGGAATAAGGGCCGAACTCGACGGTATCATTCAGGAATACAAACTTTTGTACCCTGAACTCGTTACAATATTTACAGGTGGGGACATGTTTTATTTTGAAAAAAAAATGAAAAATGACATCTTTGCAGCCCCTAATCTGGTTTTAACCGGCTTAAATCTAATACTTGAATACAACCTTGAAAAGTAACCGCACTCTAAAAACCCTGCAGGCACTGGCTTTGCTCATTTGCACCATTCAGGTATCCGGACAAACCCGGATAAGTTCACCATACTCCAGATTCGGGATTGGTGATTTGATGAACAACAATAGTGTGGTGAATATGGCCATGGGGGGCATTTCCTATGGACTCAGTTCGCCCTATTTTGTGAATCCGGCAAATCCGGCAACCTATGCTGCTTTTGACACACTTTCATTTGTTTTTGATGTTGGAGCATACGGAAGTCAAACCAAACTGATAACTACCAATCTTAGCCAGACCGCAAATTTTGCATCACTTGCTTATCTGAAGTTTGGTTTTCCGGTTACCCGCTGGTGGAGAAGCAGTTTCGGGCTTTTACCTTATAGCAACACAGGCTATCAGATGCTTGATGCACGGGTAGAAGAGAACATTGGAAGCGTAACCCGCAACTACCAAGGCAATGGAGGTATCAACCAGTTTTATCTGGGAAACAGTATTGCTATCAATAAGCAATTAAGCATCGGCTTTAACCTTACTTACCTTTTTGGCACCCTTGAAAAATCCAGCGCCACAACTTTCCCCGATTCAGCTTACAGGATGAATTACAAGGTTATAAACTCAACCAAAGTGCACGATCTGAGTTTAAATTACGGCTTGTTTTACAAATGGCAGGGCAAAAGCGGATATCATCTGGGAGCTGGCCTGGTTTTTAGCAATGGAACCAATATAAATGCTACTGAAGACCGGCTTGGATACAGGTACTTCCTTTCAAGCTCAGGAGTTGACAATGTAATTGATACCGTACTAAACGAACCACAGGTTAAAGGTAAAATCTTTTTACCAGCTGCTGTGGGAGGTGGATTTACTTTTGGAAAAACAGAAAAATGGCTGGTTGGAGCAGATTACCAATTGCAAATGTGGAATAAATATTCTTACTTTGGAGTGCCTGATTCGCTGAAAAACAGCATGCGAATCTCAGTAGGAGGCCAGTACACTCCATCCGTATCAACGGTTTCGGGTTATCTGCAACGCATAACTTACAGGGCAGGAGTCAGGTATAGTAACAGCTTCCTGGAATTGCGCGGACAACAGATTGATGAGTTTGGCATAAGTTTTGGTCTTGGGTTACCGATTCCTCGAACCAGATCTACAGTTAATCTAGCCGCAGAGATTGGAACAAGGGGTACAACCAACGAAAACCTGATCAAAGAGAACTTTGTAAGATTTACATTAGGCCTCTCAATATTTGAACGCTGGTTCATCATCAGAAAATATGATTAATCAATTAAAAACAAAAGTCATGAAAACGGGTATCAAAACATTCTTCCTCTTTATAATGATGGGATTATTCTCATCAGTATCTGTCAATGCACAGGTCGAAGAAGAGTCTGAAAACGGAGCCATATCGGGACCAAGATACGGAGCAGACTCAGCCAATTGTGTGATGCACCTATCTCTTTATCGGGAGTTTTACAAACAAATGAATTATAAAGATGCATACCCTCACTGGAGGTGGGTCTTTCAATTCTGCCCAATTGCATCGCAAAACACTTATATAGATGGTGCTAAAATGGTTACAGCAAAAATTGATGAAACCAAAGATCCCGCACTTCGCGAGAAAATGATTGACACTCTTATGATCGTGTACGATCAGCGTATCAAGCATTTTAACCGTGAAGGGTATGTACTGGGCCGTAAAGGTATTGATCTCTATACCTATCGTCCTGACAAAACCGAGCAGTTGTACCATATTTTCAAAAAATCAGTTGAACTTTCAGGCAACAAATCTGAAGGAGCTGTATTGGTCTATTACTTCAGGGCTGTAATCGGGATGGTTGAGCTCAACAAACTGGAGAAATCAACCATTGTTGACACCTATGACCAGCTGAGCGAGATTATCGACTTTAACCTGAAAGCCAATGCTGAAAAACCAAAAAATCTTGCAAACTGGGAAAATATCAAAGCAAATGTAGAGTCAACCTTTGAACCCTTTGCCACTTGCCCTGATCTGGTTGCCATATATTCCAAAAAATTCGAACAAACTCCTGAAAATGTTGATTTACTTAAGAAAATAACCAACATACTTGAACGTAAGGGATGCGTAAAAGAAGAACTTTTCTTTAAAGCTACCGAAAAACTTCATAAAGTTGAGCCGGGAGCTCAATCAGCCTACCTGATGGGAACCCTCAATCTGGAGCGCAATAACCTGAGCAAAGCAGCAGAGTACATGCAACAGGCTGCCGAGCTATATGAAAGCAATGGAGACAAAGTAAAGGCCTACAACATTCTGGCTAACATTAACTTCAACCAGCGCAATTATGCACAGGCAAGGTCAAATGCACTGAGAATTCTTCAGATCGACCCCAATTACGGCAAAGCATATCTTCTCATCGGCGATCTTTATTCTTCAAGTGCGTCCATGTGTGCCGAAGATGATCTTGGTGGAAAGTCAGTATTCTGGGCTGCAGTTGATAAATACATAAGAGCCAAAAGTGTTGATCCTTCTGTTGAATCAGATGCCAATGCCAAAATTGCTCAGTTCTCCAAATTCTATCCTGCTGCCAGCGACCTGTTCTTCCGCGATATGCAGGAAGGAAGTTCCTACACTGTAGGATGCTGGATAAATGAAAGTACCACTGTAAGGGCTGCTAAATAATAAGCATCCTGGTGAAAAGCAAAAGAGAATACCCCTTTCTGACTAAAATGCTGCAAAGCGTTGCTGTAATTTCACTTGCAGCAACGCTTTGTAATTGCAGCAATTCCCTTGATGAAGTTGCAAGGCTTAATCAACCTGACACCATTCCGGTAATGTATGCCAAAGATGTTACCATTTCGGAAAGTGAATCAGGTCGATTAAAATATACGCTCTCAGCGCCATTGCTCAATCGCTACGAAGAGCAGGGTGGTGCTGTGCTCAAATTCCCTGAAGGCTTCAGGGTGGTTTTCTTCGATTCGCTTAACCCCTCAATAATCAGAACAGAAATTACTGCTGATTATGGCATAAACAATGAAGGTCGTAGAATTATGGAAGCCTCCCGGAATGTAGTTGTGATAAACTACCTGAAGGATGAAAAACTAAATACCGAACATCTTGTTTGGGATCAGAACACCAAAAAAGTGTCATCAGACAAAATGGTAACCATAAACACAAAAGATAAAATTCTATATGGAGAAGGCATGGTTTCAGATGAAAACTTCTACAACTGGACCATCAAAAAACCACGAGGTGAAATGTATATACATGAAAAAGAATAGATTATGCCAGCTTTTCATTGAACCATTCAGCCAATTTGCTTCAATTGCCTGCACTTTGTTCATGCAGTCGCAGTCTATCAGTCAAGTAAGTTTGTAATTTTCGAAAAGAAACCTTTGTTACTAAACCTCTTTTCGATCAATTATGCTTATAACCAACTAATTCACTAAATTTGCATTCATATTACCTGTTATTTAAATGGAATTAATTGTTCCCATCATAATTGCCCTTTTATTTTCGGCCTTTTTCTCAGGCATGGAGATCGCATTCGTTACAGCGAACAAACTCAGGATTGAGGTAGAGAAAAACAAGGAATTTCTGCCTGCCAGGCTCTTATCGGGCTTTCTGAAAAAGCCCTCGCGCTTTATTGCAGCTTTGCTGATGGGCAACAACATTGCACTTGTTATTTATGGAATCTATATCGCTGTTTTGCTTGAGCCGATGCTTATTAAAGTATTGCCTGACAGTCCGGGATCTGTTGCTCTGCTGCTGATTTCGCAAACCATTATTTCCACCCTGATTGTACTGCTCTTTGCCGAATTTCTGCCAAAAGTCCTGTTCAGGATAAACCCCAACAGCATTCTAAATTTCTTTGCTGTTCCTTTAAAATTGTTTTATGTGATATCTTATCCGGTCATCATAATTTTTATTGGAGCATCCGAAATACTTCTGAAATACATTTTTAAGGCAAGAATCTCTCACCCTGAATATTCATTTGGGGTGGTTGATCTGGATCATTATCTGAGAGATTCTTCATCACAGCAGCCTGAGGAAAGTGAAGATTATCAGGAATTTGAAATGTTTAAGAATGCGCGTGATTTAGGCAATGTCAAATTGCGTGAATGTATGGTACCCCGAAACGAAATAATAGCGGTTAGTAATGTTGAAAATCTTGAAGTACTCAGGGAATTGTTTATTTCATCGGGGCACTCCAAAGTACTGATATACCAGGAAAGCATTGACAACATTATCGGTTACACCCATTCGCATGATCTTTTCAGAAGGCCCGGCTCAATTGACGAAATTACCAAGCCGGTTATGATCGTTCCGGAATCAATGCCAGCAAATAAACTGTTGAGTATGTTTATGAGTGAACGTAAAAGTGTTGCTCTGGTGGTTGATGAATTTGGAGGAACCGCTGGAATGCTGACTATTGAAGACATAATTGAAGAGATTTTCGGAGAAATTGACGACGAATATGATGTTGAAGATTCTGCTGAGGTGCAGATCAGTGAGGATGAGTTTTTGTTTTCTGCCCGGCTTGAAATAGATTACCTGAATCAAAAATATAAACTTGAGCTCCCTGTATCCGATGAATATGAAACACTCGCTGGATTGATAATTTCGCACCATGAAGACATCCCTGCGGAGCACGAAGAAATACAGATTCACGACTTCCTGTTCATAATAACCCGTGCCAGCGAAAGCCGTATTGAAGAAGTCAGATTGAAATTCAATCCAACCTGAGCTTCTAAATACTCATTTCTCACCCGCTGAGGGCAGATTTTCACGGTTTATCCACAAATTTTCAGGCAGTTGCCATTTTTATTTTTATCCTTAAACAATTATTGTAAATTTGCACCCACTTTAAAAATACTTACAAAATGGCATTAATTGGTGATATTCGCAAAAGATCAGGACTGCTTATTGCAATAATTGGTATTGCGCTGGCCGCTTTCATCCTTGGAGACCTGCTATCAAACCGTAGCCCGCGTCAAGGTGTAAATACCATTGGCAATATTAACGGGGAACCGATACTGGCTACAACCTTTAATCAGAAGGTAGATGAAAATATCGAGGCCCGTAAAATGAATACCGGCAACGAAAATCTTACAGCTGAAGAGCAGTTTCAGATCAGACAATCAACCTGGGAACAGCTTGTTAATGAAAGCATCCTTTTTGATGAAGTTAACAAACTTGGTCTTACTATCTCAAAACAAGAGCTTGACGACCAGATTCGTGGAAGAAACCCGCATTCGTACATTCAGCAGAGTTTCCGCGATCCGGAAACCGGTGCATTCGACCCTGCTAATGTGCTGAGCTTTCTTCAGAATCTCGACAATGTTGATCCTCAGATGAAACAGAGGTATCTCACCATTGAAAAAGCCATTAAAGACGACAGGTTGAAAACCAAATATAACAACCTGGTTTCAAAAGGATTTTATGTACCTGCTGCTTTTGCAAAACGGGATTATGAAGCCCGCACTGCAAAAATTAGTGCACGATACTATGGAGCTTCTTATACCAGTATTGCCGACAGTGTGGTAAAAATTACCGATGCCGACTACGAAAAATTCTACAAAGAAAACAAGCACAAATATCAGCAGGAAGCTTCCAGAGATATTGAATACGTGACTTTCGATATTCTGCCTTCGGCCGAAGACCGTGAAAAAATTTCACGCGATGTTCAGAAATTATATGCTGAGTTTGTAACAACTGATAATTTAGTTTCATTTGTCAATACAACATCCGACGTCAGGTACGACAGCACCTGGATGAAAAAAGGTTCAATTCCTTATCAGATGGACTCAATAATGTTTAACTCCGCTCCTGGTGTAACTTTTGGTCCATACATTGAGAACAACATGTACAACATGGCGCGGCTGGTTGATGTTCAAACACGCCCCGATTCATTAAAGGCAAGTCACATCCTGGTTACTTATGCAGGTACCAATGTGAATCCGGCTGTAACTATTAACAAAATTCAGGCTTCAGCAAAAGCTGACAGCATATTGAATGTTGTAAAATCGAGTGCTGCCAAATTTGATGAACTTGCAACAAGCATGAACGATGATCAGACTGCAGCCAAAACAAACGGAGATCTTAACTGGTTTGTAGATGGTGCTATGGTTCCGGCTTTCAATAACGCTGTTCTTAATGGAAAAGTCGGCGATGTTGTAAAAGTTGAAACTCAATTTGGCTTTCATATTATAAAGATTACCGGGAAAACCACTCCTGTTAAAAAAGTACGTATTGCAATGGTTAAAATTGGCATTGAACCAAGTTCAAGAACCATACAGGACGTTTACACTCAAGCCAGTCAGTTTGCCATTGAATCAAAGGATGCCGAAGGATTCAACAAAAAGATTGAAGAGAAGGGATTTACAAAGAGGCTCGCAGAAAGAATCAGCATTGATCAGAATAATCTTCCGGGAATTGCTCAGGCCAGAGAAATTATCAGGTGGTCGTTTGATGAAAAAAACAAAATCGGAGCCATATCCCCTGTTTTTGATATCGAAGGACGTTATATGGTTGCCCTGCTCAAAGAAAAACGCGAGAAAGGTGTACCAACCATTGATCAGTTAAAAGAGTTTATTGAACCATTGGTTAAACGCGACAAAAAAGCGGAAACACTTATAGCTGAAATCAACAAAAACATCACTTCGCTTGCTGACCTGGATATGGGATACAGATCACTTGGAATGAAAGCTGACACAAGCGAATTAGCTTTTGCCGCATCAAACCTGCCCGGATATGGCAAAGAAGATCAGGTAATGGGTATTTTATTCACCTTGAAAGAAGGACAGTTATCGAAACCCATAAAAGGCAATCAGGCTGTTTTTGTAGTAGTTGCTGACAAAATAACTCCGGCTCCTCCCAAAGATGACCTTACAGCTGAAAAGAGGATGATTTCAAATGCTTTCCGTACAAGGGCACAACGAGAAACCACCGAAGCTTTGAAACGTAAAGCAGAAATTGAAGATAATCGCTTGATGTTCTACTAAACCATAAATTTTTAGACTCCGCAAGCTATTCAGATAAAAAAGAAAGGTCCTCACGGGCCTTTCTTTTTTTTATGGGAATAATTTCCCCGAATGAATAAAATATCTTTACCTTTATTCTTAAATCCGTAAGTTACAATTCTTGTGGATTTAAGGTTATTCCATAATATATCTATTTATGCTAAAAGATTATTTTCAGGATCTGATATCATTATTTTATCCCAGGATTTGCCTGGCTTGTGGAAACACACTTTATAAAAACGAGCATATGCTCTGTTTTTCCTGTCACTATCACTTACCAAAAACCAATTTTCATCTTCAGGAGGATAATGCGGTTGCCCGTCAGTTCTGGGGTAAGATTAATTTTAGTTCTGCAGCATCTTTATACTATTTCAGCAAAGGGAGCAAGGTTCAGCATCTGGTTCACCAGTTAAAATACAAGGGTTATAAGGAAATAGGTTCTCACATCGGCAATATATACGGCCCTGAACTTAAAAAATCGCCGTTGTTCAGCAGTGTTTCGGCGGTGATTCCGGTTCCGCTGCATCCTAAGAAGGAGGCAATACGCGGATATAATCAGGCCGAATGGTTTGCAATGGGTCTGGCTGAATCTATGAAAATCACCCTTGATATTACCACGCTTCTCAGGGTGCATTCTTCTGAAACCCAAACCCGGAAAACCAGATTCAAGCGATGGGAGAATGTGAAAGAGATATTCCTTCTGAATAATCCGGAACAACTTGCCGGAAAGCATATTCTGCTTGTGGATGATGTAATCACCACAGGCTCAACACTCGAAGCGGCCGGTCATGAGCTGATGAAAATTCCGGATGTGAAAATCAGCGTAGCTTCAATTGCGTGTGCGGTCCGCTGATACAATTGATCTTTGCGTATATTTCAGATGGTGCTCAACTTGAGCATATTGGTTTTGCCGGGCTGTCCGATGGGAATGCTCGAGATGTAAATAATGTAATCTCCCTTACTCACAAATCCGCGCGAAATAAGCGATTTACGCATATCAAACATGGCCGTATCTGTGTTGATAAATCTGGCAAAGTGGGTTCCGGTAACTCCCCACACAAGGCTGAGCGATTTCAATAGTTTTGGGTTGTCAGAAAAGATGAAAATACCGGCAGCGGTTCTGTGGCTAGCTATTCTGAAAGCAGAGTAACCGGTGTTTGTCATGGCAATGAGGGCGCGGGCATTTACCTTGCGGGCAAGATCGCAGGCTGCCATTATGATAGAATCAGAAATGCGCCGCTCCTGATTTTCGAGATGAGAAATATCCTGATAAGCTACTTCGCTGTTCTCTACATCTGAAATAATCCGGCTCATGGTCTCAACCGTCTCCACAGGATAAAGCCCAACGGAGGTTTCTCCGCTCAGCATTAGTGCATCGGCACCATCCATTACCGAGTTGGCAACATCGCTCACCTCGGCACGCGTAGGGCGCATTCCGGTAATCATGCCTTCCATCATCTGAGTAGCCACAATAACGGGTTTTGAAGCGGCAACCGATAAACGCACAAACTTTTTCTGAATTACCGGCACCTGTTCCTGCGGAATTTCAACACCCAGATCACCCCGGGCAATCATAATGGCATCGCTGGCATTGATGATTGCTTCAGCCTGCTGAACAGCTTCCGGCTTCTCTATTTTGGCAATAATGCGGGGAGGATTCTTTACAGAATAAGCTTGTATGCGCTTCCTCAACTGTTCAATATCCGCTGCAGAGCGAACGAACGACAACGCAACCCATTGAATATTACGGGTCATAATAAAATCGAGGTCTTTCAGATCTTTTTCCGATAAACTGGGAAGGCGCAGTACAGTTTTTGGAAGATTAACTCCTTTACGTGATGTAAGCAAACCGCCCTGAACCACTTTTGCAATAACCTGATCGGTTTCGTTGGAAGAAATCACTTTCAACAGCAATTTACCATCATCGATCAATATATCTTCACCTGGCCTAACGTCGAGTGCGAAGCCCTGATAATTCACACTAATGGTTCGGTGAGCACACAATTCATTATGTATGGTAAAGGTAATTTCTTCGCCGGGAATGAGCATCATAGAATCACCGGCAACCTCTCCTGTACGGATTTTGGGCCCCGATAAATCGGCCAGCGTTGCCACATGCATGCCAAGTTCGTCGTTCAGTTTATCAATAAACCCGATGGAAGCTTCGTGAATATCATGAGACCCATGCGAAAAGTTCAATCTGAAAACATTTACACCTGCCAGCATTAGATTTCTGATGCTGACTTCGTTGGCACTTGCCGGCCCGAGGGTGGCTATAATTTTGGTTTTTCGCATTTTGCAATTTATTAGATGTTATTTCAAAAGTCAGATCTATTTTCTTCCAAAATCAGCAGGAATTTCTCCCCACACAGCGGTATCCCATTTTAAAACAGGGTTGTTCCAGCTGTTTCGTTTCAGCCAGTCTTCCGCCCTGCCAAGCATCAACATGAGATCAGCGTTAATGTGATTGGCCTCAAGCTTTGTATTTGCTTTTTTCTTTTTAAGCCAAGCCATTGCAGTTTTTGAGTCGGTATAAATGGGGATATCAATGTTGCGTTGCTTCAGATAGCCAAGCCCATGCACAATGGCCAGAAATTCGCCGATATTTACAGTGCCTTCAGGAAACGGTCCCTGATGAAACAACAGCCTGCCTGTAGAAGTTTCTACGCCCTGATATTCCATTACGCCAGGATTTCCTGAACAAGCTGCATCAACCGAAATGCTGTTCATGATGGGCTGATATGCAGGATCGAAACTCTTTTTAACACTTTTGGCCGCTTTATTAAACGGAGGTACACCTGCACTGAAAGCTTCTCTGGCTTCATTCTCAGTTTCATAGGACTTGAAACGGGCAGTTTCAAACCCTTTGACCTGCTTTTCACAAGCATCCCATGAATGGAAAATACCTGTTTCCCTACCCTTCCACACTACATAAAACTTTGGCTTTTTCCCCATATAAATAATTTGTGATTGTTGTGATGCTGCAAAAGTACGAAGTGATCTTCAATATCTGTATTTTTGTGGCTTAAGCTTTCCGAATCATGAAAATAATGCCACTCATTCTGTTTTTCCTGTTTATTATGACTTCTTCCTGTCAGCGTGGAAAAATTTATCAGGAATATTACAAATTTGACAATTACACCTGGCAAAGATTTGATAAGGTGAAGTTTGAAATACCTGTTGAGGAAGATGGAATTTCCGGCGATATAGTATTCACCGTCAGACACATCACACAATATCCTTATCCTAACCTTCCGATTTATATAATTTTGAATACACCTTCGGGCGAAGAAAGAATCATTGAAAAAGACATCAAGCTTAAGGATCCCGACGGCAAGTTCAAAGGAAGCGTAGCCGGTGATCTTTGGGACTTTGAAGAGGTGTTGTGGCCTTCGTTTTACTTTTCAGAAGCAGGAGTTTACACCATTGAAATTGAAAATCTGATCCCAAAAATGGGCATTGCCGGCCTGATGGATATAGGGATTTATGTAAAAAAACGGGATTAACCCGACGAGAGATTAATGGCTCTTTAAGTCAGTGTTTTCGTTCAGAAACTGAACTGCTTTTTCGCGGTCGGTTCCCAGTTGCTTTTTGAGCATATCGAGGTTGCCAAATTTCTTCTCGTTTCTGATTCTCTTAACCAATTCAACCGTAATGCTTTCATAATAAATATCCCTGTCAAAATCAAAAATATTGGTTTCGATGGTAAGCTTATGTGCATTGATGGTGGGTCGCATCCCGATATTTGTCATGCCATTGAATAATTCACCTTTGTAAACCACTCTTGACGCATAAACACCCATGGCGGGGATAAGCTTGTTGGGATCTTCAATATAAAGATTGGCGGTGGGATAACCGATGAGTTTTCCTATCTGGTTGCCTCTGACCACCTTTCCGCTTATGCTGTAATAACGCCCGAGCAATGCTGAGGCCATCACAGCATCACCTTCCTGCAAAAGCCAGCGTAAAACCGAGGAACTTACATGGTGGTTTCCCAACTCAAGTTCGCCAATTTCCACAACCCTGAAACCGAAATCCTTCCCATAACGATACAGATGCTCAATGCTTCCGCTTCTGTTTTGACCAAAACCATGGTCATAGCCAATTACAATAACTTCCGGTTTAAGCTTTGTGGCTATGTACTCAACAAATTGTGCGGCGCTTATTCCGGCAAATTCCTTTGTGAATGGGATTTCAACAAGGTGGGAAATTCCTGCTTTTCTGAGGGCGTCCCTCTTTTCGTCGCGCGTGCTGAGCAAATAAACGTGGCTTCCCAAAACCATACGGGGATGCGGATGGAAAGTAACCACCACAGAATCACCTCCGGTTTCTGAAGCAAATTGATTAACCGATTTGAGAATTGACTGATGCCCGATGTGTACACCATCGAAAGTGCCAACGGTAATTACCGGGCGGTGAAGCGATAAAGGAATTGAAAGATCAGTAATTATTTCCACTGCTCAGACTCAGGCGTTAATAAATTCCTTTTGCAGTAATAAAGCGGCGATCTGCACGGCATTGGTTGCAGCGCCTTTTCTGAGGTTATCGGCCACAATCCAGAGATTTATGCCATGCTCAACAGAAAAATCACGTCTTACCCGGCCTACAAACACCTCATCGCGGCCTTCCGCATATCTGGGCATCGGATAAACCGCCTTGTCAATATCGTCCTGCAACACAATTCCTTTTGAACTTGAAATAATCCTGAGCAGTTCATCCATTTCGAATGGTTTACCAAACTCAACATTTACCGCTTCGGAATGACCTCCATAAACCGGAACCCTGACTACGGTAGAAGTAATCCTGATTTCGGGAGCCTGCATAATCTTATGCGTTTCTTCTTCAAGCTTCATCTCTTCGGATGTGTAGCCGTTTGGCATAAAAACGCCTCCGTGGGGAAAAATATTAAGATCGATGGGATGAGGATAGACCCTGCTGCCACTGATGCCTTGTCTTTCATTTTCGAGTTGACGCACTGCCTTTGCACCAGTACCGGTTACACTCTGATAGGTGGAAATTACCAGACGTTTAATTCCATATTTACTGTGAAGCGGAGCAAGCACAGCCACCATCTGAATGGTTGAACAATTGGGGTTTGCAATAATTTTATGGCTTCCTGAAATGGCATTTCCGTTTACTTCAGGAACAACCAGAGGGACATTTGCATCTTTTCTCCATGCAGAGGAATTGTCGATAACAAAACAGTTTTGCGCTGCAAAACGCGGAGCCCATTCTCTGGAAATCTCCGCTCCTGCTGAAAAAAGTGCCAGATCAGGCTTTTGCTCCAGGGCTTCAGTAAGGGTGTGGATTTTGTACTTCCGGTTATTAAAAACAACCTCAGTGCCCAACGATTTTTCAGATGCTACCGGAATAAAACCCGAAATTGAGGAAATGGGAATATACTTGCTCTCTTCAAGCACCCGCATCATAACATTTCCAACCAAACCTGTGGCTCCGATTAAGGCTATCTTCATATTCTGTTGATTAATAAGTCAGCTTCCTATCTGATTTTGTGATGATTGGCTCATGCGCACTCTACCTGAAGCCGGGAGGGCAAAAGTACAACTAATTTGCTTTATCAGAATGCAATAATTAAGACGTGCTGAAAAACTACATCAGGAGTTCTTTTAAAAAACCCCCGACGAGGCATACCGAAGCGGGGGTTAATCGAATGTATAGAGGAAATAATATACAGCATAGATCAGTGAATGACTGAAACTGTCAGGAATTGTTTTGTAACCTGAGTTTATTCGCAAACTGCCGCCAGTTACGACTGCTTCTGCTCAAGTTCTGCCAGTATGGCTTTGGTCACATTGTCAGCTCCTTCGGCAATCTGAACAATATCTGCATCGAGCATATAGCATGGTGTGGTAAAAATGGCTTGATGAGGATCGCGTACCACCTGCCCGTGTGAGGTTTTGACATGCTTTGCCCCTGTTTTTTCAATGGCTGCGGCATCATTATCATCATTGCCAAGGGTAACATCAACATTGCCAAGCACTTTGGCAAGCAAAACGGGAGAAATGCAAAGTGCTCCAATGGGTTTACGAAGTGAAATCATATCCTTGATTGCCTTTTCAACTTCTGCATTTACGGTGCAATCCGGCCCGTCAAATGCCCAGGACGACAGGTTTTTGGCAACTCCAAAACCTCCCGGAAAAATCAAAGCATCAAAATCGCGGGCTTTGAAAGTATTCAGGTTGCTGATTTTCCCACGGGCAATTCGTGCCGATTCAACCAGAACATTGCGGGTTTCTAACATCTCATTTCCGGTAAGATGGTTGATTACATGGTGTTGCTGAATGTCGGGGGCGAAAATAGTATAATCCGCACCATTTTTTTTGATCGCCAATAATGTAAGGGTTGCTTCATGGATTTCAGCTCCATCGTAAACTCCGCTTCCTGAAAGGACTACTGCAAACTTTTTCATATGTCGTTGTATTTGGTTACATGCAAGACTTTAGGTGTTTTGGCATACATGGATTAAAATCCGGACATTGTCAGCCATATGGGCAAAAATAGTCATTTGGGAGCAAAGATGGGGAAAGCTTAATTGAAAAAATGTTAAAAAAGTCTGGGAATTGGTTTTATCAGAAATCTGAATTGAAGCATATTACTGACAACCAGGCACAATTCTGCCCCAGGCTGAAATAAAGTTTGATTTAACCACTGAACCATCACTTTTGGGCAGGTTCTGTTAGTCTTGTTTAATTTTCAATTTTCCCCCAGTCAAAAGTCCAGATTGGTTCAAGATCAAGCAAATGTTCCACAAAATAGTTCCATCTCATTTTTGTAAAATACTTCGAATGGGCTCCTTGAAAACCATGACGCTGACTGGGTAAAATGAGCATATCAAATTGCTTGTCAGCCTTTATCAGAGCTTCGGCAAGTTTGAAGGTGGCTGAAGGATTAACATTTTCATCTATACCACCGTGGATTATCAGTAATTTTCCTTTAAGATTACCTGCCATTGTAACGTTCGATTGCAAATGATAGGCAGAATCAACAGGCCAACCCATGTACATTTCTGGCCACCAGGCCTTTTCCATTCTATGGTCATGATCTGCCGCACTCGCTACTGCAACTTTATAAAAATCCGGATAATTCAGCAAAGCACGTCCCGCATCATAACCACCTGCAGAATGACCAAAAATACCTACACGGGTAGTGTCAATCCAACTGTATTGTTTACCCAACTGCTTTATGGCGATAATATGGTCTTCTAAACCACCACCTAAATTTTTATAAGAATAATTGTGAAACTCTTTTGATCTGCCTGCCGAACCAAGACCATCCACAACGATTACAATAAAACCCAATTCAGCAAATGATTGTAAACTAAAAGCTCTGGAAAATTCCTTTGGAAATACTTGCGTATGTGGACCGGTATAGCTCGATTCAATTACTGGATATTTCTTGGCTGGGTCAAAGTTGGTTGGTTTCCACATCGCCCCATAAATGATGGTTTTATTGTCTCGTGCGGTTGCTGTAAATATTTCAGGTGGTGTCCAGCCCTGCAAGAGGTCGATATTCGCTTTCCCCATCTCTGCCAGCATTTTTCCGGTAGAAGCACTTTTTAATACAGTTGTTGTAGGAACATTGACTGTAGAAAAATTATCCACGAAGTATTCTCCATCTGGAGAAATACTAATATCGTGGTGCACGTTTTCAGGAGTGAGAAGTGTCAGGTTTTTCCCATTGAAGGATATACTATATAAAAACTGATAGTAGGGATTAACTCCCTCTTGTTTGCCAGATGCCATGAAAAACACCTTTTTATTTTCTTCATCAATTCTAACAATGCTGTTCACATAATATTCCCCATTTGTTATTGACTTTTCTTTTTTAGTCTCCAAATTCAAGCTATAAAGCTGCCGCCAACCACTTTTCTCTGATAAAAAAAACATTAGGTTGCTTTTTTCAGCAAACTCATGAGTAAAGTTGTCAATATTGGTTATACTGGTTTCTGAGTATAACAGTTCAAGTTGCCCGGTCTCAAGATTGAATGTATGAAAAAAGATATTTTGATATCCCCGGGACATACTTCTTAGAAAAACTTTTCCAGGTGTTTTTGACCAGCTTACATCAATGCTATTGATATGAGTACTTCTTGGCAAGCCTGTTTTAATTTCTTTACCAGATTTAACGTTAAAAAATACTGGTTCAAGATATACCATACCTGTATCGCCGGGTGATCCACGATAGTATGAAAGTAATTTCGGCCTGTACAAGGTGTCTATGCTCCAGTCCAACAGGTACATCTTTTGTGCAGATCTGAAATCGCAAATATTTGCTGAAATCCATTCACTATTTTCGGACCATTCGACACCAAAATGATTCGGCCGATCTCCATTTTCTCCTACAATAATATCACCCCATCCATACCATGTAGCATATTCATATCCTTTTTCTCCCCTGGTACTTAGCTGTTTGACCTCTTCTGTTTCTGTCGACTTAATAAAGAGGTTAAAATTTTTTGCATAAGCAATCCATTTTTTGTCAGGAGAAGGTTTCTCATTCTCATTTGTTTTTTCATCCTTTGGCGGTGTACTCAGGGCATAGGTTTCTGTATTTAAAATAAAACTTCTATTAGCAGTCGCAATTATAAATTCTGCAGGGCCTTTATATTCAATTTTTGTAATCGGAAGGTCATTTGCCTTGATGTCCAATTTTAAAGAATCTGACAATATTTGAGAAAGTTTTTGATGATCAAACAAATCAGACTGAACCTGATCTGGAAACGTTATTTTAAGATACTTTTTGTTGTTAATTGCATGATTCACGTACCACACTCCACTGCTATCCGGAAACCAATTTGGTTGTATGTATGTGTTAAATGCTTTTTTATTGTGATAATTTTCATACATGAACCCAACAGCTCGATTGTAATCGTCTATATTTATTGCCTTTTGAGCTGACACTATGTTTGATTGGAAAGTAAAAAGGACTAAAATTAGTGTTGATAATTTCAGTCTGCTTTTTTTACAAGAATCTAATGTCATAATATGATTGTTTTAATTGAGACTAAATGTTGAGGCTTTGCGCCGGCAGGCATTAAAAATTACCCAATCTTCGCGGTTTACAGAATGCCCGTTAAAAATACAAATTTCCCGGATACCAGAATGTACCTGTTTGGTTAAGGCTTTTGTTGGTTGACGGTTTCCTGCATTTCGGGGAGAGGTTTAAGCCATGAACCTGAATTTCTGCCGAACAGAATCTTCCATCAGGGCGACAAGGCCGGGCGGCAAAGCCCTCAAACTTCAAAATTTCCTCAACAAAATCAACTTATACTCCTCCGCGAAGCGATTCTTTATTAAACTGTCAACCAACGGTTTGGCGATATATTTTTGTTGCCGTTCCGAAAGCCTTCGAAATCAAAGCACTGTCCTGTCAAGTTACACGAATGGTTTTTAGATGCAGAAAGCTTGAATTTTGAACTTCACTCCGCCTGATGCAATACCCTTATCAGCGGTTCGTTGTTATTCAAGACTACTGATGGGTATATACCATACATTTTTTTTTAAGTCAACGCCACCACCCAATTGCTCTTGTACAACTCTATCAATTATATAGATACCTTTTGCAGCCATATTGTAAAAATTATCAATGCCATTATTTGGAAAACCAACTCTTGTTCTGTGAATATTAAATTTATCCGAGAACTCTCTATTAAAGGCCTTTTCTACTCCGTCTTTTCCAATCATAAATCCAAGCAGCCCACCCCAGGTTCCCGCAGGATTATCAGAATCCCAGCCAGCAAGTACTGCAATTTTTATGGTTTCAACTATATCTCCTTCTCCATATAAGAGGCTGATCAAACTTGAAGCAAAATTAATTCCTGCTGCAAAACATCCATTGCAATACCTGTTTTGGGAAGTAATATTGTAGCCATCTGCTTGCGACACCTGATATCTTTGATAAACTTCATCCCTTGTTTGTTCCCAAGGTATATCTGCCAAATATCTGCTTTTAACAAAATCATACATTTTTGATGAATAGGAATTATTGGGTAGTGTTTTTCTTGATTCGTCAGCCATCCAAAGAATATTCTCTTTTTTTGATTTCTTTTTATCTATAGAAGAAGCCAAAGAATGCATAGAAACATAAAACTCTGAGATCCATTGGGCATCGAACCTTGCAGTAGTCTGAATGGGCAGAATTGCCATTTTTAGAGCAAAATCGGGTCTTGCAGGCGCAAAGAGACCGAATATTTCAGTAGTTAGTTGAGCATCAATCATTTCAAACTCAGGATTATTTGTAGTGTCTCCTGTTGCAGGGGGCACCATTCCATTATGCATCAAATCAAAGGCTTTCTGGTTTGATACCCACAGATAATTTTCTTCTTCCTTTTTTATATGTTTCATCCAACCATCCCGGATTTGCTCTCCTGTAAGAATAGATTGCTTATTTAAAATTAAAAGTTCCTGATAAATGTATTCTAAGTCTGTATCATCATCAGATCCCCAGATACTATCTGGTTCTGCGAAAACGAAATCGATGGTAGGGGATAAATTGCTTGGTACGCCTTGTCCCCAAATGCTTGGTTGATCTGGTTTCCCCCAATCGGCACGCGTATAAAATGCACCAGTTTTTATTTCTCCTATTGAGCCAATTTTGTCCATTTCGGTAACCAGCCCTGTCCAGTTTGCAATGCATTGCCCAAGCCAAAATCCATACATTTTATTTAAGTATTCTGACCGAGAAACTACTCTATCACTCTTTTTCTGTCTATATTTTTTGTAGGTCATCTCCGAATCAAAGACGAAATCTTTTTTAGATTGAGCATATAAACCATCATTACATAATACCATTATAATCAATGCAATAGACAGTTGTCTGATGAAGAAAAAGTTTTTCATAGAAGTAGATTTTTTTTGGTTGTAGTTGTTTCTTGTTCTATGGTGTTAATATGATGACCGCAAAGGGCTGAGTTTAGCAGCAGTAAGGGATTTAGAGCTCGAAAACTGTCCACCGACACGAAATTTTATGCGGGGCAGTAGCATGAATACCAACTGAAACACTTATTGATGCCAGACTTTGTTACCGTCTGGGGTTCTGACTTCCTGACTCGTTAACCATTGTCAATATTCCGTTTGTCCACGATCCTTTTATTAATTTATAAGGTACTCCCGATTCCCAAATCGCTTCAATTCCATGCCATTGCCATTTGACTTTCTGGTTTTTGTTACAACTCTTTTAGCAGCGTTTTTGCTTTTTAAAGTTTCAGCCAATTTAATAATTTCCATGATATTGGTCCTGTTTGTGATTTAAGATTTGATAAATTATTTGAGGATACTACCATTAATTCTGCGTCTGAAAGAAAAGTGCATTTTTCGAGAATAGCCCAATCGGATTAAAAGCTGAGGAAACCCAATCAGACCCATATGGTTATTCATTTTATCTCTGACCTGGTTTATCCGACAAGATAAATTAATGTAAGAATGGCTCAAAACCTTTTTAGTTCAAGTTAATGCGAACCGTTGGAAAACTATCCCGATTTTGACCCAATCCAAGAAATTGTTGTTTTGCCTGGTAAAAATGGCCACTAAAGCAGTTTTGTAAACTTGCTTTAGTAATCTCTTTTTTTAACTTTTGGTTGATATAAAATTTTCTAATCACTGTCGTCCACTAAAACTCTGATTTATTAATTTGATTGTCTTAATTATTACAATAAACTATCAACGGCTGCCTCAATAATTTCGGTGAAATTTTGAGAGGTGTCAAAATATTTGATATTCAACTTCTCTGCGGATTTTTTTATTCGCTGACTATAATTTTTCATGTTATTTAAGTGATTGATTATATATTCGTCTGACTCATTACTTAACCAATCACTATCTCCTTCACTAAAATTTTTGATGTCTTTAAATTTTTGATTTATATCGACTTCGCAATATCCAACAAAACATATTTTAATCTTGTTGGGATATTTCTTCAATAATTCATCCAATAATTCCGGCAGCATCGCTTCACCTTCAATAATGTAATCAACACCGCTCCAGATAATATTCTCACAAACTGCTTTAAAAAACTTCCATATTTTTTCTGCTATTTCATCTGGAAATAGTTTGTCGTTTATACCATATTCCGGAATCCCATTTGTAAATCCCATTACAAGCCAGTCGAGTGATAAATAAGAAATTCCAGTTTGCAATTTGATTTTTTTTGCAATCATCGTCTTTCCAGACCTCGATGTTCCGCTAATTAAATACAACATTTTTTTCCTCCTGATATTTTTTAAAAAATTTGTAAAAAGTACTCACGATTTCCGCATCACTCCAATTCATTGTCATTGCCATTTGACTTTTTTGATTTTTCTTGCAACTCGTTTAGCGGCGTTTTTACTTTTTAAAGCATCAGCCAATTTAATAATTTCCATGACATTGGTTTCGTTTGTGTTCAAATAACTTAATATGTTATTTAAGTATTACATCATTAACCCTGCGTCTGAAAGAAAAGTGCATTTTTCGAGAATAGCCTACACGGATTAAAAGCTGAGGAAATCCTGTCAGACCCATATCATTTTTCATTTTATCTCTGACCTGG
>Ga0351880_1061_pt1 | contig 31481 bp, 22 predicted proteins | sample BONcelFGM3001E13_FD_206766 | JGI IMG/M metagenome (GOLD analysis project Ga0351880, IMG submission 206766) | Enriched cells from coal bed in the Powder River Basin, Montana, United States - BONCAT cells FGM rep3 HSBNCT.FGM.300.1.E13 ...
AAGAAGTGCATCCACTGCATCTTCTACATATTTTTTGGATACATCTGCGGCATTTTTGTAGTTGTCATCAATTGCTCCAATATATTTAACGATGTTTTTGGCTCCCTCTTTTTTTAGGATAAAAACGTGTGGGGTCTTGGTTGCTCCGTACTGAGGGAAGATCTTCTGACCATCATCAAAAAGGTAAGGGAAGGTAAACCCTTTCTCTTTAGCCCTCTTAATCATTAACTCAAAGCTATCCTTAGGCTCAAGTGCGGGGTCATTAGGGTTGATTGCAACTACAGGGTATCCCAGCGGAGAATACTTCTTGTCCAGTGCAATGATTCTATCTTCATATGCAATAGAGTATGGGCAATGGTTGCAGGTAAATATTACGATAAACCCTTTTGCATCTTTATGGTTTTCAAGGGAGACCATTTTATTGTCCACTCCCTTAAGTTTGAAGTCTGTGGCAGCATCGCCTACCTTATAACCCTGTGCAGATAGGGTTCCGATTGTAAAGAGGGATATTAGAAGGAGTCCGGCTATTTTTTGTATTGTTTTCATATTCTCAAATAATTTAGTTGTTAATAAAATTTATTTAAAATCTTTATTGCAGATTGTAGCTGTTCATTCTTTAAATTTATAGCTGTTCATTCTTAAAGATTATAATTTCCGGGTTTAAAGATGGAGCTTAATAATACTCTCCAGCTCATCCATACTGAGAGAGTTCTCCACGAATTGCAGGGATTTCCCATTTTTAATAAATAGTGTAGCAGGAATAGATCCACTCCAGGATTTGTCTACACTTGGGATCCATTCGTTCATCTTTTTAATATCGTCAAGCAGATAGTGATCTACGTCCAGCTTTAGTCGTTTTGCGAAATTTTTGACTGTGCCGTTGGCCTTCTCTGCATCATCGAGAGAGACAAGAATCATCTTATATTTTTTGTTCCCTCTGTACTTCCCGTCTACAGCCATAAAATGCGGCAGCTCCTCTACGCAAGGTCTGCACCAGGTTGCCCAGAAGTTAACCACATATAGTGTATCATTCTGTTTAGTGTAAACAGGTATCAGCCCCCCGTAATCTACAACTTTAATAACAGGGTCTGCTATAGAACCCGGGTTAACAGTTGTGGAGTTGCTTTGCTGGCCGTTTACCGTAAAAGAAAAAAGGGTGAGGGTAAACAAAAGAAAATTATATGGTGTAATTAAACTCTTCATCTTGGTCATTTATTATATTAAGTCTTTCTTATGATTTATTATAGTTTGTTTTTTGACTTAATTGATTTTGTATTCGTCACATAAAACACATTTCGGGACATAAAAGTTTACTCATTAGAGAAAACAGATGAGTGCTTTGAGAGATAGTGTAATTAAGGGATACTCTCTTAAGGAGTTGTATCAAAAAAAATTATAACTTTCGGAATAAATTTAAAATGGAGGATTAATTATGTCCGGAAAAAACTTGATACTATGCCTTTCAATGGCATCTATTATTCTGAGTTGCAATTCAAAAGAGAAGAATTTTAAATCTGCTATTGACAGTATTTCTCAAGCAGATCTTAGTAATCATATCTCTATTCTCGCTTCTGACGATTTTCAGGGACGCGCCCCCTCTACCTTAGGTGAGGAGAGGACAATCCAATACCTTGAAGATCAGTTTGCGAAAATTGGATTAAAACCGGGTAACGGAGATAGTTTCTTTCAGGAGGTTTCGCTGGTTAAGATATCTGCAGATAAGCAGATGAAGTTTAATATAAAGTCAAAAAAAAGAGAGTTCAATCTCGTTTTTTCAGAAGAGTTTGTCGGTGGAACGCCACAGCTGAGTGAGCAGGTAAACTTTGATAATTCTGAAATTATTTTTGTGGGATACGGAATTAATGCACCGGAGCATAACTGGAATGATTACCAGGACCTTGATGTAAAAGGCAAAACAGTATTGATGTTGGTTAACGACCCCGGATATGCAACATCGGACTCTACTCTTTTTGAGGGGCGTACTATGACATTTTATGGTAGATGGACATATAAGTTTGAAGAGGCGGCAAGGCAGGGGGCAACAGCTGCAATTATAATTCACGAAACAGGTGCTGCCGCATATCCCTGGGGAGTGGTACAGGGGAGCTGGAACGAATCTAAGTTCTATCTTGCCAATAATATGCTCTCAAAGTCGGATCTCTATTTGCAAAGCTGGGTAACCACTGAGTGCGCAAAGAGCCTCTTTGTGAGCTCAGGGCTTGATTATGACAAAACAATTGCTTCGGCCTCTTTGCGCGGCTTTAAACCAGTAAAGATGAATATGACGGCATCTGCACACATAAATAACAGGGTTGAGTACACAAAGTCTAACAATGTTGCTGCACTATGGCCGGGAAAAAGCAAACAAGATGAGTACCTTATCTACACTGCACACTGGGATCATCTGGGAATAAATCCAATGTTTGGGGAGGATACAATCCTCAATGGAGCTGTTGATAATGCAACCGGAACTGCTGCTCTTCTGGAGATTGCCCAGGCATTTGCCACCCTTGCAAAAACTCAGGATAGATCTATTCTCTTTCTTGCAGTCACCTGTGAGGAGCAGGGTCTTCTCGGGAGTGAGTTCTACACCCTGAATCCACTTTTCCCGCTCGAAAAGACAGTTGGTGTGATAAATATGGATGGGCTCAATATATTAGGCCGGACAAAAGATATGACAATTACCGGAATGGGAAAATCTACTCTGGACGGTTATGCAATTTCTGTTCTCGAAAAACAGGGAAGATATGTCTGTCCCGACCCTACACCCGAGAAAGGTGGCTATTTCCGCTCAGATCACTTCAGTTTTGCAAAGGTTGGAGTTCCAACGCTCTATTTATCAAAAGGTATTGATAATTTAGAGCACGGTAAAGAGTGGGGTCTGGCCCAGAATGAGAGTTGGACAAAAGAGAACTACCATAAACCATCTGACAGTTATGATCCTGCCAGATGGGATTTTCACGGTATGGTAGAGGATGTTAAGGTCTACTTTGAGATAGGTTTTGCTATTGCTTCTGCCAAGTAGACTTTAAAGAGAAAGTTACTCGAAAACGGACTCCAACTTTTGATAAGTTGTGTGCATCTTTTCAATTGCAGCCTCTTTCTTTGAAGCATCTTTACCCGAAAGGGCCTCTTTAACAGAAACGGTAGCTGTGTATAGATCCTTAGAGAGAGTGTAATATTTAGGAGTTTTGTCTTTAAGGCGTTTAATGAGCTTATCTTCCGGATGTTTAGTAACAGCATCTGCCTGAAGGATTAAGTTCTCCATCATTGTTGAAATTGCATCAAAGTTCTTCTCGGGAAGATGTTTGTGGTAAATAACATAAAGAGTTTTATGGTACTCGTCCATCTCTTTATTAAAAGGTCGTACAACTCTGTTCATAGCTTCGTAGGCAGAGTGGAGCTTCTCTGCGGCAAGTAAGAGGGCAGCATCGTCATTACCGGAAGCGGCAGCGTAGTAGTTATCTGCAACCAAGTTAAATTTCTCTAATTCGTTTTTCCAGGCAGCAGCTTTCTCTCTCAAAATTCCGGGAAGCTTTGCACTATTCATTTTTGCCATATTCTCCTTTATTTGAGGAACTAGTGCTTTTAGCGCATTCATATCTTTAGAAGGATATGCTTTGTGCCACATAGGGGCAATTATTGTATGGAATGCAACTAACTCCGGCACACTGGCTGTAATTTCGTGTGTTTCAATTGTGTTTTGCGAAAAAACTAAGCCTGTACTAAGCATTAATACCGACAGGCACAAGATTGACAATATTTTTTTCATAAAAATTTATATTTTGTTTTTGCAAATGTAAGCACAATAAACGTACCACATAATATTTAAGTTAGCCCGGCTTAGATCGCAGGCTTCGGGCCCAGGGAATAATCTCTCTCGGTGCTCTCTCTTTAGCAAGAAGCTCTGTCATATACTTCATATATGGCTCTGTATGTTTATAATAGGCCTTAATGCCTTCGCAGAGGGCAAATTTCCTATCTCCCTCACCGGTAATGAGATGTCTGTGTTTAGGGCACTCTCCACCACAGGCAAAATAGTATTCACAACGAAGACACTCTCGTGAAAGTGTGTTTCTTTTGTTTATTCCGAAGTTTATCTGCCCGGGAGATAATATAATATCCTGTAGTTCATCTCTGTATAGGTTTCCTACGATATGCTCCGGATATACAAAATGGTCGCAGGAGTATACATCTCCATTGTGCTCAACAGCAATATTGTCGCCACAGGTCTCCCGGGTTACGCATACAGAGGGCTCAATCCCAACCCGGGAGGCCAGTGTGAGGTCAAAGAGCTGCACAAAGATTTTCCCAACATCATTAACAACCCACTCGTCAAAGATGTCGGTTAAAAATTTACCATACCCTTCCGGTGACACAGACCATGGAGCCGGTGAAGCACTGCTCTCTAAAAACGGGGAGACAATAATTGGTCTGGTACTCAACTCCGGGTTGGAGCTACTCTCCTGTATGATGTAATCTACGGCAGGAAGAAACTGCATATAGTGTGAACCTATAGACTTTAAAAAGATATAGATAGATTTACCCTTTCCCTCACTTAAGTTACTTACAACAGATAGGGTATTAAACTCAACTTTAAAGCGTTTAAGCAGATCTATACCCTTGATTGTCTTATCAAAGGATGAGAAGCCCTCTCTGTTTATCCGGTTTTCATCGTGTATAGATTTGGGTCCGTCTATGGATACCCCCACCAAAAAATTATATTTTTTAAAAAACCGACACCACTCCTCATTAAGAAGCGTTGCATTTGTCTGGATTGAGTTCTCTATTCGTTTTTTCTGAGGATTGTGTTTAAACTGTAGCTCTACAACTCTCTTATAGAAATCCAATCCGGCCATCAATGGTTCCCCTCCGTGCCATACGAAACTTACAACCGGCACCTGATTACTCTCTATATATTGCCGGATATATCTCTCAAGAAGATCATCCGGGAAAAGCTTTCGCCCCGCTCCGTAGAAACGCTCTTTATCCAGATAGTAGCAATATTTACAATAGAGATTACAGTTGGAGCCTACAGGCTTTGTCATTGCCGTAAACGCTTTTGGCCCCTGTATCTTTATAGCGTCTGAGAGGGTAAGGAACTTTTTTTTCAAATTCGGGTTACAATTAAAAATCCTTATAGAGGAGATATTTTTTTCTCATCTCTTTGTATTGGGTGAGCTCCGGCTCCCAACTTTGCCGAATCTCATCTTCTGTTTTGCCTTCAATTATCTGCTTTTTCAGATGATCTCCACCGGCGAGAAGGTCGAAATAGGGGCGGAAGAACTTATCCTTCCCGGGATAGTTATTGTAGAACTCAATTAACCAGCTCAGGTTAATTCGCCCACTTTCGCGGAAAATATTGACATCATATTCGCGAAGATCAACTCCAAAACACTCTGTGTCCATATGAGGCGGTTTTTTGCTCATACCCTCTATAGAGACGGGTGTAAAAGAGAAGGTATATTTATCTTTAAGCTCCGGGTTGCCAAGCACCTGGAACGGGAACATCGTGCCGCGCCCCTGGCTGATAACTGTTCCTTCGAACAGACATAACGAAGGGTAGAGAAATATCGACTGCATTGTATTTAGGTTGGGAGATGGGTCTACAGCCATTTTGAACGATTTGCCGTGTTCATAATTTGCAACCTCGACAACCTTGAGATTACATTTTACACCATCTTTAAGCCAACCCTCTGCGTTTATCATATTTGCAAACTCTCCAAAGGTGAGCCCGTGTACAATCGGTATCGGGTGCATACCGACAAAAGAGTGAAAAGCAGTGTCTTTGAGGACAGGGCCGTCTACATAAAAATCATTTGGATTGGGGCGATCCAGAACAATAAGTTGTTTCCCGTTTTCTGCACACGCCTCCATAACATAATGCATAGTTGAGAGGTATGTATAGAATCTCACACCCACATCCTGCATATCAAAGATCATAATGTCTACACCTTCAAGATCTTCCGGTTGAGGTTTATAGGACTTTGAACGGTATAGATCAACTACAGGAATCCCGGTTTTTACATCTAAAGAGTCGTATTGGTTACCTCCACGGAATCCGTGTTCCGGACTGAATATCTTAACCACATTAACTCCCATAGAGATAAGTGTATCAAGAATAGGCATCCCACAAATAACGGAGCTGTTGTTTATAGCCAGAGCAACACTCTTCCCCTCAAGTAAAGGGAGGTATGCCTCTGTTCTCTCTGCACCTGGGATAATTTCCGGCAACTCTTTTTTTGCACATCCGGTTAAAACCAGTGCTGCAAAGATTATCATTAAGATTGTTTTGGCAGTTGTTTTCATAGTGGTTGAAGTTTTAAAATTAAGTGTATAAAACGGACCTCAAACAAATATACAAATAAATGAGCATCCCGGCATAATATGAATTTTGTAACTTATATCCATTATTGTGTAATGCATTTAAGAGTCAAAAAATGAAAATTTGCAATGTGATAATGTTATCACGCTAATTTTTATATTATGAACACAACAGAGGCAAAAGGAAACTGGAATGAGATTCTGGGTAAGTTGAAACAGAAATTTGCAATCTTAACCGACGACGACCTGATGTTGGCAGAGGGAAAAGAAGATGAACTCTATGGAAGGCTTCAGAAAAAACTGGGCAAATCTAAAGAGGAGTTGCATAAAATAATTTCAAATCTGTAAAATTGGGTAGCAAATGAAAAATCTGGGATTTATAATCATTCTGGCAGGGTTGGTATTGACAATTTTCTCTGTTGTGACTGTGTTTACAAGAGAGAAAGTTATCGATATCGGGAAAGTAGAGATAACAAGAGACAAACCCCACAACCTCAACATCTCTCCTTTTATTGGAGTAGCTGTAATGGGGGTTGGAGGAGTTTTGCTCTTTTTGTCTAAAAAGGGGGTAAAAGCTTAAAATTTTAAGCTTTTACCTATCCTCTTGATTTAAACGGATATGTCCTTTAGGAAATCCAATACACCGAATATCCTTAGCAGCCATATTATAACAACAATAACGACTACGATATTCAAGATCTTCTTGATTTGCCTGTCCATTGGGATATAGGTATTGACAAGCCATAAAATAATACCTGCAACAATAAGAACAATTAAAATAGTGAGTAATGGCATAATATAAGTTTTTAAATCCTGGATTCTTACTAAAACAAAGTTGACCATCCTTCACTCAAAACTACTTACAAAACTTCTTTTAAAAGTTACATTTTTCCCACATTTATGGTGAGTATATGCTTGCAAGTGTGAATAATGCAACAGTTCTCTAAAAAAGTGTAACAAGATTTTGAAATATGTTCATCACCTTGCAAAAACAGAAAATCAATAATATCATAGAATGAAAAAAACATTAATTATCACATCGGTATTAGCAATTATGTTACTATCGTGTACAAAACAAGAGGAAGTAATTACAAAAAATACAAAGAGTGCACTCTCCGTTAAGGTGGGCATAATAGCAACCAAAGCAATTATTTCCGGAACAATCTTCCCCGACGGATCTAGTATCGGAGTACAGGTACGCAAAGCAGGTCAGTTTAATTATCAAGCCGGTACAATGACAAACATTATGTACACATATACTGCTGCCGGAGCAACCTGGGCAACAGCAACTCCTTTTTATCTGACAAATACACTTGGAGAGGTATATGCATATTACCCTTATGTTTCAGTAGGAGATAACCTCACTGCTTTTACAACAATACCGGTAACAATAGATGCAGCTGCAACTACAGGCACAGAGACTGACTATATGTATGCGACCCCTTTAACAGGCCTAAGCAGTGTAAGCAACGGCGTTGGTAAACAGAATGCGAACCTTGTAATGAACCACGCATTTACCCAGATTTCGTTCTATATCTATAAGAACAACTACTCCGGAACCGGTACTTTAACACAATTTAAGATTGAAGATGCCGTAGCAACAACTTTTGTTAAAACTAGCAGTACTGCTATGACAATGAATATTGAGAACGGTAATCTTCTGGGAGGATCTACAGGTATAATTACCCGGACACTAGCAGCACCAGTTACCTTAACAAGTGTAGCTCCGGATGCAGATATACTTGTGCTGAAAACACAGGTGAATGCAACAACTATACTTGTACCTACAGCTTCAATGGCAATTGGAGATATAAAATTCACCTTTACAATTGACGGTGAAACTTATACTGCAACAAACACAACCGCTATATCGTGGCTTAAGGGGAAACAGTATATCTATACAGCCCGTTTGGATGGAACAGGCCTTGTTATTCTAAGTGCAATCATCACAGATTGGGATACACAACCAGGAGATCTAATAGACATTAAGTAACAATAAAATGAGCAGATTTTTAGTGATTGTGTACATCTTAATTATTGTTGCAGGTTGTAGGAAAAATGAATTTGTATCTGACGACAGATATGCATTACTCAATATTACACCCGTTGTTAACAAAGATGAAGCAACCATTGCTCATCAACAAAGCTATATTGATCTCTTTAAAATTGGCATACAGGTTACAAATTCCAATGGAACGGAGTTGTATTTTCCTTACACAAAGAATCTATTATTAAGTAATAGTGATAAGTGGGTACTCTCTAAACCTGTATGCCTTTCTATTATAAATGCAAAAATTTATGCATACTATCCCTTTACCGAAATTGAAGAAAACCTAACAGGACTAGGTGAAACAGCTATTGTCCGGCTAAATATCCCAAAAGTTCAGGTTATGGCATCACAGAGAGATTATATGTATGCATCCCAAAGCACCTATCTCCCTTCCGGTGGAGGGCCAATTTTTTATGTTAACCCAAATGTAACTCTTCAGCTGAACCACGCCCTCTCTTTAATATCATTTGTGATCTTTAAAGAGGATTTTAGCGGACCCGGTGAGCTTTCAAATATTGAGATATCAGATAATTCAAATCTTTCCGGGCTTACAATAAATGCATTAGCGGGAGACAAACTATCTATGAGATTGGCAGATGGGACAATAATAAACGGAAATGCATCTTCTAATATCTCTGTAAACTCAGTTGAAAACTCGATAACCGAAACTATTGACCCGGGAGTGGATGAAGTACAGCTAAAAACTATGGTAAATGGATATATGTATGTTGTACCTTCTGTTTTTTCTGACAGAGGCAATGTTCAGTTTTCACTTACAATTGATAATAAAGTTTATACAATATCCCACACCGGAGAGGGTGAACTGGAGTGGATAAAGGGATATCAGTATATATACAAGTTAAGATTGACGGCCACAGCTCTTACAATTGTGGGTATAATCATTACGGATTGGGATGTTAACTACTCAGGGGAGATTATTTTAAAATAGATTCCCTATAAAAAGATAAATATGAATAGATACTTATATATACTTTACTTTGCAGCCCTCTTCTTTACCTCCTGTTTACGGGAAGATATACCGGTTAAAGAAGGGGATCAAAGTGGGGAAATCATCAGAATAAGCGGTGCATACACCGCCCCTCAAACCAAGACATCCCTTAACGGACTGGTAACCAGTTGGGGAAATTTGGACAAAACAGGTATCTATTGTGCACAGGCGAAGAATCCCGGAGGAGTTGTAGGGGTAAAAAATGCAGAGTTTACGGCATTAACACAAACGACTAGCTCCTTTTTTGACGGGACAATATTCTGGGGGGCAGGAGTTCACCAGTTCTATTCCTACTACCCGTACAGTGCAGCAAACTCCTTAAAGGAGGCCACAGAGATACCCATAACTCTTCCTGCCACTCAATCTCAGGCAGGTGGTACATATTCTCATATTGGAGATATAGATTTTCTGGTATCAACACCAAAGAGTTTTAATCCACTAACCGAAGGGGCGGCAACTCCGGTCAATCTTGTTTATAATCACGTTTTCTCAATGATTGAGTTCAAAGTGTTAATTCCACAGGGGACAACCAAATTCAATAAAATTGAGATTACCACCTCTTCTGCTGCCAACCTATCATTATCTTCCGGAATCATAGATTTAACTCAATCCAAACCGGAGGGGGATGCCATATATACAATAACCGGAGTCTCGGGTTTGGCTAGCTCAACGCTCAATATTACAGGAGATTGCATCATAACCAACGACCCGGCAACATCTGCCGGAGCAATGCTTATGGTTATCCCCGGAGATCATACAGGAGGCACTTTCACTGTTAATGCCTATACCGACCTTGGGGTAACTACCGTAATCCGGGACGGAATTAATATAAAAAGGAATAATAAATATAACCTCACAATCATTATCCCATTTATCGATCTTAAAACCGCCAAAAGGTTCGGAATTCTTTCAGGAGTAGGGATAAGCAGTTCCGGAGCGAGTATCATTAATGATATGGATGTTGGAATAAGCCCCGGATTACTTGCCGCTATTACAGGATTTCCTCCGGCAACTGTCGTGAATGGTGCAATCTATGCTCCGGACGATATTGCCCCGGGAACAGCAGCGATGCTAACACAGGCAAAAGCAGATCTCACGAGTGCATATCTGGCTGCAGAGGCTGCAATTAGTCCTGTTCCTGCAATAGTTTCCGGAGATATTGGTGGAGCTACCCTTACACCCGGGATTTATAAATCCTTATCAACTCTATTGGTTCAATCCGGCAATCTTACTCTTGACGCCCAGGGAAATACCAACGCCTTCTGGGTTTTCCAGGTTGCAGATGAATTGACCACAGTTGGTGGGGCAGGAGGTAATATTTTACTTACCAATGGAGCAAAAGCAGAGAATATATTCTGGCAGGTTGGAATTTCTGCAACTATCGGTGATAACACCTCTTTCAAAGGTAACATCCTTGCCCTTACTTCAATAACACTGAATACCGGAGCAACTGTAGAGGGTAGAGTGCTTGCAAGAAATGGTGCAGTTGTACTGACAAGTACAAATATAATCACCAAGCCTCAGTAGATATTGAGGTTAAAATACTTGAAGTCAATTCCCAACAGAAGGAATCAACTCCAAAACGGGATATATCGGTTCACAGAACCCAAATTTCCGGTATAGTTTTTCGCCCTCTTTAGTGGTATGCAACGATATTTTGCTTATACCCCGATTGTGGGCTTCATCAATCAACCTCTCCAGAATTAGAGCAGATACACCATTTCTTCTTGCCGAAGGGATAGTGTACATATTTAGGATGTCCCCTTCTAAATAAAAAGGTTTATTGAAATCTCCGGGAATCTTCTTTACCACCATAGCCCCAAAACTGATAATCTCCTCCTTATATACCGCCATAAAGGCGAAAAAGCGCTGCTCTGCCAAAGCCTGCTCAAAAAAAGCGTTCAGCTCTTTGCTTAGGTTCGACTGATATTCAAGCGTTTGCTCTCCCTGGAGCTCGGTTAGATAGGCCATCCTGTATTTGGTAAGCAGCTCTACCTCATTTGCCCCGATCTGCTTTATCTCTATAACCGATAGATCGATTTTCATATAATTGAGTTTAATACCATAAAGGTAAATCAAATTGAGATAGACAAAAAATATTATGTGGTTACATCTGTTTGAATATATGGGAATCGGGTCAGATACTTTCCTACGGTAAGTCTTGCAATCAGGTAACTGATTGTTGACTCTGCCCCCTGATTCAAATTTACGTGACTCTCTTCAAGACCGTCGTAACACCCTCCTGTGCAAGGGTTATAAACAATCTGATTTAAGCGATTCTCGCCAAGAAACCAGTTAAATGCAATAGAGAGCTTTTTTAAATACTCCTCCTCTTTAAACTGGTCGTAGAATGTGCTTAAAGCCATTATTGTATATGCAACATCAATAGGCTGCTCTCCGAACCCCACGACAGATTCACCTTTTTTAAGCCAATTTTTATTTGATATAACCACAATACCGCTTTTCTTAAAAGTCTTGGAAAGTAGAAATTTAAATGACTTTATCGATATTGTCTTATACTCTTGCTCATCTGTAGCAAGCCAGGCATATAACATACCTTCCGGAAGGGAGCTGTTGGCATATGTAAGATAACTCTCAAACCAGGTCCAATCTTTGGAGGATTCGTGTTTAAACATCTCAGAAAGCCTATTTGCAAGAGTTTTTATTGTTTTAATATTACTCTTGGAAGGTGAGTGGGTGTTGTAAAAATAGAGCCCCTTGATTGCAAAAGCCATCGCTCTGCTGGAGTAGATATCTTTGATATTGGGAATAACCCGTTTCATTATTTTAACAGCTTTTGCCACTAAATTTGCCGGAAGAGTGGAGCTTACCGAGATAAAGTATCCCAATGCCCAGACGGCTCTTCCATTGGCATCATCCAGATTTACACTATTCTGCTCTGTAAAGTGGCTCTCTTGATCTACATAGTTGAGAAAGGTTCCGGATGGCTGTTGGCAGAAGTCAATGAAATTCAGATATGTTTTAATAAGATCTACATCCTGAGGGTCTGAAGTGAGTTTGTAGTGCATACAAATCGCTATGAGAGCTCTTGCATTATCGTCAAGAGTATATCCCGAGCCAAGATCCGGTTGGTTTGTTTTGGAAAATTGGATGATTCCAGTATCTGTTGTCATCTCGTTGATATGGCTCAAATTTATTGAGGGTAAGTTGTATTTAAGAGGAATATCCTCTTGAATAACTTTTTTAAATAGCTCTGCGTGAGCAATTGCAGAATTTTCCCACGCTGTTGATACAATCTTCTCAAGGGCGTTTGAACTCATACTCAATCTTAGTGGTTCATCACTTAATAGCTTTATAACGCCATCTGCAAGCTGGATAGAACTTCCAAAATCAATAATAATTCCGGTATCCTTGTTCATCACCTCAGTTGCGTGAGGTATAGGGGTTGATATAATAGGGCAGGCACAACTCATTGCGTAGGCAAATGTACCACTCACAGCTTGGAAAGGGTTGTTGGTTGTAAAGAGGTATATGTCTGTAAGTTGTAAATAATCAAGCAGCTCAGGAAGAGCCATAAAGCTGTTAATAAACCGAACGTGTTTTCCCATCTTTAATTTTGACACCTTTGTTTCGAGCATCTCCCGGTATCTCTCCCCCTCAGATTTTATAATTGTGGGATGTGTTTTACCAATAATAATAAAGATGACCTGTGGGTATCTCTTTACAATAGCAGGAAGAGCATCCAGGGTTGTCTCAATGCTCTTGCCGGAGCTGAGCAGACCAAAGGTTGTAAGAACCCTCTTTCCTTTCAATTTATACTTACTTTTAAGAAAATCTCTGTCTGAGTGAAGTACCAGGTGTGTGCCGTGGGGTATCACAGAGATTTTACTCTTATTAGTATCGTACTCGTTAGTGAGAATTCTTGCAGAGTTGTTTGTCATAACTATAACAGCGCTCACAGATTCGATTATGTTCCTGACTTTAATTCTCAGGAAGCTGTCCGGGTTAGGAATAACTGTGTGGAAAACCAGAATAATCGGTTTTAAAAGAGTCAAAAGAAATCTCTGAAAGAGATCGTTCTCATTTTCGAACAGACCAAACTCGTGTTGAATCAGAATCCCTTTAATAAGTTCATTGTTGTTAATAAAATCTGCAAGTTTTAAATAATCTTTGGATTCGGAGGTGTTAAGAATGTAATCTACTTCGTCGGGATAACTGTGCTTTTCAGTTGGAGTTTCAAGGGCACAGATCTTTATTGTGAAAGAGCTGCCAAATTTATTAGTTATTGCAGTTATCAGATCTTGAGAGTAGGTTGCAATTCCGCAAACTCTCGGCGGGTATGATGTCAAAACAAGAATCTCAGGTACCACTCCTTTTAATTTTTCTGCCTCATCTTTTTTGTTGCTCAACTCTTTCAATAGAGATGGCAGATTTAAAGATGCACAAGCAATCTGCTCATCTGCAGCACCGTAATAGATAAATAGTGTGTCGCCAAACAGAGCAGTACCGGTAGGGAAGACAACATTATTGACCTCTCCTCTTAACTCCCAGTCATATTCCGGCGAAAACAGTGCATTTGGCAGGCGTGATATCACTTTTGTAGGATCATCTATATCCAGAAGCGCTGCACAAGCAGAGTAAACCAACCCTCTTTGGGTTTTCTCCACCCCGTGATAAATGAGAAGCCAACCTGCATCTGTTTCAATAGGAGGGCACCCTCCTCCAATGTAGGAGTATTCGTGAGAATAGACCGGATCGAGAACGATATAGTTATGGAAATTTTGAAAATAATCCCTCCAGAAGTCCACTGTCAACTCATCCAGGCTGTTTACACTTACAATCTGGATTCCGGGCCTAATTCTGTGAAGAAAGACAAATTTACCGGCTATTTTTCTCGGGAAAAAGATAACATTTTTATCCCATAACATCATCTTCCTTTCGGGGTCTGCCTCCTGGTAATAGAATTTATGGTTGCGATAGTATTTTATATTTATGTTACCTACATTTTCTGCAATATCAACAAACTCTGAGTATGTTATGGGAGGGACTATTATGCCCTTTTTTGTAAAATTCAAAAGATCTGCAGATGTTGCCAGTGCCCCACGGGCATTGATGCCATCGTATGCAGTGTATGTCATATAGTAGGTGTTTTCAATTGACACTATGCGTGCATCTTCAACCCCGTGTGCTTCATAATCAAACTCCGATGCCATTATAGGCCTCTCCCACCTCTCGACTAATGTCAGCGGGCCATCAAACCTGCAGTAGCCAATAGAGGAGTAATTTCCATTCCTAACAGCCCGGTAGAACATATGAACACTATCCCCGACGCGTATCACTGCAGGGTTAAGTACACCTTCGTTCTCAAACTCATTGGAGCTCTTCTCCAGAACTATTCCCTCTTTCTTTACTACAACCATTTTGTTTGCTTTATAATGAATATTATTGATGATACTTATCACATAAAGTTCACAATTTATTAAAGGAAAAACTTACATAATTCCGCTGCAATCATATATTATTCTCACATTCTATTTTAAATTTCCCATTTTGTTTTCAGGGAAATATAACTATTTGTACAATTTGCTAACTTTGTTCAAAAGAGAATAATAGATGGATACATTTAAAATATTTATTGTAGAAGATGATATATGGTATTCAAACCTGCTTTATAAACATCTCTCGCTTAATCCCGATTTTGAAATAGAGAAGTTCAGTAACGGAAAAGAGTGTTTAAGCAATATCTATAAAAAACCAGATCTCATTACAATTGATTTCTCGCTGCCGGATATGAACGGTAAAGAGTTGTACAAGAAAATAAGAGAGACAAACGATGATATTTCGGCAATTATAATCTCCGGGCAGGAGGATATTAACACCGTTGTAGAGCTGCTCAAAGAGGGGGTTTTTGATTATATCGTTAAGAACGAAGAGACTGCAGAGAGGTTATGGAATTCAATTCGACTCTTAAGAGAAAATCTCAACCTGCGGAAACAGAATGAAAATTTAAAAAAGGCTGTCGGAGTAAAATATGACTTTAAAAAAGTTATAATTGGAGAGAGTGCTTCGCTTAAGGAGATATTCTCTTTGATGGAGAAGGCGTCGGAATCTTCCATTACAGTTTCGGTTACCGGAGAGACCGGCACAGGTAAAGAGATGGTTGCAAAGGCAATACATTATAATTCGGAAAGAAGCGGTTACCCTTTTATAGCTGTAAATCTTGGAGCTATACCAAAAGACCTTATTGAAAGCGAGCTGTTTGGGTATGAAAAGGGTGCGTTTACCGGAGCTCACATAAGAAAATCCGGTATTTTTGAAGATGCTCATAACGGCACTCTCTTTTTGGATGAAATTGCAGAGATGGAACTTAATATCCAGAGCAAATTTCTAAGGGTAATTCAGGAAAAAGAGATCAGACGAATCGGGGGTAATCAGGTTATTAAAATTGATGTCAGGCTCATAACCGCCACCCACAAAAATCTTTCAGAAGAGGTGAAGAGTGGTAATTTTCGGGCAGACCTCTATTACCGCTTGATGGGGCTGCCAATTCATCTGCCCCCATTAAGAGAGAGAGGGGGTGATGTCTTAATCTTGACGAAACACTTTATTGATCAATATTCTAGAGAGAACAGAAGAAAAGTACCGATGCTATCTGCCGAAGCTGCAGATAAGCTTTTAGGCTACCCCTATCCCGGAAATATAAGGGAGCTAAAGGCAATAGTTGAATTGGCAATTATACTCTGTAGTAATGACCAAATAGAGAGAACAGATATCAGATTTAATCCTGCAGGAGTATCTGCATCTATGGACATAGACGATATAAAAAGCCTTGACGACTACATTCTTGAAGTTGTTAAAAGGTCACTTATTCAAAACAACAATAACCCAACTATCGTCTCAAAGAAATTGGGAATAAGCCGGGCTACAATCTACAGGTATATAAAAGAGATTGAGAAGAGTAGCAAATAGAGTTTTATAATAATAAGAGAAGCTGTCAAATTTTGTTTTGACAGCTTCTAAAAATATTTGTGTCTAAAAGTTTAGAATCCCGATACTGTGGCGTGAGCAACTATATAAATCTGGCCACTCAATCCGGTAACATTGTATGAATGAGATGAAGAGTCCAGGGTTGAATCTACATTTGGATACTGACCCGGAGCTGTCACATATTTCTCCTGTTTGTTTACCGGAAGAACACTGTTCCCTGCATATAGATGAGCCTCTTTTAATTTATACGGGAAGTTAAGATTATATGATACAAGAGCGCTGCTTCCGTTGTATACTACTGTAAGTACACCTACTGCTTTACCCTTTGAGATGTCGTTATTTCCTGCTCCTGCATAAATTGTGAAGTTGTAAGTTCCTGCAGAGAGAGGTCCGTTGCTCCATCCCCATCTCTCATTATTGCCTGTGATAGATTCAAATGTAGATGAGTATGTTGGAGAGTAGGCAAAAGCTGTCTCTGTATTTGAAACCTCCGGCTCTTTTACTACATCTTTTGAAAGTGTAATGCTAAAGTAGGTTGCCCAATTACCTTTGGAAACAATTCTCAGACCACTGCCCCAGGCTGTTTCACTTTGGTAAGTTGTGCCGTTAAGTTTCTTTACTGTTGCGTGTGCTGCTACATAGTAGTTTACGGGAACATCTCCGGGAACATAATTCAGATACGAGAATGGAATAACGATTGAGTATTCATTGGATCCGTTAAAACTTCCTGTCTTGAAAGGGAACTGACCAATAACCGGGTTGCCCGCCTTATTAGCTGGTAATGTAGATAGAGAACTACCTATCCATAAAGCAACATCAGAAATCTCCCAACCGTTGGTTAGGGTGTATGTAGCTTTAAGTGCGTCTTTAATGTTGTTATTGTCTGTGTCTATCTCATTAAAAGATATGGTACCAACATTTATGGTTTGTCCTGCATAGAGGATTACCGAATTCTCCTGCATACCGGTAATAGTTACTGCCTCTGCAGCGGTTACTAAAACTTCATTTTGATTTGAAACAGAAAGATCTGCAAAAGCAGAATCTTTGTTACACGAAATTGCTGTGATCGAAAGAGCACCAATTAGAATTGCCGATAGTATTTTATTTGTTTTCATTTTTGTTCGTTTATAGTGATTATTAAATTTTGTTTGACTACTATAAACCCAATAATGTGCCACAAATCCTAACTGGCTATTTATATACAACTTACATATTTGACGCAAACATTTTTATCTCAAAATAATACAGAAACTGTCTCAAAATGATACAGTCATAAACTCTTTTTAAAATTTTTCTAACTCAACTTTCAGCTCTTTAACCAATATCGGAAACCACTTTTTAAAGGAGATAAACTTCATATTCAATTCTGATGTAGCCTTCCCATCTTTTGATATCTTTTCAATATCAATAATCTCTTCTGTGCATTTAGATACGGCAACAAGTGTAATACCCGATTTAAGTTTATGAGCACAAGCTTTTAAAGATTGAAGATCGCCGGCATCAAAAGCGTCGGATGCATCATTTAAGTAGCCGGGAAAGATCTCCACAAAAGATTTCAGCATCTCTATCATTAGCTCTCTATTACCGCCTGTTACTCTTTTAAGTTTTTCAAGATCACAATAGAGTGGAGGCTCTTCAACGAAAAGATTCTCAAGCTCATCTATGTTTACCTCAGTTTCGTCTGTTTGATGATAGCGGAAAACATCTGTATCCTTTAGTCCGGAACCGGTAAGAACAAGAATAACCTTTGCCCCTGGTTCAATTAATCCACGCTCTTTAAGTTTTTTAACAGCACAAAGAGATGTTGCCGATGCCGGTTCTACAAAATAGCCCGACTCTGCAAATCTCCTTTGAGACTCTATTATCTCCTCCTCCAAAACACTCTCTGCCAGCCAACCATACCGGTATGCTTTATCTATTATCTCATCTCCACCCTGAGGGTTACCGGATGTTATAGCCTCTGCAACTGTATGAAAATCTGTAAACGGAATAACATTTTTCAACCCCTTTTTTATTGCAGATACAATAGGGCTGTTGTTTTGGGCCTGAACAATAATCATTTTGGGCAATTTACCTGTAACTCCGGCTTCGAACAGCTCTTTGTAACCTTTAAAAATACCCCGGATATGGCCACAGGCAGATGTTGGAACTGCTATATAATCCGGAACGGAGCCGAACTCTGCTCCCATCTGCTCGAAAAGTTCAAATGCTGTAAGTTTATACCCCTCCGTTCTAATGGGACCATTCCCGGAGACAATTCTAAGGTTAAGTCGTGAAGATAGGGATAATACCTTTTTTTTCATTTGAGAGTAGTCCGGAGAGTGAATTTTAATAACTCTTGCGCCGTGAATTCCCATTGCTTTAATCTTCTCGTGCGGAGTATAATGGGGGACAAAGACAATAACTTTAATACCCGATTTCGCACCGTATGCGGCAATAGAGTTACCCATATTTCCGGTAGAGATTGTTGCCGTAACCTTCTCTCCCATCTCTACAGCCATCGCGATGCAGGCAAGAGAGCCTCTGTCTTTGAAACTCCAGGTAGGATTCTGGGTCTCGTTCTTTAAAAACAAGCTACAGATGCCGGTGTACTCTTTAAGTTTGCTGCCTGCTTCAATAAGAGGAGTGTTCCCCTCGCCTAATGTAAGGATAGACAAATCTGTCTCAAAAGGGATAAAATCTGTGAATCTCTCATAGAGAGTTCTCCCAGGCCTTAACTTTGGTGTTGCAGAGTCTTTCTGAATAACCTCAAGAGACTCTCCGTCCAATGTGAACTCCTCTAACATTTCAGCCGGAAACTCTCTTCCGGTTATTGTGGATTTGAGCAATACCCCTTTTTTCATTTTTATATAATTGAGATTTAACTTTAAAGGTAAAGATTTTGGTTAATTTTAACAACCTGTGTTTTGGCATTTTTTACTAAATTTGTCTCTTAAAATAGATATATGAAAAGAGTTCTGATTTTATTGGTAGTAAGTATCTTCTCTCTTTCACTACTTGGACAATCCAGTGAAGAGAAAGCCGGGTTAATACTTACCCTGGTTAAAAGAGGGGGATCGCTACCGGCTCTCTATACAAAATATTACAAGGTTAAGGCCTGGTCTGCAAAACAGAGTATGCCAATTCCAAAGGGATACGAAACCTGGACACTCTCAAATTTTCAGGCGGCAATGGATGTTTCAACCAAAAAGCCGATAGATTGGGGAGTAAACGGAGATAGGTTTGTGGTCGTGAATGTGGTTCCGGATCTCAACAACCGACCAAACCGCGTAACGGATGATATGGCAGGCACCAACCATTCCCTCACATTTACCCTGGAGCTATATGAGTATGACGGCAGATTTGTTAAAACAATATCGAAGTGGGGCTATCTGCTTGGGTCGGGTTACCAAGGTGTGGTTTATGTCCAGCAAGGTATCTATCCCACATTTTTATCTAGTGTTGTTGTAGAGAAAGGAGGGTCTTTAACATACCAGGTATATAACCCCACAGAGACCCGCCTGTCAAATCTGGTGGATGAGGCAGATTTAAAACGAGCTTTCAGAGATTTGAAGGTAGATTTGCCGGACAATATTCCCTTACAACTATCCTGCACCTTTCCTCCCAAACCTGTTTTTGACGCCGCAAAAACTGCAGTACTCGAAAAGATGAAGCAGGAGTCTCCCTTCTTACAGGCAAAGTTTTATCAAAAAGGTGTCTATGACGCCGGGAAGAGAGATTTCCCGAAACCAAACCAAAGATGGAGTTTCTGGAATATGTTTATTGCAAGTGAAATTACAAACAGGTGTCCTATTGACTGGGGTCCCAATGGAGATCGCTATCTTCAGTTTGATGCAGAGTTTGAAGGTAACAGAAACTACTCTGCCCTGGAAGATGATCTCTACTCCACCGGAAAACGATTCCTCTTCCCGTTAAGGCTATATGAGAGTGATGGAAGATTTGTAAAGACTGTCTCAAGTTTTGGCAACTTCTTTGGCTTTGGAGAGGGATCATTTGTCTTTATGCAAGATGCAAAGAATGAGATAGCCTCACTATTCACCAAGCTTCCGGTTGAGATTGACAAACCATTTTCATATAAAGTGGATAGAAGAACAGTTACTAAAATCTCTGAATTACTTACTTTTAAGCCGGTTCTGTAGTTTTTTAATCTCCTGACTCAACATAACATCTATAATTCAAAGCTTCAGGTTCGGCTGCTGCGGCAATTTACGCCTATTGGGTTTCAGATTTTCTACATAAGAACAAAAAGGACTCGACTACTCAAGCCTAATGAGGTGTCAAAATAAGTATAAAAAATACTCTTATTTTGCATTGTGCTTATAATTCGCAAATAAACAGATTGTTAAAAGTAGAAAATATGATATTATTTCTACAAAATGAGCAATACAAAAAACTTATTCTGCTTGCAGACGAAGAATCTCTTATTCTACCAGATTGTCCTTACATTCGCTAATTGTTACGTCCCCGACTAAATCTTAACGACATAGCTAAACCGTTCCGAGTTTCAAATGTCAACCGACATTATCTACACAGCTTGTTAACGGCTTTCTGACTCCTTTAAAATTTTATCATAGTCGCTTAAAGCTAGTTTTATACTAGAAATAACAATTTCAGGATCATCAGTTTGCATCATATGCCCTGAACTTGAACTATAAAAAAATCGTCCATATTTTAGTGGATACAAAAGCTCCATCCATCGTTTAATTTGTATATTGCTATTAATTCTCCACATTTTTTCTCTGTCATAGATAGTGGGTGGTTCGGAGTTGGCAAAACCGCCTGCCTTTATAAAATGAACAGGTACGTTTGGTAACGGGTTTTTATCGCACTCAGCAAAATCGGTTTTTGTTAATTGGCGTAATATCTTTACCTCTTCCACGTAGTATTTAGGCATTTCTGCATATAGTTTTTCGGTGAAATTTTTATAAGGCTGCCCAAATATCGAGTCGATTTGATGCTGGGTCAAGCCAATTTCTAGGTAGGGCAAATCGCCCATTCCTTTTTTTTTCGTAAAATCAACAGGATCAACAAAAACAAGTCCGGCTATTTCGTTGGGATAATATGAAGCAAAACTTCGGATATAGGCTCCACCAAACGAATGCGATACTAACAAATAAGGCGGCTTAAGTCCTTTTTTGATTAACATTTCTCTTAGATTTTCAACTATATGTTTCATGGTTGGAGGCAAGCTGTCGTCTTCCGATTCGCCAATTCGGGGACGGTTATAGGCAAAAACAGTATGTGTTTTAGAAAATTCATCAATTATCAATGCCCATCTTGTATAGTTATCGGCCATTCCGTTTTCAAAAACAATAACGGGTTTGCCTGATTGATTATTTTGCATACCGGCTACAAAAACTTCAATCTTATGCTTATCTAAAGTAACAAAATCCAAATTGGCATAAGCCTTGTCTTTATTTGCTTTCACTACTTTGATAAGTTCTGTCCATCTACTGTCTGAATGTAAGGATTTTAAATCGGGGTCAGTTGTGATATGCCCATAATTGGTATAATTCATATAAGATGCAATATGAATTAAATTTATAAATGCGCTGTCGGGTTTGTTTGCCAAGGCATACGAACAAGCAGAATTATAACGTTGGTTCATCGTGATTTTCGCATCAGGGACTTTAAACGCTTCCGAAAATGCGAAAGATGAATTCTTGAAATCGTTTGCACGATAGAGTGAGTCAGCCTTGCGGATATATGAATCGTAATTTTGTAACTTGCTCTGAGCCATAATTGATATGGCAGAGATTAGGAGAACTAAAAGTGTTGTTGTTTTTTTCATCCTTATAAAATTATCAGATTTATTCACTTTGCTTGTATTCTATTGTTTGATTAAAAGTCATTAAAACACGTCTGGTGATGGCTCCTCGGGAGTTTGATAAAAACTTGAAACGGATATCGATAGTGAAATGCATTTTCTATGCCATACAGCCTAAATAGATGAACCCTAACTGACTTATTTTCAATTAGGGTTATTTTGTTTCAATACACGTAAGAGGACAATTTTCTGAACTTTTTGTAAAGGAATAGGAATATATTTAAAATTTGGATTAAAAAATTTATTTAAACTAATAAAAATAGTTTGCAAACTAAAAAAATTAGTTTAAATTTGTCTCAGGTTAAATCCAAACACAATCCACAATGATAAAACTCACTGCCAAAGAGGATGAAATAATGGCTTTTTTTTGGGAAAAAGGAGCTATGCATGTAAAGGATCTTATTGAACTATATCCGGATCCTAAACCTCATTTCAACACAATTTCAACTATGGTCAGAGCGCTTGAAGCTAAAGGTTTACTGGCGCATAATAAATTCGGCTACACGTATCAGTATTATCCTGTTATCACTCCCGGAGAATTTGGTGAAGGCAAGATTAGCGGAGCAATAAACAAGTATTTTGAGAACTCATACCTGGATGTTGTATCGACTTTTGTAAAGAGAGATAAGATTCAACTTGAGGAGTTAAAAAAGTTAATAGAAGAGATTGAGAATGCAAAAAAGAATATGAAATGACACTATTACTTTTATATCTACTAAAGGTTAGTGTGTGTATTGCAGCATTCTATCTTGTATATACAGTAACACTTTCAAGGGAGACATTTTTCAGGCTTAATCGTTTTGTTCTTCTTTTGGCTATCATTTTGTCGATAATCTTACCTGTATGGACATTAACAATTACCAAAGAGAATATTACCTCGCCGGAAATAAGGCAAGAGGCTTTTGTGGGAGAATTATCCTCACAACAAATATTAAGTTCAGATAAAGTCAGTTACGGATGGAAAGAGACAATTCCAATCGTAATTCTTTCTATATATTTTGCGGGAGCCTTGATTTTACTTTTTAAATACCTATATGGAATACTGCAGATTATTAGGATAATAAAAAATTCCAGAAAAGAGATCTTTTCCAATATCAAACTATACATTTTCCAGAAATCCGTAATTCCATTTAGTTGGTTCAGAAACATAATAATTTCTGAAGAAGACTACATTTCAGTCAAAGAGATAATAATTGAACATGAAAAAGCTCATATTAGGTTAAAGCACAGCTATGACTTGTCGTTTATCAATACTATAGCCGTTTTTCAATGGTTTAATCCCATATTCTGGCTTTTACGAAAAGAGCTTATTACAATTCACGAATATCAGGCCGATAATCGTGTACTCAAAAATGGCATCGATGCAAGAAAATATCAATATTTACTAATCTCTAAAGGTACCGTACAGAGTTTTTCCATACCGGTGGTGAATCACTTATGTAGCGGGAACTTTAAAAAAAGAATTAAGATGATGCTTAAAGATCAATCAAATCCTAATAAAGCAATTAAGGTTTTATTTTTAATCCCATTGCTTGCAATTGCTGTAGCAGTATTTGCCAAAACAGAGTACGTGATATCTCCTCCGGATGTATCATTGTCAAACGAAAACGTGATATCTCCCCCTGATGTGTCATTATCAAATGAAATCGTGACTTCAACTCCGAATGTGTCATCAACATCTGAATCAATAAAAGAACCGCAAAGAGACACAAAAGTAAACAGAGACCAGATTGTGCCTGTAACAATAATGAAGAACGGCACATATAGTTTGGGTCAATGGTCCTCTTATTCAAGTAATAAAAACATTAATGAGGCAAACCGGGATAACATCGATCAAGTGATAAAAGATATTGTCTCAAAAATGAAATATCCCAAAGATTCTATTCATTTTTTCATCAAGTTTGAGGAGGGTGATTCGCGTACAGTAAATTCAGATCATCTAAAATCACTTCTGGATGCCTTAAAGAACAATGGAATAAAAAGTATCTCATCTGAAAATAAATCTAATGAATATATGCAACTGAAAAAGGGGGTATTATCTGTGAAAATTAACGATGCAGGACTCTTTTTGGTTAATAATGAATTTGTTAGAAATAGTAATGAGGTGGAGTATTTACTAAAAAAGCATATAGAAAAACTTAAATCTGCTTCAAATGAACCAATTATAGCTGAGGTACAAACATCAGATAAGACTCCAATTGAGTCATTGAATATGCTAAAAGATATCCTTCAAAAAGAGAATATAACAAACGTTAATTATCGGTATGAAAAAAAGTTACAAGCAAATGAAGAATTTCCAAAATCACTTCTAACAAATATTCCAAAATTTCTTGCTGGCCAAATCATATACCCAGAAGATGCAAAAAAATCAGGTGCAAAGGGTGAGTTCTATGTTAAGATTAAGTCAGAAAAGGGAGTGATAAAACTAGCAGAAGTAATAGATATTAAAGATGATTTTGACACTCCTCGTTGCGGATCTGTCTTCATTATTGGCTATGGAAGATCAACAGAGATAACAACCGAAAAATCAAATGAAGCCGAAACTGCCAAAGGTCTGGCATTAATTAAAGATGAGTTGCTCCGAGCTACCGCACTTCTTTCTCAATATGAAGATTCTGAATGGAAAAATGCCAATTACAATTTTGTAATACATGTAATTTTTCAGATACGTTAATCAACATTTGATTTACAAATTATATAAAGCAGGTAGAGATACCTGTTTTTTTTGTACCCGTACCCCGAACGGGACAATTTTCCGAACTTTTTATGAGTGATTTGGAGTTGATAGTAAATGACATTTACTGTACTGATTAACCCAATACCGATAGATTGACGACGAAATGAAAAAAGAGTTGGTTAATTTGCTGAAATAGAGATTTTGAACGCAGCGTATTCACAATTGCGTCTGCAGTGCGGACATAATCTCAAAAAATTAAACAACAGCTATATATGAAATATTATGCTCTGGCAACATAATGTTTGCAAAGCATAATAATTGCAGTATTCAAAGAGGCATAAAATGGTTGTAATAACTTTATTACTAATAATATTGTTACTAACAAAATTATTACATACCTTTGCGTAAACATTTAAGGGAGAAAATTATGGAAAATAAGCCTTTTATATTCGGAGTGGCAACTTCGGGGGATAACTTTACCGACAGAGAAAAAGAGACGGCTCGTCTGCTTTCCAATTTTACGTACGGAGTAAATACGGTGCTTATATCTCCTCGCAGATGGGGCAAAACCTCATTGGTGAAAAAAGTGTGCAAATTAGCTCAGTCCGACAAACTAAAAATCGTCTATTTAGATATATTCTCGTGCCGAACCAACAGAGAGTTTTATGACGCTTTTGCATCGGCAGTTTTGAAGCAGACCTCCTCTAAATTTGATGAGATAATAGAAAATGCCAAAATATTTCTTTCACGGATAAGCCCAAAATTCACAATGGGAGCAGATCCAATGTCCGATTTTTCTATATCGTTGGAGATGAACCCAAAGAGTGATAATATTGACGAAATTCTGCAACTGCCCGAAAAGATTGCCCAGAAAAAAGGAGTACGGATTGTTATCTGTATTGATGAATTTCAACAAATTGCGGAGTTCAAAGACTCCAACACATTTCAAAAGCGTTTGCGTACAATATGGCAACTTCAACAGTCAGTCTCTTACTGCCTCTTTGGAAGTAAAAAACATCTGATGAATGAACTCTTCGAGAAGAAGAGTCTGCCATTATACAAATTTGGGGACTCTATATACTTGCCGAAAATCTCGACTTCAGATTGGATTTTATATATCTGTGAGCGTTTTGAAAGCACAGGCAAACACATATCAAAAGAGTTAGCCGAGAAAGTTTGCATTGCCGTTAACAATCACTCATCGTATGTTCAGCAGTTGGCGTGGTTGTTATGGATTCAGACCGAAAACGAGGCGACAGAGCAGAATTTTACAGATGCTTACCAAGATTTAATTGACCAAAATTCGCCTCTGTTCGAGAAGCAAGCCGAGAACCTCTCTGCCTATCAAATGAATTTTCTTCGTGCGTTGGTTGATGGTATTCAAAGCGAATTTACTTCTGCCGAGATTTTGCAGAAATATCAATTTAGCTCTTCGGCAAATGTGAGCACCATTAAACGAGCACTTATTAAAAAGGAGTTGATAGAGATAGAGAACAAACAGGTGCAATTAGCAGACCCGGTTATGAAACTTTGGCTAAAACAGGAGTTTCTAAAAAAATAATCAATATTTTGTTTCAATTCTTTTGTGTCAAGGATAAGTTCTGTGCTGGTGCAAATCACAAAACAAAGAACCCTAACTGACTCATTATCAATTAGGGTTGTTTTGTTCCCGTACCCGGAGCCGGGATCGAACCGGCACAGCCTTGCGGCCACTGGTGTTTGAGACCAGCGCGTCTACCGATTCCGCCATCCGGGCATTGAATTGTTTCGGTAAATGCTAGGCGTCAAAGGTAGAAATAATTTTTTAATGGGCAACTATCTGCTTACAAGAATGGGTTTGCCCAAACCTGCCAATTCAAGAGGTTTTAACTGAGTTTTGGCATCTCCGACAACTACAAAAACCATCTCGTTAACATTAAGGTTACGGGCAATTGTCTCTTTTGCCTGCTCAAGTGTCATCTCGTTGAGGATCTTCTCCTGTTGCTTAACATAATCTACCGGTAGATTGTAGTAGGAGATGTTTGAGAGCATCTTTACAAGCGAACCAAGTGTCTCAAACGAAGATGCCATTGCTTTGGTCATAGAGCTCTTAGTCTCATTCAATAACTCTTCGTTAAAGGCCTGGCCGTAACCACCAATCAGTTCCCGGAATATTTTAACCGCCTCGGGTGTTGTGCTTGCCTGCACGCTGGAAGATGCCGAGAAGTTGTTATAATATTTGCCGTTCTCAAAAGAAGAAGATGCACCATATGTGAACCCTCGTTGTAAACGCAAAACATCAAACAGCATCCCCTGTGAGCCTGTGCCAAGTCTGTAATTGACAACTGTTGCGGGATAGAAATCCGGATTGTCAAAACTCAAACCCGGTTTGCCAACAATAATCATAGATTGAGGCGAGAGTGGGTTATCTACAAAATAGATTTGAGCCGTCTTTGCAGGAATTCCCATAGTAGGTTCAGGTATAGTAACTTCGGTTATTCTCCAATCTTTTGCAAGTGTGGCAAGAGCTGTTTCACAGGTAAATTTATCTATATCTCCTGCAATACTCATTGTAGCTACCGACGGCGAGAATGCTCTCTCGTAAAACATCTTTATATCATCAATTGTGATTGAATCTATGCTTTGCGAAGTTCCATAAATAGATTTGGATAGAGTGCCCTCGGCGCCGTAAAGAAGGATGTCTCTGGTTCTGCGTGCAATTGCAGATGGGTCTGCAGATGATTGTCTTATAAGAGATTTTGTCTCCTGTTTTACTCTGGAGAGAGCACCTTCGTCAAATCTTGGTTTAAGGAGTATCTCTTTTGTGAGTTCAACAACTTTAGTAAAATTGCGGGTCAGAGCAGTAACATTTACATTAACCCCCTCAATATCTGTCGAAACTGATATTCTAGCACCCAATAACCCCATTGCACTCTCAAGCTCCTCTGCACTTTTTAACGCAGTTCCCTCATTCATCAGCCTGGCATTAAGATAGGATAGGCCACCCTTTCCCGGAGGATCCATCAAGATACCCCCTTTGATGTTTATGGTAAACTGAACCACAGGCAACTCCTTTTGGGTGATGCCAAAGATCTCCATTCCGTTGGAGAGGGAGGTTTTCCAAACCTCAGGCAGATTGAATTCAGGTGTATTAGGCAGATAATCCGGTTCAACAGAGCGGTCAATCTTAGATGCACTCTTTTCGTAAGGGTCGTCAACAATCTTGCCTCCGGCAGATTTCATCTGCTGCTCTTCTACTTTTTCCATCACTATATCTGCCATCCTGGATTCACTCACTGCCAGATCTGCTCTACCGGCAGGGACAACACTTAGTGCAAGATGAGTTCTCTCTTTGAAATACTTTTTGTATACAGCCATAACCTCTTCGGCTGTAATTTTTCTATATCTCTCAAGCTCTTTAAGGGAGTTGTCCGGTGAACCGGCAAACTCATTATCCCTTGCCATCATTATTGCTTTTCCATTGATGCTGCTCAGGCGGTTGTATAGATTAACCTCCTGCATTATCTTAAATTTCTCCAACTCTGCAGCATCTACACCAATCTCTTCAAACTTGGTAAATGCCATATTTATTGCATCATAAACAGTATGCAAATTCACATCTTCAAAAGCCCTCACAGATATTGCCGCACTTCCCGCAACCTCTCTTGACATACTCATCGCATTTACATTAGGAGCCAGCTTCTTCTCCTCCACAACAACTTTGTAAAGTGGAGATTTTTTCCCGCCTGCAAAGAGAGAGGTGAAAGCCTGTAGTGCATATGAGTCATTGCTATACTGCTCTACAGTGGGGAAAGTAATAGTTAACTGGGGTAGTTTTGCGTATGCATCTTCCCACATAACAAACTTATTTTCGGAGAGAGATGGGTTACTCACAACAGGCTTCTCAACATCTGCCCCTTTTGGAATCTCTTCAAAATATTTAGCTACAAGCTCCTTTACAACTGTAGCATCAAAATCTCCTGCGATTACCAGAGTTGCGTTATTTGGAACATAGAATTTTTTATAGAACTCCTTAACATCTTCCAGGGTTGCGCCTCGTAAATCTGCAATCTCCCCTATGGTTGTCCAGCTGTATGGGTGCCCTTGCGGGAAGAGCTCTTTTGAAATAATTATACTGCTCTGTCCGTAAGGCTGGCTATCGTAGTTCTGTCTCTTCTCATTTGAGACGATGTCTATCTCGCGCTCCAGCCCACCCTGTGTAACTGTGTTTATAAAGTAACCCATCCTGTCTGACTCCATCCACAAAACCTTCTCCAGAGCATTGCGGGGAACTGTTTCATAATAGTTTGTGCCGTCTGTATTTGTAGATCCGTTAAAACTCCCTCCCAGGCGTGCTATCTTTTGGAAGAATGCATTTCGGGGCAGATTCTCAGATCGCTGGAACAGCATATGCTCAAAAAAGTGTGCAAACCCTGTTTTACCGGGCTTCTCTCTGCCGGAGCCGACGTGATATTGAATGGCAACAGCTACAATAGGATCTGAAAGATCCTGATGAAGAACAACTTCAAGCCCGTTTTCAAGCTGATATTTTTCAAAATTCAGCTTTACGGAGCTATCTTTTGTACAGGAAAAAACCACAAGCACAGTCGCAAGCAGCAGTGTTAATTTCAGAAGATTTTTCATAAAGTTTAATTATGGGTGTTAGTATTAAGGATTATTAACAAAGTTAAAAAAAGTTGTATTTGATAAGTAATTTACTTTACCTTTGCTCCGTTCAATAGTTAAGGGAACTCCGTGAGAACCGGAGACAGTACCCGCTGCTGTGATGCTTACCCGTATGGGTTATCCTCTTTCGAACCACTGCCGTAAAAGGCGGGAAGGTGCAGGATGTAAAAGCTAAGTCAGAAGACCTGCTGGAGAACGCTTATATTTTTTAATCGAACTTTCGGGAGATAGGGCGCGATGTACAAGAGGTTACATTATATTTATGCATTAGCATTATTTTTATCCGGAGCTGTTTTAAATAAAGCAGCGGCTCAGGACTCTCTTCTATTCCCAAACATTTATTCAGAGAGCGACACCTTAAAAAAATTCAAGCTGGATTCGGTTCTTGTGAGCTCCGGCCTGCATAGGGGCACATTGCCAAACAGAGGCTTTGCCGTTGGGACAAATGTAATCCTGGCGTCGGTTGAGTCAATCTCCAGGATGAGTATGAACTCCCTGGCAGATTACATCCGGGAGCAGAGCTCTGTCTACCTCAAAGAGTATGGGCGCGGAATGAGTGCATTCATCTCTGTAAGAGGCACATCCTCTTCTCACACCACAATTGCCTGGAACGGAATGAGTATGGCTGTACCAACACTGGGTCAGGCAGATCTCTCCCATATTCCGGTCTACTTTTTTGACAAGATGGAGCTTCATGTTGGGGGGAGTTCGGTACTTTACGGAGACGGAAGTATTGGGGGGACTATTCAGATGAACACATCTGCAAAGTGGGAGAGGGGGCTCACAGGAGATATTCTTCTCTCTGCCGGGAGCTTCTCTACCCTTTTCACCGGAGCAACCATCAGATACTCAAACGGAAGAAACGAGTCGCGCACCAGTATATTTCAATCATCTGCAAAGAACAACTACACTTTCGAAAACAACACAAAGGTGGGCAGGCCAACCGAGAGGCTCAACAACTCTGCATATAAAAACAGAGGTTTTCTTCAAGAGTTTCACCGTAAACTGAAGGACTCCTCTTTACTGTCATTCAACATCTGGCTACTCGATTTTGACCGGGAGATTCAACCCTCTGTCTCCCTAAATGACCGACCGGAGAGTTTTGCCTCCATTATGGACAGAAACCTAAGGAGCTCTCTCTCATACAGCGGTTCACGCTCTAAGATCTCCTATTCGGGCAGATTATCATTCTCTCACGATTACGAGAGATATAAAGAGGATATAATAGCAGCCTCCAGGTATATGGCCTATGCAGATATTCAGTATTTTAACAAAGGTATTGTCTTTAAGGCAGGCGCATCTGCAGAGTATATTGACCCGGATGTAGACTCCTACTCACAATCTACAAGTGAGAGCAGAGGCTATCTCTTTTTACTTGCAAAATACAACCCATATCAAAATCTTGTAATATCTGCAGGGGCAAGAGCAGGCGGAGTAACCAACAGTAAAGTGCCGTTTATGCCCTCATTGGACGTGAGATACACGCCTGTCAGGCACTCCGGCCATACACTCAGCCTTCGGGGCTCTCTCTCAAAAAGCAGCAAGGTGCCCAGTCTTAACGACCGTTACTGGGGTGGGGTGCACAGCTATCTCAGGAGCGAAATCTCATTTACACAAGAGGGCGGGGCAGACTACACCTGGTTCTCGGGAGCAACATCTGCCGCATTTTTTGTAACCCTGTATAAAAGCAGGGTAAATGACTGGATAAGATGGCTCCCTGCCGGCCAGGTATGGAGGCCGCAGAATATTCCGCAGGTGCTCTCCCGGGGCGCTGAGAGTGGCCTTACCGTTACCCAAATCTTGTATGAGTGGAGTTTCAAGGCAACTCTCTGCTACAGCTACACAGATGTTAAGATGGTTGAAGCTCTTTGGAGAGAGGACCCCTCTGTTGGGCAGCAGCTTGCATACCAGCCCCGCCACAGTTGGCGAGGTTCATTAAATGCAGAGAGAGGCAACTGGGACTCTTTTGTAAATGTCTCAT